>Ga0184618_10000010_pt1 | contig 81910 bp, 83 predicted proteins | sample PLM0_30_b1_FD_133159 | JGI IMG/M metagenome (GOLD analysis project Ga0184618, IMG submission 133159) | Groundwater sediment microbial communities from an aquifer in East River, Colorado, USA - PLM0_30_b1 | ecosystem: Environmental > Terrestrial > Soil > Riparian zone | place: USA: East River...
CTCAACGTCTCGACCTTCCGCGGCGAGCAGGCGGTCGGCGGCTCGGTCATGCACCGTCTTGGCGGCTCGACCCCGGTCGCCGTCGGGCTCGGCTTCTCGTTCGCGGGCAAGGGCAACAATGCCGCGCGGGTCGGCGTCGCCGGAGAGTTCTGACCCGGGACCAGCGGGCGGTTCGGCTTGGGCACAGGCTCGATCCGCACCGCCCAATTCGTTATGATGCGGATGAAAGGAGCTGGGCCCATGCGTCTCCTGATCCTCGCCGCGGCGCTCGCCGCCCCCGCCGGCACCCCCGCCGCCCCGCCGCGCGCGCCGGCCGAGGCGAAGCCGCCCGCGCTCGCGATCCTCGCGCCGCCCGGCAAGACGTGCCGCCGGCCGGACGTCGTCCTGGCCCGGCCCTCGATCCATACCGAGGCGAAGCCGCTTGGCGAGCTGCCGGCGGGCGACCTGATGCTCGCGGTCTATAACGAGATCGACGGCTGCATGGAGCCGGTGGTGGTCCGCCAGGGCATAGGCTTCGACGGCAGGCGCCGCTAGCGCGGCACCTGCGCCTTGGGGAAGCCGCCCCAGGCCTGGTCGTAATCCTTCTGCAGCGCCTCGGTCTCAAGGGCGAAGCGGGTGGGACGGAACGGCCAGCAGCTTTCGACCATGAAGGCGAGGCCCTCCTCGATCTTGCGGGGCTTGAGCTCCGCCTCGCTCGCCGCGCGCCAACTGGCGAGGTCGGGGCCGTGGCCGGCCATCAGGTTGTGGACGCTCATTCCGCCCGGCGCGAAGCCTTCGGCCTTGGCGTCGTAGGCGCCGGCGATCAGGCCCATACATTCGCTCATCACGTTGCGGTGGAACCAGGGCGGGCGGAACGTGTCCTCGGCCACCATCCAGCGCGGCGGGAACAGGACGAAATCGGCATTGGCGCGGCCGGCGACACCGCTCGGCGAGGTGAGGACGGTGAAGATCGAAGGGTCGGGATGGTCGAAGGTGACCGTCCCCATCGTGTTGAAGCGGGCGAGGTCGTATTTCCAGGGGGCGAGATTGCCGTGCCAGGCGACGACGTCGAGCGGCATATGATCGAGCGTCGTCGTCCAGAGGGAGCCGAGATATTTCTGGACGAGCTCGGTGGGTTCGTCGCTGTCCTCGTAGGCGGCGGCCGGCGACAGGAAGTCGCGCGGGTTGGCGAGGCCGTTCGACCCGATCGGCCCCAGCTCGGGCAGGCGGAACAGGCCGCCGTGATTCTCGGCGACATAGCCGCGCGCCTCGCCGTCGGGGAGCAAGGCGCGGAAGCGCACGCCGCGCGGCACCAGCGCCACCTCGCCCGGCGCGACGTCGATCCGCCCCAACTCGGTGAGCAGGCTGAGCCGGCCCTGCTCGGGGATGAACAGCAGCTCGCCGTCGGCGTCGGCGAAGCAGCGGCGCGCCATGTCGCGATTGGCGCGGTAGATGTGGACGGCGACGCCTTCGAGATCTTCGGGCGAGCGGTTGGCGGCCATCGTCGTCATCGAGTCGATCAGGTCGGCCGGCTCGTCCGGAATTGCGAGCGGGTCCCAGCGCAGGCGGTTGGGCGGGAGCGGCTCGGCGGCCGTGCCGGGGGCGAACAGCTTCGCGCCCTCGTAGCGAGTGTAGGGCGGATGCTCGGCGCTGGGGCGCAAGCGATAGAGCCAGGAGCGGCGATTCTCGGCCCGCGGCGCGGTGAAGGCGGTGCCGGAGAGCTGCTCGGCGTAGAGGCCGAAGCTCGGCTTCTGCGGCGAATTGCGCCCCTCGGGCAGCGCGCCGGCCACCGCCTCGGAGGCGAAATGGTTGCCGAAGCCGGGCATGTAGGCTGGGTCTGTCACCGCGCCCTAATAGCCATCCCTCCCGGTCATTGCGAGCGCAGCGAAGCAATCCAGCCCGGTTTGGGACTGGATTGCTTCGTCGCTTCGCTCCTCGCAATGACGATCGTGCCTAGCCGAACGTGTAGCGGCAGGCTGATGAGCTGCCGCGGCGATGCCAGCCGCTCTTGTCACCCCAGCGAAGGCTGGGGTCCATTCTGAGTCGGTATGGATGCCAGCCTTCGCTGGCATGACGGAGGTTGCAGCCTCACCTTCACCGCATCAGCACCAGCTCCTCGGCCATGGTCGGGTGGAGCGCCACCACCGCGTCGAAATCGGCTTTCTTGAGCTTGGCCTTGACCGCGATCGCGGCGGCCTGGAGGATTTCGGGGGCGTCGGGGCCGATCATGTGGATGCCGACCACCTCGTCCGTCTCGCCGTCGACCACCAATTTGTAGAGCGCCCGCTCGTTCCTCCCGGCGAGCACGTTCTTCATCGCCCGGAAATCGGAGGTGTAGGTCTTGACCGAGCCGAGCGTGTTGCGCGCCTGGCCCTCGGTCATGCCGACCCCGGCGAGCGGCGGATGGCTGAACACGGCGGAAGGGATATTGTCATAGTCGACCCGCGTCGGCTTGTTGCCGAAGACGGTGTCGGCGAAGGCCTGGCCCTCGCGGATCGCGACCGGGGTAAGCTGGACCCGGTTGGTGACGTCGCCGACGCCGTAGATGCTGTCGCAGCTCGACTGATTGTCGGCGTCGACCACGATCGCCCCCTTCTCGTCGACCTGGACCCCGGCATTTTCAAGGCCGAGACCGCCGGTGTTGGGCCGCCGCCCGATCGCGAACATCACCGCATCCGCCGGAATCGGGTCGCAGCCCGACATGTTGACCGTGAGCGTCCCGTCGGCCTGCCGCTCGATGCTCTGGAAGGCGACGTGGAACTTGTAGTCGATCCCCTTCATCAGCGAGATCTGGAGCAGGCGGTCGCGCACCGTCTCGTCATAGCCGCGCAAGATGATGTCGGTGCGGTTGACCAAAGTGACGTGGCTGCCGAGATTGTGGAAGATGCCGGCAAACTCGTTGGCGATATAGCCCGCGCCGGCGATCACCATCCGCTTCGGCAGTGCCTCGAGGTGGAAGGCGTCGTTCGAGGTGATGCCATGCTCGTTGCCGGGGAAATCGGGGACGACCGGATGCGCGCCGGTGGCGATCAGGATCACCCTGGCGGTGACCTTGCGGCCGCACGCCAGCGCGACGTCGTGCGGACCGGTCACGGTCGCCCGCTCCTTGACGATCTCGACGTCGTGGTTGCGGAGCGTCTCGGTATAGGCTTCTTCCAGGCGAGCGACCTCGGCGAGGACATTGTCCCTCAGCGTCGGCCAGTTGAACCGGCATTCCGGCACCTCCCAGCCGAAGCGGCGGGCGTCGGCCAGGTCCTCGGCGAAATGCGAGCCGTAGACGAGCAGCTTCTTGGGCACGCAGCCGCGGATGACGCAGGTGCCGCCGACCTTATGCTCCTCGGCCACCGCCACCCTGGCGCCGTGCGCCGAGGAGACCCGCGCCGCCCGCACCCCGCCCGAGCCGGCGCCGATGACGAACAGGTCATAGTCGAATTTCATATTCGCCATTTGGCTTCCTTCCTCCCGTCATTGCGAGCGTAGCGAAGCAATCCAGAGCGCTGAGTCGCTGGATTGCTTCGTCGCTACGCTCCTCGCAATGACGGCTTGCCAGTGCCGATCATTGAGATCCGCCCAACGCCCGTTCGATAAGCGCATTCGTCGACGGATCGAAGTCGGTTACATCGCCGTCGTCGATCGCGCGGGCGATCTGCTTGCCGAGCTCGACGCCGAACTGGTCGAACGGGTTGATGCCGAGGAGGACCGCGTTGGTGAAGACGCGGTGCTCGTAAAATGCGATCAGCGCGCCGAGCGTCGCCGGGTCGACGCGGTCGAGCAGGATGGTCGAGGAGGGGCGGCCACCCGGATAGGCGCGATGGGGATCGTCGGACGGCTTGCCCGCCATCAGCGCGGCGCCCTGCGCGAAGCAGTTGATGAGGAGCTGGCGGTGATGGTCCTCGTCGAAGCTGTGGGCGGGCTCGATGGCGGCGACGAACTCGACCGGGACGAGGTGCGTCCCCTGGTGGAGCAATTGGAAGACGGCATGCTGGGCGTCGGTGCCGGTGCCGCCCCACACGATCGGCGCGGTGGGGCGGCCGACGGGCGTGCCGTCGAGGCGGACGCTCTTGCCGTTCGATTCCATCTCGAGCTGCTGGAGATAGGCGGGGAGGAGGCGAAGCCGCTCGTCATAGGCGAACACGGCCCGCGTCTCGGCGCCGCGGACGTCGGCATAATAGAGATCGGCGAAGGCGGCGAGGACCGGCGCGTTTTCGGTGAGCGGCGCGAGGCGGAAGTGGCGGTCCATCGTCGCCGCGCCCTCGAGCAACGTCTCGAACGCGTCCCAGCCCAAGGCGAGCGCGGCTGGAAAGCCGACCGGCGACCAGAGCGAATAGCGCCCGCCGATCGTCTCGGCGAACGGGAGGATTCGGGTCTCGTCGACTCCGAATGCGATCGCCCGCTCGGGGCTGGCGGTGAGCGCGATGAGGCGGCCATAGGGGTCGGCGACGCCTCCGTCCTCCAGCCAGGCGAGAGCGGATTGGGCATTGAGCATGGTCTCGGCCGTCGTGAAGGTCTTGGACGCGACGACCAGCAGCGTGGTCATCGGATCGAAGCCGGCCACCGCTTCCTCCAGCGCCGCGCCGTCGACGTTCGAGACGGTGGCGGCCTCATAGCGTCCCGCGTCGCGGCCGAGCGCGTCGATCAGGAACTTCGGCCCGAGCGCGGAGCCGCCAATGCCGATGTGGAGGATGTGGCGCACCGGCCCGAACGCGCCCGCCTCGATCGCGTCGATCATCGCCCGCATGCGGGCGTGCAGCGCCGCCGCGCGGGCGACGCTGGCCGGCGCGCCCTGGCCGCGCTCGGCGCTGTGCTCGGCGCCGCGGCCCTCGCTCGGGTTGACGATTTTGCCGGCGAACAGCAAGGCGCGGGCGCCGCCAAGGTCGCGCGCCGCGGCGAGCCCGGCGAAGGCGGCGAGCAGCGCCTCGCTCAAATGCGTCTTGGCGAAATCGAAGCGCATCCCCGCCGTCTCGACGGTCAGCCGCGACAGCCGGCCCGGCTCGGCGCGAAACAGCGCGGCGAGGCTCAGCCTCTCCGCATTCTCGACCGCCGTCCAGGCGTCGTTCGCGTCCCTGTCGCTGCTCACGCGGCCTCTCTAGGGAGGCCGGGCCGGAATGGATAGACTTTCGCAAAACTTGCTCCGATTTGGACCAGAAAGTGAACACACAGCGAACATATTAGGGTCGAAATCGGCTATAAGACACGGATTGGCCGAGTCGTTCGGCCCGGTACAGTATCGGCTCTTTGACATCGTGAATCACCCAAATAGGCCCGGCCCGGCGAGGGCCGCCGGACGCGGCGGCTCCAGCCTCGCCGGCATGACGGGAGCTTGACCCCTTCCTCCGGCCACGCGAAAGCGGCGGCCATGGAAACCCGCGAAGCGACCGCCGACCCTCCGCCCGTAGGCCCCGCCAATCCCTCCGCGCCGGGGGGAAAGGCGAAGCACAGCAAAGGCGGCCTCGCCGGGACCACCCGCTTCCTGCTGTTTCTCTTCCTCTTCACCCTGATGTTGAGGAGCTTCATCGTCGCGCCGTTCGTCATTCCCTCGGGCTCGATGCTGCCGCGGCTGATGATCGGCGATTTCCTGTTCGTCGCCAAATGGCCCTACGGCTATTCGCGTTACTCGCTGCCGTTCGGCCTCGCCTCGTTCGACGGACGGATCCTCGCCGGCGCGCCGGCGCGCGGCGACGTCGTCGTCTTCCGCTATCCCGGCAGGGACGAGGATTATGTGAAGCGCCTGATCGGGCTGCCGGGCGACCGCATCCAGCTGCGCGGCGGCCAGCTCGTCCTCAACGGCCGGCCGGTGCCGAGGGTGCGGATCGCCGACTATCTGATGCCGGTCACCGCCAACAGCCCGTGCCGCTACGTGGTGCCGGCGCTGGCGCGGACGGTCGAGGAGAGGGGACGGCGCTTCTGCGCCTATCCACGCTATCGGGAGACGCTGCCGGGCGGGCGTTCCTACGAGGTGCTCGACCAGGTCCCCTACGGGCCGGGCGACGATACCGGCGTCTATGTCGTGCCCCAGGGCCATTATTTCATGATGGGCGACAATCGGGACGACAGCGCCGACAGCCGCTATCCGCGCGGCGAAGGGGTCGGTTTCCTCCCCGCCGACTATCTCGTCGGCCGGGCTTTGATCCTCTTCTTCTCGACCGACGGCTCGGCGGATTGGATCAGGCCCTGGACCTGGCTCTCGGCGGCGCGCTGGGATCGGGTGGGCGAGACATTGTGAGCGACGCGGACCTCCTCGCCTGGCTCGAAGCGACGCTCGGCCACCGTCCGCGCGACGCCTCCCTGTTCGAGCGGGCGCTCACCCATGCCAGCCATGGCGACGATCATTATGAGCGGCTGGAATATCTCGGCGACCGGGTGCTGGGGCTGGCGATGGCGCGCTGGCTCTACGAAACCTTCCCGGACGAAGCGGAAGGGAAGCTGTCGCGGCGCCTCAACGCGTTGGTCACCCGCGACACCTGCGCCGAGATCGGCCGCGAGCTGGACGTCGCCGGCCGGATGCGGCTCGGCAAGCAGGCGCGCGACGACGGCGCCGCGGACAGCGACAATGTGCTCGGCGACATGGTGGAGGCGCTGATCGGCGCGCTCTTCCTCGATGCGGGGCTGGACGCCGCCGCGGCGTTCATCCGCCGCGCCTGGGCCAGGCGGGTCAGCGCCGACGACCATGCGCCCCAGCATCCCAAATCGGCGCTGCAGGAATGGGCGGCGGCGAACGGGCGCAGGACGCCCGTCTACACCCTCGTCGGTCGGTCCGGCCCGTCCCACGCGCCGAAGTTCGTCGTCGAGGTGGCGATAGGCGGCGTCGGCACGGCGAGCGCCGAGGGGCTCAGCAAGCAGGAGGCGGAGACGGACGCCGCGGCGAAGCTGATGGAGCAGCTGACGTGACGCAAAGCTGCGGGCTGGTCGCGGTCGTCGGCGCGCCCAATGCCGGCAAGTCGACCCTGGTCAACGCCCTGGTCGGCCAGAAGGTGGCGATCGTCAGCCCCAAGGCGCAGACGACGCGGACCCGCCTGATGGGGGTGGCGATCGAAGGCGAGGCGCAGATCCTCCTGCTCGATACGCCCGGCATCTTCGCGCCGCGCCGCCGGCTCGACCGGGCGATGGTGGCGGCGGCCTGGGGCGGGACGTCGGGCGCCGACCTGATCGCCCTGGTGGTCGACGCCAGGACCGGCTTCGCAGAGCGGATCGAGCAGATGCTGGACCGATTGAAGGAGAGGCCGGAGCCGAAGCTGCTGATCCTCAACAAGGTCGACGTCACGCCCAAGGAATCGCTGCTGACCCTGGCCGCCCGGCTCGGCGACCGCCTGGACTTCGAGGCCATCTTCATGGTCTCGGCGACGACCGGCGACGGCGTCGGCGACCTGAAGGCGGCGCTGGCGGCGCGGATGCCCGAGGGACCCTGGCATTTCCCCGCCGACCAGGTGTCCGACGCGAGCGAACGCATGCTTGCCGCCGAAGTCACCCGCGAGCAGCTCTACCTCCAGCTCCACGCCGAATTGCCCTATGCGAGCGCGGTCGAGACCGAGCAATATGAGGAGAGGAGAGACGGCTCGGTCGCGATCCACCAGCAGATCCTGGTCGGCCGGCCGACCCAGCGGGCGATCGTGCTGGGGAAGGGCGGGACGCGCATCCGCGAGATCGGCGCGGCGGCGCGGGCCGAGCTCGGCGAATTGCTCGGCCGCAAGGTCCACCTCTTCCTCCACGTCAAGGTCAAGCCGGACTGGGAGGAGGACAGGGGGCTGTATCGGGAGATCGGACTGGATTGGGTTGAATGACGCCTCCGGACGCTCCCAAAAAAAAAGGACAAGCACCATTCGCTTCAGAATCACTGTCTCAGGGCGACAGTCCTTCCGAAGCTATCGGGCGCGGTCGAACTTCTCGAGCGATGACCATTTCAGCCGGAAGGAGCCGCAGCGGACCAAAAGCTCGCGCTCCTTGTGGAGACACCGCTTTCCGCCGAGATGGCTCAAAGTAGCTTGAAACAGCCACGCCAAGAAGCGCGCCAGCACCCAGGGGAGGTTCTCCACTGGTGCCGAATTCCTTCTGGAGCGTGTATAAAAAAGGCCGCGATCCCGCAGCCTTCTGAGTGCACTTCTCGCACCCATAGCGTTTTTTTTCGCGAAAAGTCGGGTTTTGTCAAGATTCAGCCTGTTTGGCAAATATAACTACTTGATTTTCTGCAAAAGAAAGGTTGTGCGCCAAAATCGCATTTTGGCCATTTCGAAAGTCCTTTTTTCGCCGAGTCGGCACCTTCTGCCACCCGTCCCCCACTGGGACAGCCGTTTTCCGCTGCCGCTCGCAATATGCGGGCTTTACCCTTATGAAACAGGCTTGGCATAAGTGCATGACGATGGGCGACGACGTGAACGAACCGGGCAGTGAAGGATTCGCGCCGACGCGGCGGGTGGTGCTCGCGCTCGGCGCGGCCGCGGCTTCGACCGTGGTGACGATCCGCCCCGCGCTCGCCTCGACCGCCGGCTCGGTGCTGAATTGCGAGATACCGATCCCCGAGCCGCGCTCGGCCGGCCAGTATATCGACGCCGCCGGCAATCTCGTCGCGCCCGGCACGCCCGGCTCCTTCCCGCCGCTCGGCCGGCCGCTGAAGGGCGAGGAGGTGAAGAAGCTGCTCGCCGGCGGGCCGTCTCCTGCCGGGGTCGATAGCCAGGCCGCCCAGGCTTATGCCAATTACATACGCCGTCTGCAGGCGGGGATGAGCGGCTTCACCTGCTACGCCTCGCTGCAGATGCCGCGCTAGGCCGGGCACGGGCCGGCATGGCCGGTCCAGCCTACATCGCCGATCCTCCCGACGCCGTCCGCGCGGTCGAGCTCGACGGCCTCACCGCCTTGTTCCACCGCCCCTCCGGCATGACCCATATCCTCGCCGCGCCCGCGCCGCAGATATTGGCGGCGCTGGCGGCGAAGGCGGGCGATGCGGAGGCGATATTGGCGCGGATCGGCGAACGTTTCGAGATCGAGGCCGAGGATCCGGCCGCTGCGATCGCCGCGCGGCTGGCGGAGCTGGAGGCCGCTGGCCTGGTCCGACGGGCATGAAGCACCGCCTCGACCTTCGCATCGGTCCGGTGAGCTTCCGCATCGGCTCCGATTGGCGGTCGCCGCTCGATGCCTTGCGGCGGCTTTACGAGACCTATCCCGAACCCGATCCGGTCGCGGACTTCACCGTGCGGCTGGAGGCGGAGCGGGTATGGCGGCGCTGGCTGCGGCCCTCGGTCGCGATCCGCGGCGATTATGTCCTGCCCGACGCGGCGCCGATGGCGCTGGCGCACGGGCTGCTCGCCGCCGAAATGGGCATGAACCTGCAGATGGCGCTCGGCCAGAAACGCTTCCTGCTGCTCCACGCGGCGACGGTCGAGAAGGACGGCCGCGCCTTGCTGATGACCGGCGAATCCGGCGCCGGCAAGTCGACCCTGGCCGCTTTGCTCGGCGAGCGCGGCTGGCGGCTGATGGGCGATGAATTCGCTTTGCTCGACCTCGCCGATGGCCGCCTCCACCCGTTTCCTCGGGCGATCAGCCTCAAGAACCGGGCGATCGCCCTGTTCGACGGGGTGGCGCCGGATCGGCTGGGGCCGCTGCTCGCCGATACGCCGAAGGGGACGATCCGCCACCTTCGTCCCGGCGCCGAGGCGATCGCCCGCATGGACGAGCCCGCACCGCCGGCCTTGATCCTCTTCCCGCGCTACGATCCCGGCTTTGCGCGCGCGATCCGGCCGGTCGGCGCGGCGGAGGTGTTCGTTCGCCTCACCCAGGCCTCGACCAATTATGTGGCGCTCGGCGAGCGCGGCTTCGCGGCGCTCGCCGGCCTCGTGGCGGCGATTCCGGCGCGGGCGATCGATTATGCCGACACCGATATGGCGGCCGCCCTGGTCGAGGAGCTTTGGGACCAATGAGGGACGCGCGCGTCCTCGCTCGGCTGCTCGCCGATCCCTCCCGCGCCGGAGCGGTGGAGGATTGGACAGGCCTGCTCTCCATCGCCCGCGCCGAATCGCTTCTGGGAAGCCTCGCCTGGCGCCTGAAGGGGATAAGGCTTCCCGATAAGGTCGCGCAAATCCTGGAGGTGGCACGGCGAGATTCGGAGACGGTGCGAACCCAGGCCTTGTGGGAAGCGGAGATGGCGCGGCGCGCCCTTGCCCCGCTCGGCGTGCCGGTGATCCTGCTCAAGGGCAGCGCCTATGTCGCCGCCGGCCTTGCCGCCGGCGTCGGCCGCTCGATCGGCGACCTCGACATATTGGTGCCGCGCGACAGCCTCGATCGCGTCCAGGCCGCGTTGCTCGCGGCGGGCTGGGAATGGGTCAAGGAGGACGCATATGACGATCTCTATTACCGGCGCTGGATGCACGAGCTGCCGCCCCTGATCCACAAGGAGCGGGACCGGATGATCGACGTCCACCACACGATCCTGCCCTTGACCGCGCGGCCGACGCCGGACGCGGCGGCGATGATCGCGGACAGCGCCCGGCTGGGGAACGGCCTCGGCGTGCTGTCTCCCCCCGACATGATCGTCCATTCGGCCGCGCATCTCTTCGCCGACGGAGATCTGGCGGGCGGCCTGCGCAACCTGTGGGACATCGACCGCCTGCTGCGCGAATTCGCCGAGGCCGATGCCGGTTTCTGGCCGAAGCTGGAGGAGCGGGCCTCGCGCCACGGCCTGCTCGCCGCCGTTCACCGCGCCGGCCGGCTCGCTCACGATCTCTACGGCACGCCCGTTCCCGAGATCTGGCGCGTACGGGACAGCGCCGATTCCCTGTTCAAAGCGCGGCTCCTCGCCCGCGACGGCTGGGGCCGGGCGACGCGGCCGGCGCTTCGCTTCGCCTTCTACGTCCGCTCCCACTGGCTGCGCATGCCGCCGCTGATGCTGGCGCGGCATCTGTGGACCAAGGCGCGGCGATAGAAGCTCAGTGCTCACAGCCGCATCAGCGCTGCACTTGGCCTCGCTTTCGAGATCCACTCGCATGACACTAGAATGCCCTGACTTCTAATAGTTCTTTGCGTTCTCGCGTAGATCTGCGTCGGCAAAGGTTGAATAAAGCTCGATTATCACATATAGAATTGAGACAGGGCGTTACTTTCTTTCGAGAAGGGTGCGATGCTCCTGAAATCGTCGTTCACAGTCATGATCGCTGCTATTGTCGTGTTCGCAGCCGCGGTTGCGACCGGCGAAGTCGCCCCGGCCTCGGCAAAACCGGGTTCGTCCTCCACGGCGACTTCGCCGGACGACGACGTGAATCCCCGCCTCGTGCCTCCGAAGCCTCCTGTGGGAAAGTGGACCGGACAGAGCGTTGCTCCCGGCAATGTCCGGCCCGAACGCGATGCCCGGGGTATCCGTGTCATTTCCGGTCCGGCGATCGTTCCACCCGGCGTGAATCAGCCGCTGGTCGCTCACCCGGGGGTGGCGTTGGTGCCGAATCCGAACCAGGCCGCCGCGTTCGCGACCCAGCCGGCGACGATCGCCTATCCGGCCTGCTCGCGCACTGTGACGGACCATTGCGTGCAGGCCTATGAGCGGGGCCGTCCTCGCTGAGACTTGGAAGCGGCAGCGTCATGAACCTGGATCAGCGCTTCATCCCTGATATTTATTCCGGCATATTAGAGCTTGCCGTTCCCCTGTTCATTCTTGTTATTGCGATATCCCTCATCGGCCTGATTTTGCTTAAGCTGATCGTTGGGGGAGCCGTTTCAAAATACATACCCTTCTTGTTCGCATTTTCTCTCCTTGGTGGGGTTCCTGGCGTCATAGCAGGTTCCAGCCAGGAGCCGATTGTGGGCGCAATGTTGACTGGCCTGCTTGGAGTAGTAGCTTCATTATTGACTTACTTGTTTTCCAAGGATTCGTTGGATGAATGGCGCCCCGTAATCCCATTCTCAATCATATTCATGGTTATATGCGCTTTAGGGGGTCTTACTATTGGCGGGGTCAGGAAAGCGAAGTTCGACAACTTCGACAGGGAATATGCGGTCTACAAGTCTGAATTGGAAAATCTCTACTTTCCGGTGGAAAAGGAGAAGCGACTGATGAAGCTGCGCCGCATCTATGGGGAGGAGGCCCGGAGCGCGGATTCCGCAAGTCGCTAAAGCCGTTCGAGAACTCCGACGAGCTTCCCAAAGCGGTCGATCACCGCATCGGCGCCCAAATCCTCCACCGGCCGGTCCGAAAAGCCGAAGCTGACCGCGACGAACGGCACGCCCGCCGCTTTCGCCGTGTCGGCGTCGGTGATCGAATCGCCGACGAACGCGGCGCGGCCGCCGCCGGCGCGGGCGATGGCTTCGCGCAGGGGCGCGGGATCGGGCTTGCGCACCGGCAGCGTGTCGCCGCCGACCACCGCCTGGAAGCGGTCCCGCCAGCCCAGGGCCTCGATCAGCTGGTGGGTCAGCCCTTCCTGCTTGTTGGTGCAGATGGCGAGCGCCACGCCGCGCCCGGCGAGCGCGTCGAGCGCGGCCTCCAGCTCCGGATAGACTTTCGTGCCGGCGCAGATGTTCGCCGAATAATGATCGATGAACAAGGGAAAGCCACGCTCCACCAGCGCCTCGTCGGCTTCGCCGGTCGCGGCTAGACCGCGGCGCAGCAACGCCCTCGCGCCGTGGCCGACGAGGTGGCGGACCGACTCCGCTTCGATGCCGTCCCGCCCGAGCGCCGCCAGCGCATGGTTCAAGGCGGCGGCGAGATCGGGCGCGGTGTCGGCCAAAGTGCCGTCGAGATCGAAGGCGACGATGTCGAAAGGGAAGGCGGCCATGGGCCTCCGGCTTTGGCCGACATGCTATGGAAATGGCAAGATATCCGTGCGATTGGAGCCCGATGATGACGCCGCCAAGGCCATTTGCCGCGATCATCCTTGCCGCGGGCAAGGGGATGCGGATGAAATCCGACCTGCACAAGGTGATGCATCCGATCGCCGGGCGGCCGATGCTCGCTTATCTCCTCGCCAGCGTCGGGGCGCTGAGCCCGGCGAAGACCGTGGTGGTGGTTGGAAGCGGCCGCGAGCAGGTCGAAGCGCTGGTCGAGAGCTTCGGCGGCGAGGTGGTGGTCCAGGAGCCGCAGCTCGGCACCGGCCACGCCGTGCAGCAGGCCGAAGCGAGCTTATCCGGCTTCGCCGGCGACATCCTCATCCTCTACGCCGACACGCCGTTCGTCGCCGCCGAGACGATGCTGCGCATGCTCGAGCGGCTCAATGCGGCCGACGCGCCCGTCGCGGTGGTCGTCGCATCGCGCCCCGCCGATCCGCTTCATTACGGCCGCATCGTCGCCGACGAGGACGGGACGATCCTCAACATGGTCGAGCATAAGGATGCCAACGAGGAGGAGCGGGCGGTCGGCCTCTGCAATTCGGGCCTGATGGCGGTGCGCTCGAAGGACCTGTGGCCTTTGCTGTCGGGCGTCGAGAACGACAATGCGGCCGTCGAATATTACCTGCCCGACATCGTCATGCTGGCGGCCGCAGCCGGACGAAAGTCGGCGGTGATCGAAAGCGATGCGGACGAGGTCGCCGGCATCAACGACCGCGCCGAGCTGGCCGCGGTCGAGGCGGAGTGGCAGCGCCGGCGGCGCCTGGCGGCGATGGCCGCTGGGGTCAGCCTGATCGCGCCCGAAACGGTCTGGTTCTCGCACGACACGAAGATCGGGCGCGATTGCGTGGTCGAGCCCAACGTCGTCTTCGGCCCGGGCGTGACGATCGGCGACAATGTCCACATCCGCGCCTTCAGCCATATCGAGGGGGCCAGTATCGCCGCGGGCGCGCAGATCGGCCCCTATGCGCGGCTCCGGCCCGGGACCGAGATCGGCGAGGATGCGAGGATCGGCAATTTCGTCGAGGTGAAGAAGACCAGGATGGGCAAGGGCGCCAAGGCCAACCACCTCTCCTATCTCGGCGACGCGGAGATCGGCGCGGGCGCCAATATCGGCGCGGGCACGATCACCTGCAATTATGACGGCTATTTCAAATACGGCACGGTCATAGGAGAAGGTGCGTTCATCGGCTCCAACACCGCCCTGGTCGCGCCGGTCTCGATCGGCGCCGGCGCGATCGTCGGCGCCGGCTCGGTGGTGACGAAGGACGTCGAGGCCGACGCTTTGGCCCTGGCGCGCGGCGAGCAGCAGGCGAAGCCCGGCTGGGCGGCCCGCTTCAGGGCGGCGATGAATGCGAAGAAGGGGGTTCGGCCTTGATCTCGCCCGTCACCCCAGCGAAGGCTGGGGTCCCGGTGGAAGTTCCCCCTGGGATGCCAGCCTTCGCTGGCATGACGGGAAGGTAAGCGCATGTGCGGCATAATCGGCATTGTCGGGCGCGAGGAGGTGACGCCGCGGCTGATGGACGGCCTCAGGAGGCTCGAATATCGAGGCTATGACAGCGCCGGCCTCTGCACGATCGTCGACGGGCGGCTGGAGCGGCGGCGGGCGGAGGGCAAGCTCGACAATCTGGAGCGCGAGCTCGAGGCGCATCCGCTCTCCGGCAGGACCGGCATCGCCCACACCCGCTGGGCGACCCACGGCGCGCCGACCCGCGACAACGCCCATCCCCACGCCACGGATGAGGTCGCCCTGGTCCACAACGGCATCATCGAGAATTTCAAGCCGCTGAGGGACGAGCTTATCGCCGCCGGCCGCACCTTCCAGAGCCAGACCGACACCGAGGTCGTCGCCCATCTGATCAGCCGCGACATCGAGGCCGGAGCGACGCCCGAAGCCGCGGTGTCGAAGGCGCTGAAGCGGATCCACGGCGCCTTCTCGCTCGCCATCCTGTTCCGCAAGTATCCGGACCTGCTGGTCGGCGCGCGGCTCGGCTCGCCTTTGGTCGTCGGCTATGGCGACGGCGAGACCTATCTGGGCTCCGACGCGCTCGGCCTGGCGCCGCTCACCCAGCGCATCTCCTATCTGGAGGAAGGCGACTGGGTGGTGATCACCCGCGAGGGCGCGCAGGTCTACGACAAGGACGACAACAAGGTCGAGCGCGAGATCGTCGCCTCGGGCGCCTCCTCCGCCCGCATCGACAAGGGCAACCACGCCCATTTCATGCAGAAGGAGATATTCGAGCAGCCGATCGTCGTCGCCCAGACCCTGGGCTCCTATCTCCGTCCCCTGGAGCAGAAGGTCGCTTTGCCCGACATGGACTTCAGCTTCGCCGACATATCGCGGGTCACCATCGTCGGCTGCGGCACCAGCTTCTACGCCGGCATGGTCGCCAAATATTGGCTGGAGCGCTTCGCCCGGGTGCCGGTCGAATTGGATATCGCCTCGGAGTTCCGCTACCGAGAGCCGGTGCTGGAGCCGGGCGGGCTGGCCCTGTTCATCTCGCAGTCGGGCGAGACCGCCGACACGCTCGCCGCTTTGCGCCACGCCCGCGCCGAGGGCCAGCGTATCGCCGTCGTCGTCAACGTGCCGACCAGCACGATGGCGCGCGAAGCGGATCTGCTGCTCCCCACCCATGCCGGCCCCGAGATCGGGGTCGCGTCCACCAAAGCCTTCACCTGCCAGCTCGCCGTCTTGGCCGCCCTCGCCGCCAAGGTCGCCCGCGACAAGGGCCGCCTCTCCGAGGAGGAGGAGCGCGAGATCGTCACCCACCTCGCCGAGGCGCCCGCGGCGATGAACCGGGCGCTCGATCATGACGAGGATATCGAAAGGCTGGCCCCGCTGATCGCGGCGGCGCGCGACGTCCTCTATCTCGGCCGCGGCCCGGATTATCCGATGGCGATGGAGGGTGCGCTCAAATTGAAGGAGATCAGCTACATCCATGCCGAAGGCTATGCGGCCGGCGAGATGAAGCACGGCCCGATCGCGCTGATCGACGAATATGTCCCGGTGATCGTCCTGGCCCCGAGCGGCCCGTTGTTCGACAAGACGGTCAGCAACATGCAGGAGGTCCAGGCCCGCGGCGGCAAGGTCATCCTCATCTCCGACGCGGAAGGCATCGCCGCCGCCGGTGAAGGCCCCGTCGCCACCCTGGAGATGCCGAAGGTCCACCCGCTGATCGCGCCTCTGGTCTACGCCATCCCGGTCCAATTGCTCGCCTACCATGTCGCCGTGCTCAAGGGCACCGACGTCGACCAGCCGCGCAACCTGGCGAAGAGCGTCACCGTCGAATGAGCGAGGGCGCGCCCGCCCTCGCGCTCGCCGGGTTGCACAAGAGCTTCGGCAAGCCGGTCATCACCGACCTCAACCTCGAGGTGAAGGCGGGCGAGCTTTATGCCCTGCTCGGGCCCAACGGCGCCGGCAAGACGACGACCCTGCGCATGGTCGCCGGGCTGACCGCGCCCGATGCCGGCGCGATCCGCATCTTCGGCATCGACGCGCTCGCCGATCCCCCTTCGGCCAAGGCGATCACCGCCTGGCTGCCCGACGAGCCGATGCTCTACGACAAGCTCACCCCGCTGGAATATCTCGCCTTCGTCGCCGGCCTGTGGCGGATCGACCCGCGCGAGGCGGCCGCCGAGGCCGAACGCCTGCTGCGCTGGCTCGGCCTCTGGGACGAGCGCGACACGCGCTGCGAGGGCTTCTCGCGCGGCATGAAGCAGAAGGTGGCGCTGGCCGGAGCGCTGATCCACCGGCCCCGCCTGCTCATCCTCGACGAGCCGCTGACCGGCCTCGACGCGGCGATGGCGCGCGCGGTCAAAGACATGCTGCTCGATCAGGTCCGCGCCGGCGCGACGGTGATCGTCACCACCCATATCCTCGAGGTCGCCGAGCGGCTGGCCGACCGGATCGGCATCCTCCACGGCGGCCGCCTGCTCGCCGAGGGCAGCCTCGCCGAACTGAGGACGCGCGCCGGCTCGGGCGATTCGACGCTGGAGGATCTGTTCCTCACTTTGACCGGCGCCGGCGATGCAATGGCCTGAGGCTCTGCGCCCGAGGCCCGGCTCGCTGCTTTGGCTGGTCCTCCACGAGATCAGGCTGACGCTGCGCAGCGGCCGCCTCGGCAAGCGCGGCAAGTGGCTCCGGGCAGTGCTGCTCCTCGTCTATCTCTCCGGCGGGGTGCTGGCGGCGATCGCGCTGCGCGGCGTGCCGATCGTGCCGCGGCCCTCCTTCCTGGCGATCGCCAGCGCGGTGCTGCTGACCATGCTGAGCTTCATGGCCGCCCAGGCGCTGATCACCGCTTTGCGCACCCTCTACGAGGCGAGCGACCTCGATCTCCTGCTCTCCTCGCCGCTTCCCGAGGGGCGGGTGATGCGCGCCAAATTGCTCGGCCTCGCCGGCAGCGTCGCCACCCTCTTCCTCCTCTTCATCCTGCCGCTGACCATGCCGGCGGCCTTGCTCGGCCATCCGCGCCTGCTCGCCATCGCGCCGATGCTTGGCGCGCTCGCTTTGGTCGGGGCGAGCTTCGGGCTGGCGCTGGCGATCGCGCTGGTGCGCACTCTGGGCGCGCGCGGCGCGCGCACCGCCGGCCAGATCCTCGCCGCTTTGCTCGGCGCCGGCGTCTTCCTCGTCTCGCAGCTCGGTTCGCAGCGGGGCCGCGGCAACCGCATCGCCGGCCTGATCGCCTGGATGCGCGAGAGCGGCTGGGGGGCCAAGGGCTGGTCGGCCTGGCCGGCGCGGGCATTGTTCGGCGAGATCGGCCCCCTCGTCGCGACGACCGCCGCCGCCGCCGCCTTGTTCGCGCTCGCCTCCATCCTCTTCGCCCGCCATTTCCTGCGCGGCTGGCAGAGCGGCGGCGAAAAGAGCGCGCGCGCCGCCAAGGCGGGCGGCGGGGGCAAGGTCCGCGCTCTGTTCCACGCCAGCCTGCTGCGCGCGATCCTCGCCAAGGAGGTCCGCCTCCTCGCCCGCGAGCCCGAGCTGGTCTTCATGATCGTGCTGCGCCTGGTCTATCTCGCGCCCGTGCTGTTCCTCTTCACCCGCGCGGGCGGCAGCGGCGCGGCGGCCTACGGAGCGGCGGCTTTGGCCGCGGTCGGCGCGGTCGCCGCCGGCCAGCTCACCGGCAGCGTCGCCTGGCTGACCCTGTCGGGCGAGGACGCACCCGATCTGCTCGCCGTCTCGCCGGTCGACCGCGGCCGATTGAGGCGGATGAAATTGCTCGCAGCCCTCGTCATCGTCGCCCCTGTCGCGCTGATTGTGCCGGCCCTGATCGCGGCCGGCGACCCCGCCGCCGCCCTCATCGCCTTCGCCGGCGCGCTGGCCGCCGGCTGGGGCGCCGGCATGGTCGAATTGCTGCTCGGCAAGCCCGGCAAGCGCAGCGCCTTCGCCAAGCGCAAGCAAGGCAGCTTCCTCACCTCCCTGCTCGGCATGCTGGTGTCGATGGCCGCCGGCGCGATCACCGGCGCGGCGGCGTATTTCGCCTAGCGGTTGAGCGGCACCGGTCGTTCTCCGACCGAAACGGACCATTCTCTTCCGGAACACAGCGGCAACCCGCCGCCATCCCCCTCCACATCGGAGCAAAGCCGGATAGTCGGGCCGTCACCGCCTCCTAGCCTCTTGCCAGCGCCGGCCGCCTCCGCGGCGGCGCGCGAAGGGGAGGGAGATCATGCAAATCCTGAACGCCGCCGGCCGCACCGGCGCGATCGCCGCCTTGCTATTGGGCGTCTCCGTCGGCGGCCTCGGCACGGCCGCCTGGGCGAAGGAAAGCGTCGCCCAGACCAGGCAGCGCATCATCCGCCAATCGATCGCCGCTTATCCCGGCCCCTGCCCCTGCCCCTACAGCGTCATGCGCAACGGCCGAAGCTGCGGCGGCCGCAGCGCCTGGAGCCGTCCGGGAGGCTACGCCCCCAAATGCTACCCAAGCGACATCAGCGCGGCGGAAGTGGCGGCGGAGCGGCGGTAGCCTCCCTGAGGCCGCTGCGTCGGCCTCACCCCTCCCCAAACGCCGCCATCTGCGCCGCCAGCGCGCGCCCGAAGGCCGGGCGCGCTTTGCAGCGGGCGAGATAGGCCGCTAAGCCCGCCTCGGCGACCAGCTCGGTGTGGCGGAGGATACGGAGGATCGTCGCCATCATCAGGTCGCCGGCGGTGAAGCGGCCGGCCTCCAGCCAGTCCTTGCCGCCGAGCGCGGCGGCGAGGTCGGCGAGGCGCTTCCTGACCATCTCCTCCGCGCCGGGCCGGCGCTGTTTCGCCCAGTCCTGGTCGGCATAGAAGAGGTCGATTGCGGCGAGGTTCTGGATGTGCGGCTCGATCGAGTTCAACGCCGCGAACAGCCAGGCGGTCGCGCGCGCCCGCGCCGCCGGGTCGGCGGGGAGCAGCGCGTCGCCGGCCTCGCCGCGGCCGGCGATGTGGAGCAGAATCGCGCCCGATTCGAACAGCTTCAAGCCGTCCTCCTCATAGGCGGGCACCTGCCCGAACGGCTGCCATTGCCGGTAATCGGCCGACGCCTGATCCTCCGGACCGATCAGTTTCTGCTCATAGGCCAGGCCCGCTTCCTCCAGCGCCCAGCGCACCCTCAATTCCCGCACCAGCCCGCGCGCAAACGGCGGCACCCATTTGAACGCGGTGACGATGATCATATCGGCTCTCTCCTCTTTTGCATTCCGGCCCGCAAACGTCCGCTTCTCATTCCAGCCGGAACATCCCTCGCGCCGCCGCCACCTCCTCCTTGAGGAAGCGGACCACCGCCTTGATCCGGGCGAGGCCGGCCAAATCCTGGTGGACGGTGAGCCAGAGGCTGCGGGTCAGGCTGACCTCGTCGGGGAGGACCCGGACCAGCCCAATCTCCTCGGCGGCGAGGAAGGCGGGGAGGACGCAAAGGCCCGCGCCGGCGAGGGTGGCGCGGAGCTGGGCGACGAGGTTGCTGCTCTCCATCGCGGTCGCGCCGCCCGGGGCGACGTGCTGGAGGAAGTCGAGCTCGGGGAAGTGAAGCAAATCGCCGATATAGCTGACGAAATGGTGGCCGCCCAAGTCGGCGGCCGAGCGGATCGGCGGGCGGGCGGCGAGATAGGCGGGGGCGGCGTAGAGGGCGAGGTCGTAATCGGTCAGCCTGGAGACGGTCAGCCGCCCCGCCGGCGGCCGGCTGACCGAGATGGCGATGTCGGCGTCGCGCCGGGCCAGGCTGAACACCGCCGAGGCGGCGACCAGCTGGACGACGAGGCCGGGGTGGCGCGCCCGCAAAGCGGCGACTCGCGGCGCCAGGAAGTAGCTGCCGAAGCCCTCGGGCGAGCCGATCCGCACCACCCCCTCGACCGTGGCGGCGCTGCCGCCCACCGCCTCGCGCGCGGCCAAGCCGACCCGCTCCATCTCCTCGGCGAGCGGCATCAGGCCGCGGCCCTGATCGGTCAATGTGTAGCCGGTCGGGCTGCGGTCGAAGAGCTTGGCGTTCAAATCCCGCTCGAGCCCGGCGACGCGGCGCGACAGCGTCGAATGGTCGACGCCGAGCCGCGCCGCCGCGGCGGTCAGCCGGCCGCTGCGGGCGACGGCGAGGAAGCTGCGCAGATCGTTCCAGTCGAACTCGGCCATATGCGAACTTTCGCACAATGATTGCGGGACATTCCCGATGGATTTGCCTGCCCCCCTATGAGAGGAGAAGGCTGCTTCTTCAAGAGGAACCGGTGATGACGTTCGAAGCCCAGGCTTTCGCCTACAATGACGATATGGACGTTTTCGCACAGCCGGCCGCCGCCCCGGCCTTCAGGTTCGCCGCCAATGACGGCTCGGCCGATCCCGATGCCGGCTGGGCGACGCGCAACCCCGAGCGCGCCATGCTCATGCTGTTCGTCAACCCGCGCGACTGCGCGATGGTCGACGAGCTGCTCGCGGCGTAAGAAACCAGGGACAGTATATAGTTTTTCGCCCCGGGCCGATCGCCCGTGCTCGCCGGGGGAAAACTATATACTGTCCCTGGTTTTCCAGCCTTCGCTGGGATGACGGGAATTGGGATGGACGAAACGAGCAGCGTCTGGAAGCTGCCGGCGGGGGCGCCGAGCCCGTCCGAGCTGGCCGACGCCTGGTCGAAGGTGATCGCCGGCGCGCTCGATCTCGCCGCCGCCTCGGCCAAGCGCGCGGCCGACCCGCAGACGCCCAAGCCGTTCGATCCCACCGCCCCGGCCCGCGCGTTCGGCGAATTCGCCGCACACCTCTGGGCCAATCCGATGCAGATCTTCGCCGCCCAGCAGGAAGCCGCGTCCGACTGGATGAAGTTGTGGAGCGCGACCGCCGCCAAAGCGGCCGGCGCGAGCCCGGAGCCGCTGATCGCCCCCGAGCGCGGCGACCGGCGCTTCGGCGATCCCGCCTGGAGCGAGGATCCGCTGTTCGATTATCTCAAACAGGCCTATCTGCTCACCGCCAAGCGCGCGCTCGACATGGTCGAAAAGGCCGAGGGCCTCGACGAAAGCGCCCGCACCCGCGCCGCCTTCTTCACCCAGCAATATTTGAACGCCATCTCGCCGGCCAATTTCGCCTTCACCAACCCCGAGGCGATCCGCCGCGCGATCGACACCGGCGCGATCAGCCTGCTCTCCGGCCTCGCCAATCTGCTCGCCGACGCGGCCGCGGACGGGGGGCTGCCGCAGCGCCGCTCGGGCGAGGATTTCGAGCTCGGCGTGACGCTGGCCGCGACCCCCGGCAGCGTCGTCTTCCAGAACGAATTGATGCAGCTCATCCAATACGCGCCCGCCACGGAAGCGGTGTACAAGCGGCCTTTGCTCTACATCCCGCCGCTGGTGAACAAATATTATCTGCTCGACCTCCAGCCCAAGTCGAGCCTGATCCGCTGGCTGGTCGGCGAGGGCCACAATGTCTTCGTCGTCTCCTGGGTCAATCCCGGCCCCGAGCTCGCCGACATGGACGTCGCCGATTACATCAAGCTCGGGCCGATCGCCGCCCTCGACGCGATCGAACAGGCGACCGGCGAGCGCCAGATCGACCTGTTCGGCTTCTGCATGGGCGGGACCCTGGTGGCGATGACCCTCGCTTATCTGGCCGCGAAGGGGGAGGGCGACCGAATCGCCTCCGCGACCACGATCGGCGCGATGTTCGATTTCTCCCGCCTCGGCCAGTGGGCGGCGTTCTCCGAGCCCGAGCAATTGCGCGCGATGGAGCGGCACCTCCTCCACAAGGGCTTCATGGCGGCGCAGGATTTGCAGGCCCTGTTCAGCGCGGTCCGCGCCAACGACCTGATCTGGTCCTCGGTGGTCAACCATTATTTGCTCGACAAGGAAGCGCCGCCCTCGGACATCCTCTACTGGTTCGCCGACGGCGCCCACATCCCCCGCGCCTTCCTCCTCACCTGGGCCCACGACGTCTTGCGCGACAACAAGCTCCGCGAGCCCGGCGGGATAAAGCTGGACAGCGTCCCCCTCGATCTCGGCGCGATCAAGACCCCCCTCTTGGCGATCAGCCTCAAGGACGACCACGTCAGCGCCTGGCAAGCCACCTACGACAGCGCCCGCCTCGCGGGCGGCCCCGTCCGCTTCCTCCTCGGCGGCAGCGGCCACAACGCCGGCGTCATCAACCCCCCCAGCGCCAACAAGCACGGTTACTGGGTCAACGAGGCGATGCCCGAGACCGCCGAAGCCTGGCTCGAAGCCGCCGAGAAAAAGGACGGCAGCTGGTGGCCCCACTGGCAAGCCTGGCTGAGCCAGGACGGCATGGCGGAGAAGGTCCCGGCGCGCGTGCCGGGCGACGGCAAGCTCAAGGTGTTGGAGCCTGCCCCCGGCAGCTACGTCCGCAACCGCAGCTAGAGCTTGGCCTTGGCCTCACCGTCATTGCGAGGAGCGAAGCGACGAAGCAATCCAGCCCGCCTCGTCGGCCGCGCTGGATTGCTTCGCTCCGCTCGCAATGACGATCCAAAATCCAGATCGATCATACGCAGGTGCCCGTTCCGTGCCCGCGGGAAGGGGTTGGGAGTGGTAGGCTCGAAAGGTGGGACCTACGAGGAGTTCCATGACTAGCGCGGGCTACTGCTGTTAGCACGCTCTGCCGTAAGTCAGTGAAGTTATTACGGAAAAATTGAGGGCGACAAAATTTCTGTGGAAGTACTGCAAAATTACCTTGCATTACCGATTTGATGTTCCCCTAATGATCGTCAGCCGGAGCCAGCCCGGCTTTCCAAACCTTCATTCGCTCCAAGGTTCGGTTCTCTTTCGAGAGGAGTCCGTTTGCGCGGGAGCATGATGATGAGTGAGGCAGCTGGAATGATGATCGCGGCAGGCGCGCTGTTAAGCGGCGTGGGCGCCATATTCATAGGCTTGGCCCGACTCAGAATGGCCGATGCTTGGAGAATCTGGGCCCGCCGATGAGACCCAATGAACCCTGGTTTTTATCCGCCACCGATTTCGCGAACTCCAAAATAGGGACGAGGAAAAATCCGCCGTGAGAGTCGTCAGTCACTGGGACAGTTACGTAACTGTCCCCATTCTCGCGCGGGGCGACAAAGTGCCCAAGGCTGCCTAAGAGAGACCCGTGAAAAAATCCGCCACCGACGTGATGCAGGAGGCCCTGTTCGCGGCCGTGCTCGATGCGGTCGGAGCGTTGAAGGCGGCGTCGAAGGGGGTGCCGAACAATCTGCTGCGGGATCTGAACGCGATCCACGCCAACACCACGCTCGCCGATCTCCCGCGCGAGCTGCAGGCGGCGATTTCGGCGAACGTTCGCGCCGCGTTCGCGCGGCTGCTCAAGGAGGGCTATTCGGTGTCGGGCGGCGAGCCGGCGGCGCCGCGTCCGCCGCGCGCGGCCGGGCCGACGGGCGGTCATCTCCGGCATCAAAGCCGGCCCCCGCCGAAGCGGGACGGCGGGGAGGGCGGCAGGCCGCCGCGCAAGGGCGGCCGCCCCGCACGCAAGCCTCCGCCGCGCTGATCCGCTGCCGCGAAGGGGCGGAACAAAATAGGATTTCCATTGTAGGATTTCGCCTGTCATGCTGCGCGACTCGCGGCGGCTCGTGCTGCCGCGCGGCTCTTTCACATTGTCGGACGATCGTTGCATTAGCCGCGCAGGCGGGCGGCAAATCGGAAGTTGGGAGTTTTTTTCCCATTCGCCTCAACTTACTCAACTTCCGCGACTTCCGCGCCGCAGTGCCGAGTCTCCGCTGGGCCGGGAGGGAGCGTTTTTCGCCTTAAGGGAGCTGAACTTTATGAAATTTTCGAACCTTCCGGCGCCGCGCGGGGCCCGTCATTCGAGCGCAGGCTGGAATCTCCCTTGTCTCTTTGCCGCGGCTGTGGAGGAAGGGGAGGAATACCGGCTTTCGCTGGGATGATGAATAAAAACCAAACAATTGACAACATTCAAGAATTTTGGCAATATATTTCTGCACAGGAGCTACACAGCAACGCCAATTCAGTGACTTAGGCGTTTGGTCTGCACAGTTCCCACACAGCAATGGGGCGACCATGGCGTTCCTTACCGATAAAGAAGAACTCAAGCCCGGCTTGATCATCTTTCGCCGCACCGATGTGGCACACCGCAATTGGTATTTGCCGGGTGAAGCTTCCGCGCAGCGACCGCTATAAGACCGTCTCCCTCAAGACCTCGGACATTGCCTCGGCGCGAGAACGCGCTTTCGATCACGACGCGGATGTGCGCTTTCGCCTCAAGCATGAAGTCCCGGTTTTCAATCGCCCCTTTAGCCAGATCGCCAAGGAATACGTAGCCCTCCAGAAGAAGCGCGCGACAGCCGGCCAGATCACCATGGCCCGCGCGCTCAAGCTGGAGTCGGTCATCCGTGCCCGCCTCGATCCCTACACCGGGCCGGTCCAGATCAATCTGATCGGCGCCGACCGCTGGGAGAACTACCCCTTCTGGCGTCGCGATAATGGCAAGGGGCGAGTGCGCGCGCATGTCAGCGACGCCACCATCCGCTTTGAGATGTCCATTTTCCGCTCGATCATGGCCTACGCCGCCAAGCGCCACTACATCGCCGATGCTAAAGCATTCGGCGGCAAGCTCGACTTGGCGAAAGTGCGGCGCGAGGAATTCAACCCAGAGGAATACCGCAAGCTGCACACTTTCGCCCGCGGCTGGGTCAAGAAGGCGGACCGCCCGTCGAGCGTCTGGTATCGCACCGTTGCCTATAATTTCGTCCTCATCATGTGCAACACCGGCATGCGGCCGTCCGAGGCCAAGAACCTCCGCTGGCGCGACGTGGCGATTTCCGAGGACCGCGAAGGCCGCCGCTTCGTCATCCTGCACGTGCGCGGCAAGGGCAAATTCCGCCGCCTGGTCGCCCCGAGCAACGTCGCCGACTACTTGGAGCGGCTTCGGGCGATCGCCAAGGCCACCGGCCCCGACGATCACGTGTTCACCATCCACACCGGCACCCCCGCCAAGACCCTTTACCGGATGATGGTCGAGGAATTGTTGGACGCATCGGGGCTGCGGCTTGGGCCGGAGGGCACACCCCGTTCGACTTATTCGTTCCGGCACACCTACGCCACCTTCCGGCTCAGCGAAGGGGTGGACGTCTATATCCTCGCCCAGCAGATGGGCACTTCCGTGCAGATGATCGAAGACCATTACGGGCATGTGAACCCGGTCAAGAATGCCGAGCGCATTCTTCGCGGCATGCCGGGCTGGGAGCCGCTGGACGCGGCACCGGGCGTTGTCCTGCCAGTTGGCCCTGCACAGCCGCGTCCCTCAATCGCTACAAGACCAAAGCGCAGCGCGCCGAGGCGCGATGCACCCCTTCACCCCGGCGCGAATTGATGGCCGAAAACAACGTGCCGAGCTCGGCATGTCGGCCAGATCAACACTCGCCGCCTTATGCAGCCGATGCGCCGCTGGCGCAAAGAATCGGCTGCCTCCTTCGCGAGATTGCCGAATAGCTGTCGAGCTTCGATAGCCGGCATGATTCGAGCGCGGCCCGTGGCCGCGGATTGAACAGTCACGTCAGTCCCATCTTGGTCTAGAGCCCCCGAACCCTCCGCCGCTTCTTTTGGTGAGCATGATGGGTCAGTCCCGCCTTAGGTAAACCCAGCTCGCTTCCGCGCTGCGCTTGTGCAGCTCCGCTCCCTGCGGGCGCCCTGCGGGGTGTGACCTGCGGCTCTATGGCCCGCCCCCTTTCTGCTCCCCGCGAAGCCGTGGGATGGTCCTGCGGCCCAACCGAAGAGGAGTAGAACATGACCACTCAACCCCAATCCCAGAACCGCAAACCCACCCACGGCCTCTATCAGGTGACCGGCCAAGGCAAGGCGGCGACCTGGACCCGCATCGGCAGCGCTTGGGCGCACAAAGACGGCGAGGGCTTCAACATCGCCTGCGATGCGATCCCACTGCGCGGCCGCCTGGTGATGCGCGCCATCACCGAGCGCGCCCCGGCCGAAGAGGCCAGCGCCTAGCGCAACGCCGCCGCCGGGTTTCCCGGCGGCGGCTGTCGGCCGCCTCATGGCGGCCCCCGCAGCACCCCGATCAGCTGCGCGATTGCGGCAACCACCGTGGCGAGCGCTTCGACGAGCAAGATAGCGTCGGTCTGGCTCATGATCTCCTTCCTTTCTGCCCCGCACGGCATGTGCGACGACGAGGCGCCACTGCCGGCCGCCCCGGCGCAGCGGACAAGGCCGAAGCCGCCCTGGCGGGGTGAAGCTGCACGAAGGAAGCAAGCCGCCTTTTCCGCGAGCAGCGGCCGGCTAAAAACGCCGATCCGGAGCACCCGTACGGGCATAAAGGAGATCATGCGCGAGGGCCGACCTGGCCCTTGTCCATCCCCCGAAAGGGTCAGTTTCCTCGCTCTTATCGGGGTCCCCGGAGCCGCATCCCTGAGAAAACAAAACGGGCGAGCTGAATCCCGCGTCCATCAGGATCTGCAAACAACGTGATCTGCACCCGTATCTCGTCGCCCGGGATTAAACGCCCATCGCATCTAAATTCCAGCATCATTGTCGCAGGCTTGGTTGCCGTTGCGATGAAAGGCGCTCCGCCGCGCCCCCAGCCGAATTCGCCGCTGGAATACGTCACCCCTACGGGAAGCCCGCCGACATCGTGGCCGTCGCAAGTGGCGCCGGTGCTCGAGAACGCCTGTGTATCGAGCAGATGCGATCCGTTCATCACATCGGCCGCGGCTAAGCTGACCCGCGAAATCCCATTGGGCCGGATTTCTACAAACAGGCGAATACAGGTCGGATCGTAGCATTTGACGATAACCGGCGCGGCGCTGGTTATCTTCAACAAATCCGATACGCCGCCATTGGGCTCACCCGTCGCCGCATCGAATTGGGCCGACGCCGCCGTTGCCAAGGCGGCAAGCAAGGCCGCGACCATGATGGCCGCTCGCTTCACTGGCCTTGATACTCCATCACGATGGACGAACCTTGCGGCTGCCTCGCCGGCTGCGGCTGCGCGGCCACGAATTGCTTCGCCACCTGGGTCCTGGAAGGAACCTCGGTGGCGCGCTCCTCGATATCCGGGGCCGCTGGCAGCGCCAAGGCTGGTGCGGCGGCCGTTGTCGCCTGAGAACTATCCCCGCCCGCGACACTGACAGGGCGCTTCCATAGCATGTCCTCGACGGGCGCGGGCGCAATCGACTGAGCACTAACCGACGAAGCATTTGACTGAATCGGCGCGTTCGGCTCGGCTGGCTCGGGGGCTGGCCGAAGAACAGCTCCAATGGTCAGGGCGGCACCAATCGCGCTCGGCACCCCAAGAAAGACACCAAATCGGGTCCAACGCGCGCTGCTTCTCGCTGCCGCAAGATGGTCATCGTACAAGACCTGTCCCTCCTGCGGGAGCAGTTCTATCACATTTTGGGGAGCAGCGCTAAACGAAGAGTCGGATTCTCTCAGCACCCGCGCCCGCTGGGCGCGCCGCTCACTTCCGTTTTTCCTTCTCGTGGGTGCTGGGGCTTTTGTCGGCCTTCTTCTTGGTCGTGTAGCGCCCGGATTTCGAGTTGCGGTAATTCGGTGTCGCGCTCTTTTTCTTGCCAGCCATCGCGGCCTCCCATGGGCTGAGGCGGGGAGAAGCCCCCACCCAACAAACTTGGTAGGCCCCCGTTTGTTCCCACAGACCTCCGCAGAGGCGACCGGCCGGAACAACAAGCGAAAATTAACCAATTCTTAGGGATCGTCCTCTATACTCAGGGTTGCGTTCACCCCTCGCCAGAGCCCCGCATCGCCCGCGCCCCGACAGCCTCATTCAATGACCCCGCCGAAGCCGGCCGCCGCGCCGAATTGCTTGCCGAAATCCAATCCGCCGCCTTCGACCTCGACACCGCCGCCGCTCGCTTGAGCGCCACCGGCGACGCTGGTTTACTCGCCCAAGCCGAAGCCCAGCGCCAGACACTCGGCGGCCTTGAGCGCCAAGTCGCTCAAGCCAGTCCGGCCGGCCTTGCCGCGATCCGCGCCGCCGTGGCCGCGACCGCCACCACCAGCGCCGCTATCGTCCAGCAAGCGCGCGCCTCCGCTTCCGCCGCCGACGCGGCCGAGCTCGCCGAATCCCGCACCGCCAGCCGCGCCACCGTACAAGCCCTGGTCCGCGACCTTCACCGCTTCGATCCCTATTTGCAGTTCGCCTCATCCGCTGACGAAACCGAATACCGCCGCCGCGAAGCCGAGCGCCGCGCCTATATCGAGCAGCAGCACGCCAAGGCCACCCCCGAAGGCGACCTCAACGCCGCGGGCGCCGCCGTCGGCCAGATGGTCGACGCCAAGGGCCACGGCGCCGACCAAAGCCCCGAGTTCGGCCAGCGCTGGAACAGCCTCGCCGCCACCACCGATCGCCTGCGCGGTGCCGCCCGCGCCACCGGCCAGCCGACCGAGGAGTTCGACCACAATTTACGCGACAATCTTCGCCGCACCCTGAAAGCCAAAGGCTTCACCGACGCCGAGATCGATGCCCGCTTTGCCGCCACTCCCGACCCGTTGCAGGCGGCGCGCGATTTCGTGGGCACCGACGACCGCACGCCCGCGAAGCCTGCCGCCGCGGTTGCCCCGGCGGAACATCCCCCGGTGCAAAGCCTCACCGATGCGATGGCGCAGTTCCGCGCCGCCGGCATTGTCGCCGCCGAGCACACACCGGGCGATCCGCTCGCCCACGGCCTCGCCGCCCATGAACGCCCGGCACCCACGCCGGGCCGTGTCGCGGGCTAACCCGCCCGGATAGCCTCGCCGCGACGGACCCGCAGCCCCAGCGCATAACCGGCGGCCGAACATAGCCCGGTATTCGCCTCGCGCTGCGCCAAGCAGCGCTCGGCAATCGGCTTGAGCGCCGCCATGCTCGGCAAATCTGCCGGCACCGCTTCGCGCGCCGCGAACCCCGCCATGAACCCGGCATCAATCGCCAGTGCCGCTGGCGCACGATGGTTTTCAATCGGCTCCAACCGGCCCTCCCGCGCCGAGCGGGTGAGGTTGGCCAGGCACAGATCGGCCAGCCGCAACGGCAAGCCGCCGCCGATCGCCGTATCGATCGCCGCGATCATCTCTCCACTGATCCCGCTGGCGCAGAGCTGGCGGGCGCTGACCACGCTGGCGAGCGGGCGGCGATGCAGGATCTCGTCGATTTCCTTCTGACGGTCCGCCAGCTCGTCGTAGGCCACTCGGGGCGGCGCGCCACGGCCTTGGGCCTGGCCAACGGCCGGAACCAACAAAGTTGCGGCGGCGGCCCACATCCCGACCGACCGCCGCAACCCGCGCGGGTAGGGGAGCGCGCGGAACTGTTGAACCATGACCGATTTACCTCACTCGTTAGGAAAATCGCACGGTCTAGGTAACACTATGGGCCATAGGGTTGCGGGAGAGTCTCAATCCTTTCAGTAAGTTTGGATGGTCCCGCTGCCGCCTATACTTGCTCAATTAACCAACTCCATTGTGGCGCAAACCTGCTCGGGCGCTTGGTTTCCTGCGCTTCCCTCTTGCAACCCTATGGCCCAAACGGTTGCACCCCGCGAAACCGAGCCGAGCCCATGACCGCGCACCGCACCGAAGAGGATGTCGCCCGGCTCTTTGACTGCGACGGCCAGCGCAAATATCTCTGCCGCGCCGAAGGCCAGCGCTTCCTGCGCGCCGCCGCGACGGCCGACGATACCACGCGCATCTTCTGCCAGCTCCTGGCCTATACCGGCTGCCGCATCAGCGAAGGCTTGGCCTTGGTCCCGGCCCAACTGGACGCCGACGCCCAGCGCGTCATCCTCCGCACCTTGAAGCGACGCCGGCGCGTCTTTCGCGCGGTGCCGGTGCCCGCCGCCCTCATGCGCGACTTGCAGCTTCTGGCGCGCGGCCGCCAAGACGGCGAGCGCCTATGGCCCTGGTGCCGGCAGACCGGCTGGCGTCGCGTTAAGCGCGTCATGGCCGAGGCGCGCGTGCACGGGCCGCAAGCCGTACCCAAGGGCCTGCGGCACAAGTTCGGCCTGACGGCTGCCGACTGCAACGTGCCACTGAACCTCATCCAGCGCTGGATGGGCCATGCCTCGCCGGACAGCACGGCGACATACGTGGATGCGGTAGGGATGGAGGAGCGGGCTTTCGCGCGAAGGATGTGGTGAGGCCGAGCGCCGGCCTCCAAGTTTCACAGAACTGTCACACCGTGGCTGGCGCCGATGTGGTTCAATGAGGCCAGTAACTGGAGAGCTTCATGACCCAAGATGCCTTGGATAGAGCCATTCAAACGGACCGCCGTCTAGAAGCGGCCGCCGCCAAGTGTCGCGCCGAGGCCACCACTTTGGATCGTCGACTGCGGGAAGCCGCGCGAACGAACCCGGGGGTGCTGGAGCAGATTCTAGATACGCGTCTCATACGACACCGTGATGGGAGCATCGCCCGGGAGCGCGACGGCCAAGTGACGGGGTATTACTATGGCGGCGCCATCCCCTTTGCCGACCACGGGTTGGCATATTCAATCGGCCGCTTCACGCAACTCGCGCTCCGCCATTGCAATGTAGGAAGGTAAATTCCACGAGACGCCTAGCGCTCGGAGAAAGTCCAATCGCGTCACCTCCAGCTTAAGGCGATCTCGTTCCGAAAGCGATCTGTGGTTACGATAATCGTAGGAGCACAGCTCGCCCACGTAGCGCTGCCACCGGCGGCAATTTGTATCAAACTGCTCCTTCCTCAAGCCTATTTCGCAGGCCCAAACTCGCCTATCTCCATCGATCTTCCAATCGGAGCTGAACTCCAAGCTATCGATGATGCAAAAGTCGGAGGTAAAGTCGCTTGCACCGACATCGTCACTGCAGAACGATCTATGAATAAAGGCGCAGTGAATCTTACTGCCTGTCATAGCGCGAATGGCGCGCACATAACTGACAAGTTTACCCGTATTCTTATCGGCCAAAAATAGTCGAAATACATTACCGCCGTTGCTAACAAAGTCGGCATGAATGTCCTTCATGTCACGGAGCGCTCTGGAGGGGTGGCCCTGCCACGTATCGATCTCGCTCGCATGTGTCACGCGTGCAACGAATGGCTTCTCACTGCCCTTCTGCAATCCCAGAACCATATTCCAAAAATGTACATAGCCGGCGAAGGACAAATCCCGACCATGTATCAGCATATATTTATTGGTGCTATCCAGCAGCAGGCTAGTCAAAGCGCTCCTTAGCGTGTTGAACGCCGTAGAATGCAGTCGCTCGTCAAGATCAAGAATGCGGACAATCTTTTCTGCAACTAGCTGGTGAGATTTACTAAAGTCAATTATTTGTCGATGTGCTTTGCGAAGTTCGTCGACGCCATCTTCGATCCGACCGAAGTAGGACAAGCGTTCATGCTGTTTTATGATTATGAATATTAGTAGTCCGATAGTGGCAGAAAAGATTATGTCGCCTTTGATTTCCGGAGGAGTGATGAGAGCAACGAAAAATGTCAAGACTATGCCGCCGAAAGTAAGCGCAATAGCCCACCGTTCAAGCTTCTCGTCGAGCCAAGATTTGGGTTTCATAAGGTTCTCGATCGCGCTGAAATACAGGCAGCCGCCTCGATGAGGGACTCGCCACCTGCCCAAGCCGTCTCCCTGGTCATATAGCGCCAGAATGTCGTGAAAGGCACGGCTTTCGGGCGGGCGGGAGCCCAGCCCGCGTACGCAGGAGAAGGAGAAAGCGGTAATAGCCCCTACGGTCGATCCGCTTTCACCTTATTGATCGCGCTCACCACCGGCCCGGCCGGGTATTCCGGCCAAATCCTGGCCGAGTATTCCTGGATGGCCAGCACCGTGCCTTGTTGTAGATGCCGCACCAGCTCGCCACTGTGTCTTCCAGTCAGCTCCTAGGAATTGCGGATGCCGGCTCTCATGCGCTTAGTCCAGGTCCGGACATGGAAGCTGAGCGCGTCGCGCGCTCTTGTTCGACCTTGGCGGTCCATTCCATGCTTTCGCGCGATCGTTCTCGGCGGCGCCGGATTACGGCAGTTGCGCCCAATACCAGCGCTCCGGCAGCGATGGCACTGACAATAGCAGTCTGAGGCCGCATCTTCGTGGTCCCCACTGCGACACTTGGCGCCGCGGGGCTCGCGGCGGCTTGTGCGGCATTCTGGGCGCGCCGCTGGATTACACCGTCCAGAGCCGAGCTAGGTCGAGAAGCCGCACGCTGGAGGTCGTGCCATGCGGCCGTGGATTGCGACCGGAGCGGTTCGCTCAAGCCGTTTAGCCGCTGGGCCATGTGAGCATCAGGATTCATCCGTCCAGGATAAGCCTTGGCAGGGTTGCTGTGTGTGACAAATTGATGAAGTTAGCGCAGGCTCAGGCGGGTGCCGCTGCCGGCGGTGCCGGCATTGCGCAGATCGATGATCGCTTCCAACGATGGCCGCTGGAAGCTGTCCAGCAGCCGCTTATGGAACTCTGAGGCAATCTCGTACTGACCCGCGGCGATAAGCAGATTGATCGCCTCAAAAGTCTGGGCTTTGAGCGATTCGTCACGCTGGAAGTCGGCGATCATGGCGGCTTCAACTTCCCGGAACGCCGCGCTGATCCTAGCTACTTCGACTTCGTAGTGCGTATCGATCACCTTCAAGTCGCGCTCTTCCGTCTGGATCAGTTTCCCTAGTTCGAGGGCGCTGCCGATCAGACCGACATAGGCCGTAAACTTGTCTAGGCCCATGGGAAGCGTGGCGTATCCCGTCGCCTCCTGTCCTCGCCGACGTGCCGCTTCTAAGAGCTGGCTTACCTCGGTTTGCTCGTTCATCGTCAGTTTCCTGCTTTCGTTGTCAGCAGCATCTTGCCTTCCGCCACCGCCATCCCGAGGCGGACAACCTGCTCATGCGTCAAAGCATCGTCGGTTGCTCCAGCCTCCACGCTACCAAGCGTCTGTAAGCTTTGCTCGATCTGCCCGAAAAGTCGAACGATCCAATCGAATTGCGGCAGCAGGCGGGTCTGAATGACGACACATATCTCGCGCACATCGCCCTGCATGGCTTCCGCCATCGCCTCGATCTCGCCTTCCATCTCCTTGAGCTGTCGCAGCAGCTTGCTGTCGTTAATCGCCGCCATAGCCATAGCGGCAATTCCCATGACAAGCGCCACTTGCCAAGAGCCGCTTCCTGCCGCAGCTCGGCCCGCTGCCTGCGCCGCGGGCGTCGTATAATTCAGCTTTTGGCCCCAATGGAGTTGAAGCTGTACGATCTTAGCGTCGCCCGTGAGAACCTCGCTGGGCGTCACCTTATAGGTACGATAGTCAACGCCATACTGCACCAGCAGCGGCTCGGCCTTGCCCAATATTTGTTCAAGTCCCTTGCGCCCGAAATCGACGGCCGCGGCGGCATGGTTGTAGCTAACGCCGGCCATTCTCCAACTTTCCCGATTCAGCGTGTCCCCTGCTCGTAATAGCTCTTCGATCTGCCCGGTTTGTTTTTTCTCCCATGCCTCGACCAGCGCCGCATCTTCGGCGTCGAAGAACTGCAGGGAAGATAATTCGCTCAGCGCGGTCGTCATGGCGCCGCGACGTGCGTGCAAGTCGAATAGCGAGATCGGAGCCGGCTTTGCGGCGACGATTGCGACAGTGCTACTCCCGCCGCGCATCAAAAAATACAGGACCAGCAAAACCACAACGACAATGAAGACGGTCGAGCTGTCCATCGCCTTGCTCCTCGCGTCAGCGCGTCATCTGCCGTGATCCGACCCGTCGAGATCACAGCCCCGATCCCGCGAAGCCTCGGCCCGCTCGTCTGAAAGTCGAGGAGCCCACAGCTCCTCGAATGAGGTCGGGCGTTCTTCCATCACCGGACGATAGAGCGATCCCGCGCCACGGGTTAGTGTTTCATCCCGTCCGAACCAGCCTTCCTCCACCACCTTATGACGAATATCGCTGATCGCCTGGCCGACGCCTTCCAACAACGCCTGAAAAAGCCCCACCGGCTCGCCCCGTCTCCCATCGCCCATTTTGCTACCCCTCACCAGTAAGGCTAGAAATCTCTCCGTAATGGAATAATTTCAATTCGGCGACTCTTGCTTGCTCCATTATGATAGAAGCAAGATGTTACTTGGCTGCGGCAGGGGGTAAAGCCAGCCATGAATTACGTGCATGATCTCGATGCGAAACTGTTGAAGCTTTCCGCCGCTGATCACTTCACATTGCGCGATGCCTGCCAAGGCGTTCACGTGTTCGGCGGCATCGGCAGCGGCAAGACTTCGGGCTCGGGCCAGGCCCTTGCGGCGGCCTATCTACGCGCCGGCTTCGGCGGCCTGGTGCTGGCCGCCAAGCCCGAGGAGGTGGAGCTTTGGCAGCGCTACGCCGTCGCCAACGGCCGCGCCAATTCGCTGCTGCTGTTCGGCGAGCGCGGCGGCGGCTTCAACTTCATTGCCTACGAGCTGGCCCGCCAGGGCATGGAGGGCATTGGCAGCGTCATTGAATGCCTGATGCGCATCCTCGAGGCCGCCCGCCTGTCGAATGCGCAGGACGGCAACGGCGCCAACCAGTTCTGGGAAGACACCAGCCGCCAGCTCTTGCGCAACACCATCCCCATCCTGTTCGCCGCGACCGGCGACGTGCGCATTCCCGACATCATCCGCTTCGTCAGCTCAGCGCCGGTTACGCAGGACCAGTTGCGCGATCCGGACTGGCAGTCGCGCTCCTTCATGTTCCAGGCGCTGGCCGCCGCCAAGCGCAGCCCCATGCACCCTTTGCCGCCCGGCGATTTCGATAAGACCGCCCTCTATTGGCACGACGAATACGCCCAGCTCGATCCCAAGACGCGCGGCAATATCGCCATCTCGCTTTCGACCACGCTCGATCGCTTCAACCGTGGCCGGCTCCAGCGCGCATTCTGCGCCGAGACCACCGTCGTGCCGGAGCTGAGCTTCCATGGCGCGGTGATCGTGATGGATATGCCGGCCCTGACCTGGAACGAGGATGGCATTATCGGCCAGCAGCTTTTCAAATTCATGTGGCAGCGTGCCGTGCTGGCGCGCAACGCACTTGCGCCGCCGCATCGCCAGCGGCCGGTCTTTCTCTGGGCCGACGAAAGCCAGTATTTCGTCAATAGCTTTGACAGCGAATACCAATCGACCTGCCGCTCCAGCCGCGCCTGCACCGTCTACCTGGCTCAGTCGTTGCCGACCTATTACGCCCGCATAGGCGGCATGGACGCCAAACACCGCGCCGACATGCTGCTCGGCAATTTCGTCACCAAGATCTTCCACAACAACGCCGATCCCGAAACCAACCGCTGGGCGGCCGACACCATCGGCCGCACTATCCAGCGGCGCGGCAATTACAGCGAGGGTAGCTCCTGGAGCCGCTCCATGGGCATGAACGAAGGCGAGAACGAAAGCCGGGGCGGCAGCGCCGGTTGGAGCGAGGGGGGCGGCAAGGGCGGCTCCCACTATTCCTCAAGCGGCGGCAGCAATTGGGGCGGCGGCGAAAATTGGGGCCGCAATCGCGGCATGAACGACGGCACCAGCACCAGCGACGGCTACAGCGAGACCATGGACTACGAGATCGAGCCGGCCGACTTCGGCCGTTGCCTGGCGACCGGCGGCCCGGCTAACAGCAACCGCGTGACGGGGGTCTGGTTCCAAGCCGGCAAGCGCTTTGAAGTCAGCCAACGCAACTACCTCCACGTGCGGTTCCAGCAATGAAGCGCCCACCCGCCGCCACCATGTTCTTTGGCCATCCCGCCATCGTACTGGCGATGGGCGGGGCGTTTCTCTGGGTCGCCTATCTCTGGCTGCGCGGCGAAGCCGGGGGCGCCGGCGCGCTCGCGCTGCTGGTCGCCGCGGTCGCCTGCGCCAAAGCCAACGACCGCCGCCAGCATTACCGCCAGTGGAAGCGCGAGTGGGACATCATGGGCGGCAAGCTGCCAGTCGGCCGAATCAGCTTCGCCACGCTTAAGGTAGGCATCGCGATCCTATGCTGGGTGGCGATGGCGGTTGCGGCGCTCGAATGGATGGATGATCCGGACCGCCGCTGGCTGGCGGTCCTGTTCTGGTGCGCCACCGGCCTCGGCTTGCTGAACCGCCTCCTGCAATGGCGCAAAAGCCGAAAGCCTGCTCGGCTGCGCGAGGCCCCGGTAAGCCTCTGCCTGCGCGCTCCCTTGCGCTCACCGAGCCTAGCCGACGCCCGCGCCGCGCTGCCCGACTATTGCCGAACATTGCTAACGCCAAGGTGAGCGATTGAGCCTGTGCTTGCGAGCGGGTCTGTTGTATCATGCCGCCAGCGTCCCGTTTACTCCGTGGGAGGGACAAGATGACCGATATTCTCTTGGTTGCCGGCCGCTACCAGCTCGGAGACGATCCGGGCCTATTTCAGGATGCGGTTTATGTGGGGCAAACACTTGCCCTGCCGTTCAAGAAAACCTGGATCGATGGCTCTGCGACCACCGTGAAGCTTATCGTCTATACGACCGACGTCGAAACCTGGGGTGATTGGAAAGGCCATGCCGTATCGATCAACGGCGTGGAAATAGGCCGCCTCAAGGATCCGAACGATACCTACGGTCCGCTGGAACGTTTCGAACTGCCTATCCCGGTAGCGACGCTCAACGGTGCGCTTGGAGGCAAGGACGAATTCATCTTGTCCGTGGTGCTTGAGGTTCAGGCAGCAACTCCCGGCCTCTCGGACGATTTCATTCTTGTACGTATCGCCACCGACGGCACCTTCGCCGCCAAGCTGGGCTGGAAATAACCGTCGCTAGCCGCCGTTGCTGGACGACCCGCCTAGTGTTTCTTGTCTTTGACGCTGCGCGGGTCGTTGCCCGGCGCCACCGTGTCGGAATCCCGCCACCGATGGTCACGGCCCTGGATACGCACTTCGCCGCCGCCCCGGTTGCCGACGATCTCCTTGGCGCGCCGCTCGGCCTCGCGCTGCGTCCCGGTCACGGCGCTGGCACGCTGCGCGTGCGGTTTGACGACGGCCCACTCCTTGCCGCGTTTCACAACATAACGGTCATTCTCGCTCATGGCGCTCTCCTTGCATCCACGCGCCCAATATGGGGTTTCAGCTTCTAAGTTGAAGGTCGCGCTCGGCCGATCACGCCGATTTTAGCCGCTCCGGCCGTACCACCGCGATGCTGGTGATGATCGGCTCGCCCGGTGGCGGCGCCGGCCAGACTAGCGCCGAATATTGCTGGATGAAGGTTGCCTGCCGCCGCGCCAGCTTTTTGCGCAACTCGCGCAGCCCCTTGCCTTCGATCACCACGATGCAATCGGGCAGGAACAACTTGATCTGCTCTTCGCCGACATAGCCGACCTGGATCAGGAACCGATATTGGAACTCGATCCCCTCGGCGATCTGCGTCCCGTCCAGCCAGCGCTGCACGTCGCAGCACTCGCCGACCGAAGCCGGCATAAAGCCGTAAGGCTTGTAAGCGCCGGATCCGGCGACGCCTTCGCTTTGCTGCGGCGCGCCCGGATCGGGCCGGCCGACACGTTGCGCGAAGGAGGGCCGCTCGCCGGAGCGGTCCCCAAAAACTTCCCTGAAATCATCCGTGCTCAAGCGGCACCTCCGGGATCGGCTTGTCGCGGCGGAATTGCGCCGCGAAGCTCTCGGCCATGTCGGTAAGCCGCAGTATGAACCCCGCCAGCTCGGCGGGATCGCGCTGCTTGTACTGATCGAGCTCGTGATAGAGCGCGCTGCGCTTCTTGACCGCGACCCACTGCGTCACCCGCTCGCGGATATAGGCATAAGCCCGCTCGATATGGCGGGCGATGCCGAGATAGGGCTGCGGCTCGCGCGCGATGCCTTGGGCTTCGAGCGTGCGATGGTCGATCCGCGCCGCCGAGCCGGTCGCCGCCAGCGCGCGGTTGGCGTGATCGGCCCAGGCCGCCCGCCAGACATTGACGTTGCGCCGCGCCTCGGCCGCGTCCAACGCTTCCTTGGCCTGCGGCGTGCCGAGATCGTTGAAGCGCTTGCGCGCTTCCGCCACGGCCCGTGCAATCGCCTCGCATTCGTTCCAATCGCGCTCCTTGCAGCGGGCGAACCCGGTCGGACTCGAAGGATCGAGCCGCCGCAGCGTCAGCAGCACATGGGCATGCGGCTGCCGCTCGCCGTCCGCCGCCGACGGCTCATGCAAGGCGATGTCCGCCACCATCCCCCGGCCGGTGAAATGCTCGCGCACGAAGGAGCGGACCAGCGCGATCTGCGCGTCGCGCGGCAACTCGCGCGGCAGGGTGATCTCGATTTCGCGCGCCAGTTGTGCGTCCTGCCGCTTCTCGGCCCGCTCGACCGCGTTCCAAAGGCCTTGGCGGTCCATCGCCCATGCCGGGGCGGAATCGCCCTCGGGCAGAAGGATCTCCGTGTGAAACACGTCCGGCTTGTCGAACTCGAAATATTTACCCTGGCCCATGTCGAATAACCGCTCCCCTGAGCGGTAGGCCGCCGCCGCCACGGCCGAGCGGCGGGTTGGGCCGCCGGGAGTGGCGGCCCGGCCGAGCGAGCGCGAATGCACCTTCAACCGCAAGTGGTAAATTGCCACGCCATCCCCCTCCAAGGCGCGAAGTAAGACCCAGCTAATCCGCTAGGTGTGCACTTATACATTCTGGCGAATGTGCACCAAGAAGAGTTCGCGCCATAGTTGAGTAATCTCATCAGAACTTCGCTCTCTTGTGGCGGGGCAGCTACAGTTCGGGGAGGCGTGGCCGGGGGTTCCGATGCCACCCCCCGAAGACCCCCGCACTTCCGGCGCGCGATCCTCGCTCGCCGGAGCGGGAGCGGTCCCGCAGCGCCGCTCAGGGGTGTGCCAACCCCCGAGACCCCCGGCGCCTGCGGCGAATAGCCCGGCTATTCGCCGCAGATTGTGCGGTGATTATGCTTGCCGGATGCGGCGAATAAGGGCTATAATCACCGCAGGAGTTGCGGCGAATATGACCTATATCCATCAGCGTGACGAATGGCCGAACTTTCGCTGGCGCGACAAGGAGCTTGCCCAGCGCCTTGCCGCAGTGCGCCATCGACAAGGCCGGTTGATCGGTCGGATGGAAGCGCTCGGCTTCCCCCTGCGCGAAGAAGCAGTGCTCCGGGCGCTGACCGAGGACGTGCTCAAATCCAGCGAGATCGAAGGCGAAATCCTTGATCGCGAGCAGGTGCGCTCCTCGATCGCGCGGCGCCTCGGGATGGATATTGGCGGCTTGGTGCCCGCCGACCGCCACGTGGAAGGCGTCGTCGAAATGATGCTCGACGCCACGCAGAATTACGCGCAGCCGCTTACCGCCGAGCGGCTCCAGAACTGGCACGCGGCCATGTTTCCGACCGGCCGCAGCGGCATGCACCGCATCACCGTCGCTGCATGGCGCGGCGACGAGGACGGGCCAATGCAGGTCGTCTCCGGTCCCATCGGGCGGGAGCGCGTGCATTACGAAGCACCGCCCGCGCCGGAGCTGGAGCGGGAAATGCAGGCCTTCCTCTCATGGTTCGAAGGCCCGGCCGAGCTGGATCCCGTCCTCAAAGCCGGGATCGCCCATTTATGGTTCGTCACCATCCACCCGTTTGACGACGGCAATGGCCGCATCGCCCGCGCCATTGCCGATCTTTCGCTTGCTCGCGCCGAACAGACGGCGCAGCGATTCTATAGCATGTCCGCTCAAATCCGCGTCGAGCGCAAAACCTATTATGACATGCTGGAAGCGACCCAAGAGGGCGATCTCGACATCACCACCTGGCTCGGCTGGTTTATCGACTGCCTGGATCGGGCCTTCGATGGGGCCGAGGTCATATTGGCGAGCGTCCTGAGGAAGGCCAAATTCTGGGAGGCTCTAGCCGGCCAATCCCTGAACGACCGCCAGCGCAAGGTCCTCAACCGTCTGATGGACGGGTTTGAAGGTAAGCTGACCAATGCCAAATGGGCGGCACTCACCAAGTCGTCACCTGACACGGCGCTGCGCGACATCACCGATCTCCTCGATCGCGGCGTCTTAGTGCGCGATCCCGGCGGCGGGCGCAGCACTAGCTATTCACTGGTCGAGCCCGGGGATAGCTGAGCGACAAAAGCACCGTGTCCCAGCTCGGTGAGCCGAGGCAGGATCAGCGCGCGCCTATGCGAGGCTGCACGGACGTCCGGCAAAAAACATCCATTTTGATCTCCATTTTCGACTGAATTTTCGGAAATGATGGACTATCCTCGCGGTGGGAGGACAAAATGGACAAATCCGACGATACCGGACCATCGAGGCCGACGCAGCTTTGGCAGCTAAGCGCGGAGGCTTCCTTCATGGCGCGGCGGCTCGCGCGCCTCGCCCAAGAGGAGCCGCCCATCCCTCCCGCCCATGCACCCGTCACCGCCGCCGGCATCCGCGCCATCCTGCGCCGCCGTGCCTTGCGCGCCCGCCGTTTCGGATCGGGTCTGTTCACCAACCCCGCATGGGACATGATGCTCGATTTGCTGGCGGCGCACCTGGACGGCAAGGACATGTCCGTCTCAAGCCTCTGCGTCGGCTCGAACGCGGCGCCCACCACGGCGTTGCGCTGGATACAGCGGCTGGAGGGGCATGGCCTGGTCGCCCGTTCGCCCGATCCCGACGATCACCGGCGCGTTTTCGTCAGGCTGTCCGATGAGGCGGCCGAAACGCTGCAAGCGCTGCTCGCCGATACGCAGTGCGACTAGCGGCATTGGGCTAGGCCGAAGTCCGTCACTGGATACGATCATCGCTCCTTGGTCTTACCGTGACCAGCGCGGCTTGTGGGGGAGCGTCCTAGGGCAGGCCCGCCTCGGGTAAACCCAGCTCGCTTCCGCCCCCGGAACAGTCCGGGGTTGTGCAGCTCCGCTCCCTGCGGGCGCGCTGCGCGCGAGGTGTGACCTTCGGCTCCCTGGCCCGCCCCTTTTGCTCCCAATGAGCCGCGGAATGGTCCCGGCCAAACGACAGGAGCAGATCATGACCGACCAACCCAAACTTCTCGGCCGCAAGCCGACCCACCGCATCTTCCGCGTCATCGGCGAAGGCAAAGCCGCCAGCTGGACGCCCATCGGCGTCGCCTGGGAAAACCGCGACGGCCTCGGCTACAGCATCGCCTGCGACGCCGTACCCTTGAGCGGCCGCATCGTGATGCGCGCCATCACCGAACGCCCGGCCGCCGCTTGACGACGGCTACCGCCGCCGGACCTGATCCGGCGGCGGCTTCCAGCTATTGGCGTTATTGGAGTTCGCGTACCGGCCTAGATCGCGGGCGGGCGTTAAGACTCGACTCCGCCCACGAAAGGGACCACCTCCCCCCAATAAAGGGGACGAAACCATGAAGAAATTCATTCTCGCGCTCTTCGCGGCGGCACTCATCACGCCAGCGCTTTCGGCCCAGGTTTATGTCAAAGGCTACGTCACAAAGAACGGGACCTATGTGGCCCCGCACTATCGTTCGAGCCCCAACACCACGACGCTGGACAACTATTCCACGCGCGGCAACGTCAACCCCTATACCGGGCAGGTAGGGACGCGCGATCCGTACCCCAGCACCACCTATACGCCAGCCACCACCAACCGGCCTGTCACCACCTACACGCCGCCGAGTGCCTACACGCCGCCCTGCTATTTCAACTGCCCCAGATAACTAGGATTCTCTGGCGTCCATTCGCTGCCAAAGCGCTTGCGCTATGCGCTCGTCTCGCTTGACGCCCAGCGCCACATAGACGCGGAGTAACGCGCCGTCCGCCACTGAGAGGCTCCAAGGCGGCTTTTCTTCCCCCAGCGCCTGCCAGAGGTCATCGAATGGCCGCCCACGGAGCGTATGCCCATAGGTAGGCAAGGGCGAAGCGCACCGCGAATGAACGGTGCGGCGTGCGGTAGCGCGTCTCTTGAACCACTTCCTCCAACGCGAGGAGAGCCTTGTATCGTAGCTGGTCGACGCCGAATCCCATGCGGAACGGATAGCGAACTACGAAAGCAGCGGGAAGCGCCCGTGGGCTCAGTCTTCGGCGGCGCTCTTGTCCGGCTTGCCCTGGGCAGCGGAGATGAACTCACCGATAACGTAGAGGGCCGCTATCACCCCGCTAAGGAAAAGGACGAGGTGATTAGTTTCCACCAGCAGCTTAAGGAACTTGGGATCTACGATAGAGATGGACAGTAGCACGAAGGGAAAGAACGAAGCGCCCTTCAGGAGGTCGTTCGCTACCAAACCAATCGAAGTGCGCGGCGCCTTGGGTGTGCGCCAGCGGATTGCACAGCCCGCCATGGCGAAAACCACAGCGGAGCCAGCACTCCAGACATCGGCAAGACTCGCGGGTGGAAGAGCGGTAAGGTGTTCTATTGGCAAGTCATATTGGCGTTACGCCAGGACGTATAAAGCCTTTATCGCCCCAGCTGCTATGCCACCCCCTACTGCCGCCGCTACATCTAGCCCGGCAGGAGGCTGCCCGCCAGTGAACACGGCAAAGAGAGCCCCGACTAGCACAGTACAAAATAGAGCGCCAGCCATCGCCACCCTAGTAACGACAACCGCGCGCAGCAGCTTTTCTCGTGATGCCGTCTCTGTTCGCATGCGCCCCGCCACTCTGGCTCCGGCGCGTTTAATCGACTCGGCCTTCATGACTTATCCCCAGAACAATTTCCATTCGATAACGGATCGCCAACGGTTGGCCCACAAAAAAGTTGAAAAAAAGGCGACACATTTTCAAACACAGTGATTGGACATCCTATCGCTTGCGGTTTTCGTAGAATTTAGTGTGCTTTCTAGGTTACAGTCTTTCAGAGATGTGGGTGACCGACTGGCCCGCCTCAAGCCCCCCAGCCAGCGAGTCGGCGCCTCTCCAAAAGAGTAGAAACATTCGCTCGCCAGCGCCCCGAGCGAACATTCAGGAGCCTTGCCGGCAGCCTTTCGCAGCTGCTTTCACGTGCCCGGTGGAGAATATCCGACAGTGACGTGTGGGATTACCGCGACGTGGTCGAGAAGGTGTTCGCTGCGCTCTACAACCTAAAGTTTGCCAGCTGACCTTCAGCGCCGAGGCCCCACGCCAGAGAGAACGAATGCTCAGGGGATTGGCAAGCGAGCCCGGTTCTCCTATTGTTCCCACGGAGTCGGAGAAGCCGATGGGGTTAGTCCCTACGCTAAATTCTCGTCGCTTGAGCGACACCGAATTGCTGCGTACCGAGTTTCGCGTCCGCGATCCGGAGAGCATCGAAGGGCTGAACCGCGACGTCCCGGACAGTACCGCCCATCCCATCATCGTCGGCTTTTACGATGAAACCCCGCCTGGCGGCCGCGCTGCCAACCCCAACGCTCCTTTCATCCGCTGCTGCCATTGCGGCACGCGCCGTCACTGGAAGGGGCATGTCGTGCGTGACGACCGCGACGAGATTTACATCATCGGAGCGCGCGTGTGCGGACGGGAACATTATGGCGCGCGTTACGAGGCGGCGGAAAAGGCATTTCGGGAAGAACGGGCGCGCCAAGACGCACTACTGCGCTGGCAAAGTATGGTCCCGCTCGTGCCCGCAGTGACAGCAGAAGTCGAGGCCCTGCTGCATTGCGCCGACCTCACCGCGCTGGAGCTTAAGCGCGATGCGATCCAGCGTGCCGCGCCCGAAGCGTTCCGTCGGCTGACGCAAGCGGCCGCCTCAGGTGACTCGCTTACCGAGATTAGGGAGGAAAGGGACTACGCCGCCGAGACCCAGCGCCATGCCCGCTACGAACGCGCGCTAGCCGCTTACAGAGCCAAAGATCCGCAGGAGCGGCGCTGGCTGCGCGACGAGGGACGCAGGCCGGAACCGGACACAGGCCCAATTTATGTGCGAACGTCCACGCCGTTGGGGCCGCTCGCGGGTGCTGGATTTTTGACGGATGCCGCAGATTTGCGGCGCGCGGCGCTTGCACTTCGCGAGACGCTCAATGCCGTCCAAGCGGTCGAGGCCCGCGGCACCGAGCAGGCATGGCTTACCGAGCTGAAGCGGTTGCTGCGCGAAATGACTGACCGCCCTCGTTCGGTAACGACAGCGCTTCAGTCAACGGCCACGGCCCATCTCTTTTTCGCACCCGACAATCTCGACCGTCTGGAGCGCTGGACCTCGTCCAATCCGCGCTGCTCGTTTCATAGAGATGAGCGCTCGCTCGTGATCGACGACAGCGCGAAGGGCCGCACGAAGATCGCGCCGCTGCCCCCGCTTTCCCTGCCGGCTACGCCATTCCTTTTATCAGCGGATCGTGGTGTCGGCCCTTCCGTTCCGATGCTGGCGCAAGTCGCCTGAACCTAAGGGCACCCACGCGACGGCCCCCGATAGCGCACATCGATCCGTGCCGAAGGATTACGCGGCAGCCGAATTTCCACGTCGTCGTCGCCCGGCGGATCGGGGCACCTGCCGCCCTCCGCCGCCATCTCCGCCCCGCCCTCGTTATCGCCGCGATCGGTGCGCAAAATCCGGGCAAGCGGCCGAACGGCCTTGATGCGGTCGAACGCCCCCTGCCGGGGATGGTGGTATCGAACGACGTGCCCGGCCGAGAACACGACATAATCCGGGCTCACCGCGCGGATGAAGCACTCGCTGGTCGCATTATCCGCCCCATGATGCTGGCCCACCAACACATCGCTATCCACGGCGGGGCGGTAGCCCGGCGCCGCCATGATCCGCTCGGCATATTGGCAGGTGCCCTTGGGACGGCTCTCGGGCCGGCCCACCGTATCGCCCGTCAACAGCACCGAGTGCCCGCCATACTCGAAGCGAATGACGACGCTGAGCGCATTGTTGAGCGGGCCGCCGTTCAGGCGCCTCTCCCTCGGGCCTTCGGTCAAATGCCCATCGCCCCAGCCCGCGACAAACGTTGCCGTCGCCGTGCCGATGCTGAAGCGCCGACCGGGCGCGGGCGGCGTCGTCGATTCCGCCAGGTTCCACACCGTCGCGCCCTCACTGGCGATGTCGTCGCGCATCAATTCAAGATAAGCTTTCCCTCCGCCGCGCGGTCGGGTGAAGGGATGATCATCGCCCGGATGAATGATCGCCGCGACCCGGTTATCCCTTAGGATGTCGCGCATCTCCCCGATATGGTCCGCATCCGAATGGCTGAGTACAACCAAATCGAGCCGGTGACTGGGCACCATTTGCTGCACCGCCGCCGAGCAACGTCCGCCGCCGGGCCCGGCATCGTACAGCATCGCATGCCCGCCCGGCACGACGATCACGACACACAGGCCCGCGCCAACGTCGACCACGCGCAGATAGGCATCCGTCGCCGGGGGCGGAGGCTGCGCCGAAGCGCCCGAAGAAGCCGCCACCCCGTAACCGGCCGCGAGGAACGTCGTGTAGCTCGTCAGCCAAGATTTCCAGCGCATATCGAATTTTCCCCTACCCGCAGCGGTTGTACGCTTCCTGCATCGGCAAGTCAGTCTCTCAAGGCAACTCTGTCACGGCGCCACGGGGACATGCCCGCAACGATAAGGGCCTGCGGCGATTGGCGAGATCTCGATGTCTTCCAAGGCGGCCGTGGAACCGGCAACAACGTCCAAGGCAACGCCGCCATGGAGCCGGCGCAGCAGCTCGGCGATGACAAAGCCCCCGGCAATCAGCCCGACAAAGGGCACGCCGACTGTGCGTGAAGCAAGCTGCGCTAGGCCGCATTGATCAAGGCCGCTCTTTCGCAGTTCCTCATAGGCTGGCATCCCCGAGACATCCGGCGCGGCAGCAATGCCGACGCTCGACCAAAGCTTCTCGGCTCGCCGCGAGCCGGGGAAGCTATGCATCGAGAAATTCCGGAAACTTTCTGAACCGGCGCCGAGGCCGGATTCGATCACCAAATCAAATCCGGCGCGCTCAAGCGCGGCGCGGGCAAGGCCGTTATCGACGCCGCAGAGAGCCACGCCTGGTTCCGCCGGAGATCGCCGGGTCCATTCGCCGAAGCGCCGCTCTTCAATAAACGGTCGAAATCCTCGGGCCTCCAGCCAAGCAGCCGTCCACCGCGTTTTCATCCATTCGATGGCTTTGGGCGATGCCAGCAGCGACGTGCTATCGTTGGACTCCGCCATCCGGTCGAAATCTTGCAGCATAAGCTCGACACCGGCCGGTTGGGCGTAGGGCAGGCAGGCGAGCAGCCAGCTATAGGCCTGCCCGAGGTTGCCCAGGCCGATCAGCCACAGGCGCGAAGGTAGGAATGCCAGTTGCGGCTCGTCCGCGTTCGCCTCCGTCCAATCCGCGCCCGGCTGCCAGAGCGATATGCCCGCCGATCGCTTGCCCGCCATCGGATGATCGCCGGCGTGATAGGAAAATACCTCCCCGGCGCAGACCGCGGCCGCCATCGCCGGCGATAGCGGCATCGCGGTCGTTTCCGCAAGGCGCCAATCTTCGCGGCCGGGAACGACACCGCCGCGCCAGCCATCCCAAGTAAGGCGCCAGCTTGGAACGGTGCGGACCGGGGCTTCGGGATTGCCGATAACGGCAACCGGCCAATCATCGCGACGCTCCCGCACGCACCGCCCACCGAGCGCCGCCACCGCTTCGTGAAGCATATCCCCTTCGGCGAGCGACACGAGTGGCTTGGTCCGTTCCAATCCCGACACCTCGATACCCGCCAAGAAGGTGCGCCGCGCCAGATTGACCAGCGTCAAGAGCGCGATCTGCCCGTTGGGTGTGGCCACTGCTTCCGGGCTGACGGCGATCGACAGGCCGAACGATTGAAGGAGACCCAGAGCCTCCTCATGGCTCGCCACCTTGCCGCTATCCATGAAATATTTGGCGGTACGGTGAAGGGTCGAATGATCGACGATTTGGCCCATGCTCAACTCCAAAAGCCGGAATAGAGAAAGCGTGGGCCGACGCCGCGCGATCGCTCGAACCATTCATGCTGACCGCGATACTCGTAGATTCCGAGCCTTCGACGCTCGACCGGGGGGGCTGCGAAATCCGGAACGATGATCGCGACATGTCCGGCGCGGGCCACCATCGGATTGGTTCGGTCCGCCCCGCTTTGGAAAGCTTGGCCGGGATGCGTGTGAATGTCGGCGACCACCGTCAGTCTGCGCGCGCGACAGATCGCCCACAGCTTGGCGAAGGCGGGCGCGTGCAGCACGCAGACGCCGGTGGAATAGGCCTGCGGGTCGAGATCGTCATAGTAGATCGCCGCGACGGCTGCGCGTCGATTCCCATGCACCGAGCCGAGCAGAAACACGCCTGCCTCGTGGCGACCTTCGCCTCGGCGATGCAACTCCGCCATCACCGGCCGCCACAGGCTGGCTGGGCAGCTTAGGCCATGCTCAGGCGCTACGAATGCCCGTATAATCGCTTTGATTGAGAAGCTCATAAATCTGTTCCAAATAGCAAACGATGCCCCGCGCCGGCTGCCAAAGCCGGCTGGGATGCTGGTGATGCCAGTCGGGATGTCCCTCGATGGAGAAACGATCGCACGGCAGGTAAAGGCAGGTTCCGTTCCTCCATTCCGGTCGGAATATCGAAGGCAGGATGTGCCGGCCGGTCGGCCAGCGCGCTACAGGAAGCGCCCCATTGGCCTCCAAGTCCCAAGGCTGGGCTGTCGGGGCGGTTTGCCGGTAGCCCGAGCATTCGAAGCGGAAGCCATATTCCGCCGGCGCGTTCGGGCGCTCAGCCGCGCTCACCGCGACGACGACGTAAGGCCAATGAATGGTGACGAGCCTCCACCGGCCCTCGAATTCGCCGCATCGAAACTCGGGTGCGGCAAGATCCTCTTCGAGAAGCAGCCGGTCCGGAGGCACCGTCACGTTCATCTCAGCCCTCGACCCGCTTTTCCGGCACCAGGTCGAAGCAGACCGAGCAACGCTTGCCGTCGGTGAGCTGCTGCAGCGGAGTATCGGAAACCGGCCGGCTCGTGCTGTTGCAGAGCTGCAGGACGTGCTCGGCCGCGTCCTGGCGCTCGAGGTCGAACTTGTCGACCGCCCAGGCCTTGACGCGCCGCACGCGGGCGCCGGGCGAGAAATGGTCCTCGGCCGTCTTTTCGAGGAAATTCACCGTGACCTTGATCTTGCGGCAGCGGGTGACATGGATGCGCGTGCCGGGCCTGAGAGTCAGTGACTCCTTGCCCTTGCGCTTTACCGGCTCATCTTCCTCGTCGATGAAGACGAAGGTCGCGTCGTCGGTCTCGGCGTCGAGAGCGGCGAGGGACTTATGCAGTTGCGCGCCGGTGATGGTCGACGGCAGCTCGGCCTCGATCAAGCCCTCGCGGCCGTCGAGCTGGATGAATACGGTGGACTTGCTCATGGATCGCTCCTCTGCGGCCCGAAAGGGGCCTCATGAAGAAAGCGGTAACGGAGCGAAAAAACCGGAAGGAAATTTGGCTGGCGGCTGTCAGATGCCGCAGATGAAGTAACATTGGCAGTTCGGGCACTGCCGCCGGTCCTTGGGAGTTGGGGCAAAATCCCCGAGCTCGATGGCGGCGATCGTTTCGGCATACTCCGCCAGAAGCTTATCGTCCTTCTTGGCCGGCGCCGCCGCGGCTTCGCCGGAAGCGGGATAATAGGTTTCGACGATTACCGTCCTGCCCGGATAGCGGGCGGCTGCGCCGCGCCGCAGCAGCGCGTAGATCCGATGGTCCGGTTCGGACTTGCTCTGACGTCCGGTGCGGATACGCTGCACGCGCACCGTACCGTCCGACTCAATCATAACGCGGTCGGGTGTCACCACCACCTGCTTGCCGTCGTCCAACGCGACCGACCATTCCGCCCGGTCATATTGAGCGGTCTCGCTTAGAATCAGATCGGCGATGGTTCCCACCATGCCTTCGGCCGCCGTGCGGTAATAGTGCTCGAACGGATGATCCTTCGGCCCGTCCTTCTCCCACTGGCGCGCCAGTTCGGCTTGCGCTTCGGCCTGGCTTGCCCGACTGCCTTTTTCCGCGCGCGCCTCAAGCCAGCCCAAGGTGCGATAGACGCAACGATGGAAACGCAGATAGGCCGAGGCGTCGCGGGCGCCGTACAGCCCGTCGAGCCTTTCATAGTGATAGCGCGCCGGGCAACGCAGATAGAGGTCGAGTTCGCGCTCCTCATAGAATTCGCGCGCGGTCTGAGGCCGCAGCGCGGCAGGTGCCTCCGGGAGAACCGCCGGCTGGTCATGTTTCGTCTTGCGGACACTGCCGGAGATGGTCGCGAGGAATTTAGACTCGCTCGCATTGCGCTTGGCGGTGTAACGCTCGGCCCGGCTAATGCAGAGCACGTCGCGAGCACGTGACATCGCCACAAAGAACAGACACTCCTCCTCGGCGTCGTGATCCTCCTTCTGCATTCCGAGATGAGCCAGCCCCGCCGGCGGAGGGCATCGCGTCCCTTGCCGGCTGGCCGGCATGTAAGTGGTCGCCAGCCCTGGCAGATGCACCGCGCGAAACTCCAGCCCCTTGCTGCCATGGATCGTCATCACTCGCACCGCATTGAAATCCGACGCTTCCGACGAGACCGCGCGATACGGCGTGTCCTGGTTCAGCGCCTCGATCCGCCGAATTCTGTCCAAAAAGCGCCTGCGGCTGGGATCGCCGAGTGCAAGTTGCTCGCCGCTCACCTTCAGAAGGTGGTAGATCGCGATCAACTGCTGCTTCGACTTGGCATCGTCCGCAGTCAGCAGCGGCCGAAGGTAACCGCTGCGCTCAAACAGCCACGTCGTCAGCAGCGTCCAAGGTGAGGTCGAATCGTCCATGCCCGCAAGCTGCTCGCCGAGCCGGGCAAGACCCGCCGCGCCCTCCTGCGTCAGGCCGTCGATCTCGCCGACACGAGCCAAGGCTTCGAAGAGGGTTGCCTTGTTGGCTTGCGCCCAGCGCAACGTGGCAAGCGCGTCCTGGCGCGTCGCACTGTATTCCGGCAATTGGCCCACTCGCGCCAAGCCGATGCCGCCGAACTCCGCATCCATTGCTACCAGCGACAGCAGGTCGCGGATTTCATCGCGCTCGAACAGATCGCCGAGATAGAGCATTGGCACGCCCAGCCGTTCGAGCGTCTCGGTGATGCGCGCCAATGTCAGGTGACTTCGCGCGAGGATCGCCTGATCCCGATATTCAATGCCTTGGCCGCGTAGCTCCTCGATTCGCGCGCGGATGGCGGCCGCCTCGCTCGCCACGGTCGGCATCACAGTCAGCGACACCTCGCCAAGTTCGCCGCGGTGGGCTCCCCAGTTCGCCAGGGCCTGCGGATCCGTCGCCATATGGCCGGTGAATTGCGAAAAGGCCCGCACCACCGGCGCGCCGGACCGGTAGTTGGTGCTAAGCGAAAGGCGAGAGCCACCAAACTCTTCCTCGAAGCGGGAGACGTTGGATGGCTCGGCTCCGCGAAAGCGGTAGATCGATTGACGTTGGTCGGCGACGACCCACACATCCTCGCAGCTTCCGGCAAGCGCGCGCAACAGCCGGGCGCTCGCCAGATTCACGTCCTGGTATTCATCGACAAGGATATGCTCGAAGCGGCCGTGATACTCCGCGCGGATATCGTCATGCTCCTCCAGCAACTGCGTCGCCAGCATGACCAGATCGCCGAAATCGACCGCATCGTTCTGCACCAACAGTTCCTGATAGATTTGGTAGACTTGGCCGAGCTCGACCGATTTCTCGGCGGCTTCGCGTTCATCCTCCGGCGCCTCCGCCAGCGCCGCCTCGGCCACCGCCAAGTAGGCTTCTGGGGTAATCAGCTCGTCCTTGCAGCGCGAGATCGCCTGCAAAACCGGAGCAAGGTCATAGGCCGGCTCGTAGAGGTTCTGAAAATACCGAAGCGGCAGCCGGTCAAGATTCGCTTCGAGCAGCGCCAATGAGCCAGTTTGATCGAGCGGCTTTACCTTCTCGGTACGGCCCAGCCGACCCGGCCATTTGCTGACAAGCTCAAGCCCGAATTGGTGAAAGGTGCCAACCCACATCTCGACGGCAGCGTCTCGGTTGCTGGCGGACAAGCGCACCCGCATTTCCTCGGCCGCCTTGTTCGAGAAGGTGAGGGCGAGGATCGAGCCGGGAAGGGCATCGAGCGCGAGGATATGCGCGATACGGTGCACAAGGGTGCGGGTTTTTCCCGTGCCTGGCCCGGCATTGACCAGCAAGGGTCCACCGCTCCAGGTCGCCGCTGCGTGTTGGCTATCGTCCAAGGCGACGGGGTCGGATTCGGCTTCCACCGGAGCCGGCAGCAACGGCGGCAGCAACAAGGCTCGGATCGCCTGGTTAAGTACGAGGCCCGATGGCAGCCCCAGCTGCACGGCAATTTCGCTCGGCTTGCGACCAAGCTCGACGATCTCCTGGCGCAACCAATCGGCAGGGCACAGGAACTCGCCGGCAAAGACATCCGCCTGAACTTCCTTACGCTCACGGGGCGAATAGCCTTCGACCCGCGCCGCGCCGCTATCGATCGGATCGCCCGCCAACCCCGGAGCCAGCACGGTGACTTCGTTGCGCGGATCGGTGTGCAGCTCGAAATGGCCGATCTCATGGGCGATCACGACCGCCTCCCCGGCCAAGTCCTTTCCGTTGGCGATATTCACGAGAAGGCCGGGACGGTCGAGCCAGCCATGCACTTCCTCGCCGACGATGGTGCCCGGGTCGTAACGCCGAATCTCCAAGTCGCGCTGATTCAGCGCCGCGGCGATCAGCGATTGGGCATCACGCGCGCCGTTGGCCGCAATCAGAGCCGTGGTGTGGCACTCTCGCGCTTTCAGCCGAATATCCGCCCAGGCATCCATGCCTCAGTCCTCGTCGAGCCAATAGGCCTGCCGCTCGGGCGGCATGGTGCTGGCACGAATGGTTTCCTCATAGGAGCGCGTGACCACCGTGGGCGCGCGACTGGCTTTGGCGTGCCCAAGCCGCGGACTGGCACAGGCCAGCCGATGAGCCGAGTCCACCGCTGCGGCCGTGGTTTGAAGCGCCTGCGCCAGCGCTTGGCGCAATCGTTGCCCCAAGGGCGGACGCACCAGTCCCGCCGTCACATCGGCGATCACGCTGCGTTCGATATCGACGTCGCGCGCCAGTTGCGGCACCGTCGCGCCGGATGCCGCCATCAGTACGTTGAAAGAGCTTTCGTCCGCAGGGGGCGTTTCCGCCTGGGCGGCCGCTTGGGCGTTGTGGATCGCGTTCAGGGCGCGGCTGCGGCCCCGTGCCAGCAGTTCGGCACTCGGCTCCAACACCGGACCCTCCTCCATCGCGTTCCAATCCCTTTGGATGGCCGCATGCTCGCGGATATCGTCCGCGAACTCGGGGTAGCGGCTCGTCCATCGAATAATCTGCTCGGCGGTGGGTCGCTCGCACTGCTGATGGAACGCAAACAGCACCTCATCCCGCCGGGCATCTGTGGTCTGATTGTTCATGCCCGTTCTCCTATCCTCAATCTCACAAGTCTTTTCGCCTCGGCGAGCAACTCGCCCGCTGTCTTGCTGCTGACGCCCAGCGCCCCAGCGATCGAGTGGGTGCCCTTTTTCGACTCGATGGGGCAGCCGTCGATGTCGAGACGCAACGCCAGCGCCATCCGCCAATCCGGCAGGTGGCTGAGCAGCTCCTCGACGAACACGGCCTCATTGAGATCGCCATCGTCCGGGCCGAAATCGTCCGGCGGCGCTTCGTCCAAGATTCCCGCATCCGTGGATGCCTCTTGCCGCGCGTGCTTTAGCTCCTTCTGGAACGCATCCGCGAGCCGGAACTTTGCCCGGCCATAGAAGGACTCCCGCAGTCCTTTGCCGTCCGCCGACTTAGGCTGCAACACCGCCGCAATGATCTCCGCATGCGCCCGGTCGATGATGTCCTGGCCATTGTTCGGATGGTTGTAGCCGACCCGCCGGCGCAGAAACCGCGTCAGTTTGTCGGCGATGTGCATCATCAGCGCGTTGACGACACGGCGATCCGCGTTAGGCCCGATATCCTGCAGGCCCGCTACGATATCCTCGATTCTAAGGGAGGAGAGCGCGTCCTGGGCAATGACGCGGCGCCAGCCTTCGATATCGGAACCCGGCGAAACGGGGTCATCTTCGTCACTGCTCATTTTTCTCACCTCTTAAGGCTACAACGCGCTCATTAGCGTGAGCGGTCGGAAATCGAAAAAACCGGAAATGAATCTTGCCGATCCCGGTCCGCCGCCCAACTTCACTTGTATAATAGGTTCAGATTCAAGGTAGAAATACTATCGGCGATCCCGGCGTTGCCGGGCCGGGCTCTAGGCTGCGCCCCGGGCTTCCGCTGCGCGGCGATCCCGGCCCATCCGGGTGACGATCCCTATCGCGGGCTAAGGGGCTCTGCCCCTGGCGCGGCGCCGAGGCCCAAGCCTTCGGGCCGGTGCCGGTATCCCCGACCTTCGCTGCACTGCAGGCCGGGTGATCCCCCTCCGGCACCGGCGGCCAGCACCTTGCCTCCCCCGATCTCGCCGATGGGCAGCGGTTGCTATGCGCAACCCTTGCTCAAGGAAGCAGTTATGAAGCAGCAGTCAAAGCGCATCTCGCCGCGCAAACCAATACGGCCCTCCGGCAGAAAGGCACGCGCCGCGAAGCCCGGCACGCAGCGCAAGCCGCGAAGGAAGCCATCCAAGCCCAAACCTCTCACCGAAAGGCTGGTTTGGGAAGGTTTGGCCTTGGCTATCACCTATGAAGCCCACTGGCTCGACAGGGCCTCCGCCCAATCATTCAGTCACGCCCATCTAGAAGTTCGGGTCGTAGAGCCCGCAGGGGCCCCGCTGCCAATCACTAACACCGGCTACCGCTCGCATTTTGTACGTGACGGCATCGTCGAGGAAGCCGGAGGCCCCGCCGCCTATGTTCGTCGCTGGCTGGACGAAGTCGCCCGCCAGCCAAGCTGGCCACGCATCCGCGACCGCTGGCGGCAGTATGACCTGTTCTAAGCCCGCCTCCGAGCGGCAGCGAAATGCGCTGGGGATAAGACCGCCACATGACTGGACATGGATCGAGGAAAGGACAAATGTTGCGGCCAATGAAGCAATCAGATCGCCTTCGCGTGCGACACCCCCTAAGCCAACTCGCCCGAATGCGAAAAAATTCCTACACAATTCCTACACAGCCAATTTTCCCTGCGAAAAGGCGGGAGATTTCAATGAGTTGGAAATCTGTCATCCTTTCGCTGGAATGACGGGTGGGGAGGGCGCCATGGAGATCGGGGGCGGGGACTCCGCCGGGCCTTTGGAAGCGCTCGACGGCCATCCGCTGATCGTATTCGACGGGATGTGCGTGCTTTGCTCGGCCAACGCGCAATTCGTCCTGAAGCACGATCGCCGCCGCCGCTTCCGGCTGACCACCGCGCAGGGGGCGCTCGGCACGGCGCTCTACCGCCGGTTCGGCCTGCCGACGGACGAATATGAGACGATGCTCGTCGTCGAGCAAGGCCGGCTCCTCACCCAATCCAACGCCGCCATCGCCATCGCTCGGGGGCTCGGCTGGCCGTGGCGGGCCGCGGCGGCGGCGCGGATCGTGCCGAGGCCGGTCCGCGACGCGCTCTACCGGCTGGCCGCCCGCAACCGCTACCGGCTGTTCGGCCGGCGCGAAACCTGCTGGGCCCCGTCGGCGGCGGACGCGGACCGCATCCTTTGAAGAAGATCCTGCTGCTCGGCGGCTACGGCACGTTCGGCCGGCGCATTGCGCTCCGGGCCGCCGAAGCCGGCTTCGAAGTGCTGGTCGCGGGCCGCAGCGGCAAGAAGGCCGAGGCGTTTTGCGCCGGCCGGCCGGGCCTCGTCCCGCTCGCGCTCGACCGCGGCGGCGGATTGCCCGAAGCGCTCGCCCATTATTGTCCGTTCGCGCTGGTCGATGCCGCCGGCCCGTTCCAGGGCGCCGGTTACGAAGCCGCCCGGGCCGCCGTCGCCGCCGGCTGCCACTATCTCGACATCGCCGACGCAAGCGACTTCGTCTGCGGCATCGCCGCGCTGGACGGTGCCGCGCGCCAAGCCGGCGTCGCGGTGATTTCCGGCGCGTCGAGCCTGCCCGCTCTCTCCGGCGCGGTGGTCAGGCGGCTGGCGGACGACATCGACGACGTCCGCGCCGTCGAGATCGCGCTCAGCGCGACCAGCCGGGGGATGACCGGCCGCTCGGTGACGCTGGCGATCCTCTCCTATCTCGGTAAGCCGATCAGGCTGCGCCGCGGCGCGCGCTGGACGGCTGGGCACGGCTGGCAGGAGCTGCGCCGCCAGGATTTCGCCATAGCGGGCGTCCCGCGGCTGCGGCGCCGGCTGACCGGCCTCGCCGAGGTGCCGGACCTCACGCTGCTGCCAGGCCGGCTGCCGGGCCGTCCCGCCGTGACCTTCCGGGCGGGGACCGACATGCGGCTGCACGTCCTCGGCCTGTGGCTGCTGAGCTGGCCGGTGCGCTGGCGATGGGTCGGAGGCGTGGCGCCGTTCGCCGGCTTGCTGTCGGCCCTGCAGCGCTGGACCGGCAAACTGGGCTCGCGCCGCTCGGCGATGATCGTCCGCCTGTTCGGCCTGGCCGGCGCGGGGCGGGTGGAGTGGCGCTGGACGCTGATCGCCGACGCGGGCGACGGGCCGCACATACCAAGCCTTGCCGTGCCGATATTGCTGGACCAGCTCGCCGCAGGGCGGGTGGAGGCCGGCGCCCGCGACGCGGGGACTTTGCTCGGCCTCGAGGATTTCCAGCCCGGCCTGGCGCGGCTGGCGGTGGCGCAGGAGATCGTCGAGCTTGCTTTGCCGCCGCCGCTTTACGCGCGGGTGATGGGGCCGCGCTTCGCCGCGCTGCCGCCCGCGGTCCGCGCGATGCACGACATATTGCGCGACGGCGGCGCGAGCGGCAGGGCAAGGGTGACCCGCGGCCGCAACGGCGCGGCGCGGCTGGTGGCGGGACTGTTCCGTTTCCCGAGGGAAGGCGCGCACGACCTCCGCGTCGCCTTCACCGAGCGGGACGGGCGCGAAGGCTGGGTTCGCGATTTTTCGGGGCGCCGGTTCGGGACGATGCTTGCCGAGCGCGGCGGCCTGCTGACCGAACGGTTCGGCGCGCTCGGCTTCGGCTTCGCGCTGCCCAGCGACGGGGCGGGCCTGCGGATGGTCCTGCGCCGCTGGTGGCTGGGTCCGTTTCCCCTGCCGCTGGCGCTGGCGCCGCGGACCGAGGCGCGCGAGTGGGAGGAAGGCGGCCGCTTCCATTTCGACGTGGCGATCGCATTGCCGCTGATCGGGCCGCTGGTCCATTATCGCGGCTGGCTGGTGAAGGAACAAAACGGCGTGAAGATAGCGGGCGGGTGCCATTGCCGGGCGGTGCGGTTCGAGGCGGAGGTGCCGCGCGAGGTCGAGCTGCTCGACTGCAATTGCTCGATCTGTACGATGACGGGCTTCCGCCACCTGATCGTGCCGCACGGCGATTTCCGGTTGCTGTCGGGCGCGGAAAGGCTGGCGAGCTACCGCTTCGGCACCGGCGCGGCGGACCATCTGTTCTGCTCGGTCTGCGGGGTGAAGAGCTACTACCAGCCGCGCTCGCACCCGGATGCGTGGAGCGTCAACCTGAACGCGCTCGACGATGTCTCGGCCTTGCGCATCACCGCCCGTCCCTTCGATGGGCGCAACTGGGACGAGGCGCGCCGGGGCCTGGACTAGGCGGTCAGGCGGTTTCCGGCGGGGCGCGGCGGTGCAGGGCGTAGCGCAGCAGGATGTAGAGGAGGAGCCCCGACGGGCCGAGCAGATAGGTGAACGGCAGGCAGAGGAAGATGAGCGCCACCGGCATCCGCCGCGCGAGGCCGTCGCGGACCATCCAGGTACCGGCGAACAGATCGAAGGCGAGGAAATGGACCCAGCTGGCCGCGATCGCGCCGTCGTCGGCGTAGAGGGAGCGGAGCCCCCCAAGCGAGGAGAAAGCGGCGTAGCCGATCTCCCGGAGCGTGGCGAAGCCCATCGCGACCAGGAGCAGATAGGCCGCGCAGAGGATGGCCGGGAGGACGAACTGGGTCGTCGGCCAGGCCATCGGCCGCGCCTTGGGCATGAACAAGGAGAGGAGAAGAATCAGCCAGCCAGCCCGGGCCAGCCAGCGGCAGAAATCGAAAACGGTGCCGGCATCGATCATGGTTTCGCCCTCCCGTCCTGATGCTATAGCCGCTCGGCGCGGGCCAAGCCCGTGGAATTGGACCCGATGTGGCTTCAATTGCCGGTCGACCGCGCCGATCCGGATCATGTCGCCCCCGCCGCCGCGCATCCAAGGCGCCCGGTTCCCGGGGTCCAAGGCATCGGAGGGCGGCTTGCCGCTGCCCCGGACCCGAACTAGTCTGGGCAAAAGAGGGGGAATGCGGGAATGAGCGAGGCAGCCGCGCCTGTCGCCGGCGACTATGTGGTGGATGCGAAGCGCGACCGGCTGGTCATCTTCGCCTCCTCGCTCGGCACCATCTTCGAATGGTATGATTTCTTCGTCTACGGCACGCTCGCGATCCTGATCGGCAAATTGTTCTTCCCGAGCAGCAACGAGACCGCCGGCTTCCTGCTGGCGCTTGCCACGTTCGGCGCCGGCTTCGGCGTGCGGCCGCTGGGCGCGATCCTGTTCGGCTATCTGGGCGACCGGCTCGGGCGCAAATATACCTTCCTCATCACCATCACCCTGATGGGCATCGCCACCGCGGCGGTCGGGATGCTGCCGACCTACGGCCAGGCCGGCATCGCCGCGCCCTTGCTGCTGGTCCTCTGCCGGCTGCTCCAGGGCCTGGCGCTGGGCGGCGAATATGGCGGCGCCGCGATCTACGTCGCCGAGCACGCGCCCCGGGGCAAGCGCGGTTTCTACACCAGCTTCATCCAGGCGAGCGTGATCGGCGGCTTCCTCTTGAGCCTGGCGGTGGTGCTCGCCGCCGGCGCGTTCGTCGATCCGGCCCACTGGGAGGCATGGGGGTGGCGCATCCCGTTCCTCTTCTCCCTGCTGCTGCTCGCGGTGTCGCTGTGGATCCGGCTGAAGCTGAAGGAGAGCCCGGTCTTCCAGGCGATGAAGGCGGCCGGCCAGACCGCGCGCAACCCGCTCAAGGAGAGCTTCGATTCCTGGCCGAAGGTGAAGCTGGTGCTGGTCGCCCTGTTCGGCATCGCCGCCGGCCTCACCGTCATCTGGTACACGGCCCAGTTCCAGGCGCTCTACTTCCTGCAGAACGCGCTCAGGATCGACGACACGGCGGCGCGGGTGATGATCGGCGTCGGCGCGGTGTTCAGCCTGTTCTGGTTCATCCTGTTCGGCTGGCTCTCCGACAGGGTCGGCCGCAAGAAGCCGATCGTGATCGGTTACGCGCTGACCATCGTCCTCATGTTCCCCTTGTTCCACTGGATGGCCGCCGTCGCCAATCCCGAGCTCTCCGCGGCGATGGCGCGCAGCCCGGTGGTGGTGACCGGGAGCGACTGCAGCTTCGATCCGTTCGCCACCAAGGGCCAGGCCACCGCCTGCGGCCGCATCCTCGATGTCCTTTCCAAGAAGGGGGTCGCCTATTCCAAGGTCGAGGGTGCGCCGGGCGCGCCGCCCAGCGTCGCGATCGGCGGCGCACCGGTCGATGCGGCCGATCCAGCGGCGCTCGAGCAGGCGCTGAAGGCGGCCGGCTATCCGCTCGGCAAGATCGTGCCGCCGCTGTCGCGCATGTGGCAGATCGTGCTCGCCATCGTCGTCATCGGCATGCTGTCGGGGATGACCTACGGTCCGGTCGCGGCGCTGCTCGTCGAGCTGTTCCCGGCGCGGGTGCGCTACACCTCGATGTCGGTGCCTTATCACATAGGCACTGGCTATTTCGGCGGCTTCCTGCCCTTCATCAGCCAATATATCGTCGCCCGCACCGGCGATCCGTTCGCCGGCATCTGGTACACGATCGGAGTGGTGGCGATGGCGCTGGCGGTGACCGTCTTGTGGCTGCCCGAGACGTCGGGCAAGGAATTGGGCTGATGCTTGGTCTTCTCCTGCTGCTGGCGGCAGCCCAGCCCGCCCCGGCGCCGGCGCTCGGCGCTCCGGAGGCCGTTCAGGTGCAGACCCTCGGCACGGCTCCGATCGCCGACAACGCCAAGATGGCGAGTGTCGACCTCGTGCTGGTGGGGGAAGACAGGCTCTTCCTGCGGATGCGCGACAAGGCGGGCGCCAAAGCCGGCGGGGTCGAGCTTGCGCCTGTCGCCACCTTGCTGGCGGCGCTTGCCGACAAACGTCTTGCGCCGCTTTGGCCCGCTCTCCTCGCCCATGCCGGTCCGGACCCAGGCCGGCATCGCGACCGGTTGCTGGCGCGGACTGAAACGGGAATCCGCCTCGCCAGCCCGCAAGTCTCGACCGGCGACGCCCAATCGGAGCGCATCGCGGAGCCCTGGGTGCTCGCGTCGCTGCAGCGCCTCGACGCCATGGCCGAAGCGGGGCGGTTCGAGGAAGGCGCTCGAGAAATGCAGGCCGCGATCGCTCGCGCCGCCGCCGGCAGGCACAACACAGATCCTTTCGCCGAATTCCAGCTGCGCGCGGCTTTGGCGAGGCAGTATGCGATGCACGATTTGCCGGACAGGGCGCTGGCCGTCCTCGCCGAGGGCGAGAAGAATCCGCGCTCCCGCAACGATTGCATTGTCAATTATTGGGTCAACCGCGCGGCAATTCTGGCCGAGCTGGGCCGCTATGCCGAGGCCCTTGCGCTGGTCGATGCGACCGCCGCCAAATCCCGCAAGATTCGCGGCGGCCGGATTTTCGACGATTCCCAGCTTCACTTCGGTTGGATTCGCGCCTGTGCCCTCAACGGCCTCGGCCGCACCGCCGAGGCGGTGAGTGCCTATGCGCCGCTGCGCGAAGCGGGGCCGGAAATGGCCGGCACCCGGGCGCGCGCTCTGGTCTGCATGCACGACGATGAAGGGCTGGCCGCCGAGCTGATCCGGCAATTGAGCGGGCCGGGCCTCCCCGCCACCGCCGTGGTGGCGCTTCAGCCGGGAGCGTCCGCCGCGGGGCTTTTTCGCCAAGCTTACGCTCGGGCCGCTGCCCGTGCCGACGTCCGCGCCGCGTTCGACGTTCGGGCGCGGGTGCTGCCGCCAGTGTTCGAGCCGGCGCTGCGGGGCTGGGCGGCGCCCTAGCGAGCGGGGCGGCGCAGCCGATGCTCGACGCGGTCCGGCGTGGGCGCTATCCGGCGGTCGGTGACAATTCCCCATTCCCCCCTTCGCCTCCGGCTGGACGGCGGCGCGCTGGTCGCCAACTGGCGGTGGCTGGCGGCGCGGGGCGGCGGCGCGGCCTGCGGCGCGGCGGTCAAGGCGGACGGCTACGGGATCGGCGCGAGCGAGGTGATGGCGCGCCTCGCTGAGGCGGGCTGCCGCCACTTCTTCGTCGCCACCTGGGCCGAGGCGGAAGCGCTCGTCCCGCATGTCGGCGCCGCCTCGCTCGTCGTCCTCCACGGCGTCGCGGCCGAGGACCTGCCGGTTGCCCTGGCATCGCCGGCGCGGCCGGTGCTGAACACGCGGGCGCAGGTCGAGCGCTGGCACGAGCATGGCGGCGGGCGCCCCTGCGACGTGATGGTCGACACCGGCATCAACCGCCTCGGGGTGGCGCCGCGCGACGTCGCCGACGGGCTGCTGGACGGGCTGGCGATCGACACCTTGATGAGCCACCTCGCCTGCGGCGACGAGGACGTGGCGATGAACGCCGCCCAGCGCAGCGCCCTGATCGCGATCGCGCCCCGGGTCGCGGCCGGGAGGGTCAGCCTCGCCAACAGCGCGGGCATCTGCCTCGGCAGTGACTATGCGTTCGATCTCACCCGTCCCGGCCTCGCTTTGTACGGCGGCGTGCCCCGGCGCGAGGCGGAAGGGCATATAAGCCAGGTCGTCCGGGTCGAGGCGCAGGTCGTCCAGCGGCGGCGGGTAGAGGCGGGCGGGACCGTGGGCTACGGCGCGACCTTCCGGGCCGATCGGCCGGCGGAGATCGCCATCCTCAACATCGGCTATGCCGACGGCTATCTGCGCGGCTTCTCGGCTACGGGGCGGGCGCGGATCGGCGGCGGTTTCGCGCCGGTGGTCGGCCGGGTGTCGATGGACCTCACCGCGATCCGCGTCGACGACGCCCCCGACGTCGCGGAAGGCGACTGGGTCGAACTCGACTATCGCCTGCCCGACGCGGCGGCGCAGTCCGGCCTTTCGCAATATGAGCTGCTGACGACGCTCGGCGCCCGGCACGAAAGAAGGTGGAGCTAGAGACGTGGCCCGCATCGCCCAGCTCTCCGATCTCCATTTCGGCTCGCATGACGAGAAGGTCGTCGCGGGGACCGAAGCCTGGCTTCAGGAGCAAAGGCCCGATCTCGTGATCATCAGCGGGGACTTCACCCAGCGCGCCCGGGTCGAGCAGTTCCGCCTCGCTTCCGCTTACCTCAACCGGCTGCGGGCGGCGGGCTTCAGGGTGCTGGCCGTGCCCGGCAATCACGACGTGCCGCTCTACGACGTCGCCAGGCGCTTCGGCGCCCCGCTCCAGCGCTACAAAAGATACATCTCGAACGATTTGTGCCCATGGTTCGAGAATGACGACGTCGCCGTCCTCGGCATCAACACGGCCCGGTCCCTCACGATCAAGAGCGGACGGATCAACCGCGAGCAGGTCGCGATCATCCGCGAGAGCTTCGCCAAGGTGCCCGGGAGCAAGACCCGGATCCTCGTCACCCACCATCCGCTCTTCGCCATGCCGATCGGAGCGGGGGGAGAGCTGAGCGAGGCGGTGGGCCGGCACGAGGACGCCGTCGTCGCGGTGTGCGAGGCGGGCGTCCATATCGCCCTCGCCGGCCATTTCCACAGGACCTATGCCGAGGCCGCGCGCAAGATGGTGAAGAAAGCCGGAGGGGCGCTCGTCATCCAGGCCGGGACGGCGACCTCGACGCGGCTGCGCAACGACGAGCTGCAGAGCTTCAACTGGATCCACGCGCACAGGAACAACGAGATCGAGTTGCAGGTGATCGCGTGGGACGGCAGCGGCTTCAGGCGGGGCAGCCACGTCCGCTACAGCTATGACGGCGAAGATTGGAGCTCGCAGTCGATCATCCACCCCTGAAAGGGGGCTAGATATCGACGAGCGGTCGCGGCGGCGGGTAGGTGAAGCTGCGCTCCCGGATCCAGCGCGAGGCGATGAGCTTCACGCCGCTCGTGACGGGAAGGCCGGCGTGGAGCGCCATCGGATCGGCCCGGCCGTCGGCGGCCGCGTTGCGGAAAAGGAGGGCCTCGCCGGCCCCGCCGCGGAACGAGAGGCCGGTCCGCGGGAAATTCGTCTCGCCGCCTTCATAATCGTCCGAGAGGTAGACGAGAACGGTGACGATGCGCTGATTCGCCTCGGCCGACAGGGCGTCCATGTGGGGGCGATATTCGCCGCCCGGGCGATAGCGCAGCAACTGCAAGGGTTCGCCCTGGCCGGGCCTGGTCCCGCTGAGGGCGGCGATGCGGCGGTTGAGCGCGTTCACCACCAGATCCTCCGAATAGACTCCGAACATGGCCGCGTCCGACCTGCGGACAGGATGCGAGACCATGCGGCCGGTGGCCGGATCGACGACGACCGACGGCTGGAGCGCCGGCGCGCCCGCCTCGACCAGATAGGCGCATTCGGCGGCGGTCATGAAGCCTTCGGCCGCCACGACATGCGGCCGGGCGCTGAGCTCGCGCACGGCCGGGGGATTGCGGGGAAAGCCGTCCGCGTCGAGGTCCATCGCGTCGATGAGGCGCCGCTGCGCCGCGGCGCGAGGCTCGCTGGGGACGAGCGCAGTGAGCGCCGCCAGCCCGCCGCGCCAATCGGCGGGGCCGCCCGTGCCGCTGGCGAGGAAATAGGCATGAAGGAGGGCGGCGTCATCCTTGCCCGACGCGCCGGCGCGGGCGAGCAGGGCGCGGGCCGCGGCGAGGTCGCGGCGGACGACGTCGCCCGCGATCCTCCACTGGGCGAGCTCGGCGAGCGCATCGGGCTCGCCCGCGGCCGCGGCGGCGGCGAGCAGCTGGGCGGCTTCGCCATGGCGCCTCGCCCGCAACAGCGTTCCCACCCGCGAAATCGTTCCGCTGACGGCCATCCCCCCTCCTAGCCGGGTCCGAACCACAAAAAAAGGCTCGGGCACCGCCCGAACCGGGGCCAAGGTGTCCGCGACCGCCCGGGCGGGCGCCGTCCTTGCGCTTTTCATGCCTCGCCATTAGCGCCTTCGGGCATGAAGGTCCTCGGCAGCTACCAAGACGATGGCTATGCCCACCTCCAGGAGCTCATTCCTCCCGAGGTCGCGCAGGCCTTCCTGCAAAGCCTGAAGGCGGATCTGGGCCCGGAGGCGATCCCGCTCAGCCGGGTGGCCGAGCATGTGAACCTGCTGAAGCGTCCCGCCTTCGAGCTGTACGGCCACCATTACAAGCCGATGCTCTTCTTCCTCTGGGGCCTCACGCCCATTATCAGCGGCATCGTCGGCCGCGAATTGCTCCCGACATACGACTATTTCAGGATCTATCGCGAGGGCGACATCTGCCGTGTCCATTCCGATCGCTATTCGTGCGAGCACAGCCTGTCGCTCACGCTCGATTACAGCGATGGCGAGACGTGGGATCTCGACATCGGCGCCAGCCGCACCGAACCGTCCGCGGAGGTGGACGCGGATTTCGGGACAGAACCATTTTCGTCGGTCGCCATGCAAGTGGGGGATGCTGTCCTGTACCAGGGGGTGCATCACCGGCACGGCCGGGTTCGGCCCAATCCGAACCTATGGTCGGCCCACCTCTTCCTGCACTGGGTGGATCGTGACGGGCCTTATCGCGATCATGCGTTCGATGGGCAGATCGACCCGGCCAAGGTGAACTTCAGCTTCTCCTGACGTCGCCGCAGTCTCGTGGCGGCCCCTGGTCCCGCATGCTCCTCTGCCGCCGAGCCTCGACTCGAAAGTCACTATCTGGCGGAGCGTCCCCGTTCTTTCTATGGCAGTTCCATGCAACTCAGCAGTCAAGAGGCGGAAAGGTTGGTCCGGGAGGGCGTCGAAGCGCTCCAGCAAGGCCGGCCGGCCGAGGCGCGCATGCGCTTCGAGAGAGTGACGGAAGCCGGGAAGGCAAATGCGCAAATATGGCTGCTCGCCGCCACCGCCTGTCGTGTCGAAAACGACCTGGCAGGAGAAGAGGCGGCTCTGGACCATCTGCTTGCAATCGCGCCACGACTGCCGCGCGGGCTGGTCATGAAGGGCGATTGCCGTGCCACGGCAGGGGACGAACGTGCTGCCTTGAACTTCTACAAGAGCGCCCTCCGCGTTGCGGAGGGCCAGCGACTGCCCGATGACCTGCTCGCCGAGATTCGCCGGGCCGAGTCCATCGTGGCGCAGCTGGAGGCGCGTGTCGAAGCGCAAAGGGAAGCCTCGTTGGCGGCGCAGGGGCTGCCGTCCGGGCAACGGAGCCCACGCTTCCAGCAATCGCTCGACATCCTGGCTGGGCACAAGCGGATCTATGCGCAAGCGCCGACCGCCTATTACTTTCCGGAGCTGCCGCAGATCCAGTTCTACGATCGCCGCGATTTTGGCTGGGCCCCGATTGTCGAGGCCGCCACGGGCGCCATCCGGGAGGAGATAGCGGCGTTGTTGAAGGCGGGGATGGAAGGTTTCAGGCCCTATATCCAGAGCAATTCAAACCGCCCGCGCCTGGATGACAACCGGCTGCTCGACAGCACGGATTGGAGTGCTCTTTTCCTCTGCGAAAACGGGAAGATGTCCGAAGAGGTCGTGACGAGCTGTCCGAGAAGCTGGGAGGCGGTTCAGGCCGCGCCCCTGAACTCAGCGCCCACTGTCATGTTTTCACTTCTGCGCGCTGGTGCACGAATTGCCCCGCATACCGGCATGCACAACACCCGCTTAACCTGCCACCTCCCTCTGATCGTGCCGCCCAATTGCGGTTTCCGTGTCGGCAATGAAGTCCGGCAGTGGGAGCAGGGAACGCTTCTGATCTTCGACGATACGATTGAGCATGAGGCCTGGAACGAGAGCTCCGAGGACCGGATCGTGCTCATCTTCGACATCTGGCGGCCGGAGCTTAGCGAACAGGAGCGGCGGGAAGTCAGCGTCCTTTTCCGCGGGCCTGAGATCGATTAGTCCTCCTGCCGACGTGGGTCGGCGAGGTATTTCCTCTTCTTGACGTGGAGGAGGCGGAACAGCAAGGCTGGCGGGCGCGCTCGATAAAAAAGGGGGCCCGGAACGACGTCCGAGCCCCCCGAGGTTTCTGAACCGTTGTCTTAGAAGCGAGCCCGGAAGCCCGCATAGAAGGTGCGCCCGCGGAACTCGAAAATCGCGCTGCCCGCACCGGTGGCGGTGGTCGCACCGCGCGGAACTCCGCGGTCGAGCACGTTGTCGGCCCCGAAGTAGAATTTCAGCGAGTTGCCGTTCTCATCCTTGGCCACGTCGATATCGATCCGCACGTCGTGGTACATCACCGCCGGGTAGTGGGTTACGGGGAAGGCGTCGATATTCGCGGCCGGGATGCCGTTGATATCGAACAGGTTAGCGTAGGCCGTGATATATTGCGGCCCGATGTAGCGCATCCGATACCCGAGCGTCACCGCTCCCAACCCCAGGTCCACGTCCCACCGGAACTCGTCCTTCGGATCGCCGAGCTGCTTCAGGATCCGAACCTCGAAGGCCGGATTGGTCGGGTCCTGAAAATTGCTGATCTGCAAATTGTGGGTGTAGATCAGGTTGGTATTGAAGTCGACCGCGCCGAAATCGTGGCGATAGGCGAAGTTGACGTCGACGCCCCGGCGCTTGCGAGATGCGAAGTTCAGCGGCGCACTGATCAGAGAGTTGCTGATGATGCGCCCCGCCGTCTCGCCATTCGGACCCGGGCCCGCCGTCTTGTTGCGGGTAAATTGCTGGCAGAACACATTGTTGAGATCCGCCGAATCATAGCAGCTGTTGACGATCGCCTGCGCCGACAAGGACGTGATGATGCCCGTCACCTTGATGGTGTAATAGTCGATCGACAGGCTGAAGCCCGGCACCCAGCGCGGCTGGATGACGGCGCCGAACGTGTACGAATCCGACGTTTCGGCAGTCAGGTCCGGGTTCGAGCCGCTGACGATCGGCAGCGAATAGGTGATGTCGGTCAGAAGGGGCAGCAACGCGCCGAGGTCCGTCGCGCAATTGGCTGCGCGGATGCCGGTGCCGCGTGCGGCCGGGTTGCACGGATCGACGAAGCCCGGCGCGAAGTTCGGAACCAGCGGGAACGCCGTTTCCGACACGTTCGGCGCGCGCACCGCGCGGCTATAGTTGCCGCGGAACCGGATGTCGTGAATCGGCGCCCAATCGGCGCCGGCGTTGTACGACCAGACCGTGCCCGTGCCGCCCTGATACTTCGCGACGCGCGCGGCGCCGCTGAGCGTCAGCTCCTCGAAGAATGGCATATCCTTCAGGATCGGGATCTGGATTTCGCCGAAGGCTTCCTTCACCTTGAACGGATCCGGCTCGAACGACGGGATCGACACGCCGTTGGTGAAGCCATCGGTGACGAACGGATCCTGCTCGTAGAACGCCGTCTCACGCCGGTATTCGCCACCGAGCGCGAAGCGGATCGGACCGCCCGGCAGCTCGAAAATCTGGCTAGAATCGCCTGACACGAAACCGGACAGCACAAGCTGGCTCAGACCCGACCGGGCCGTGAACTCCCGCGCGAAATAGGCGATCGACGCCGAATTGTCGGGTGAACCGAACGGATTGTAGGGCACGCAGGCGGCGATGTCCGCCGCCAGCCGCGCCGCGTTGCGGGCCGGATCGGCGGCGAAGCCCACCAGCGGCGTCGCCGACGCCGGGTCGAACTGCGACCGGCACTGGATCTGGCCGGTGATCGGGTTGCGGCCGGCGTCGAGCGCCAGCGCGAAACGCTGGCGGTCGATGAAGCCGCCGGTGCGGACGCTCTCCCGGAACTTGCCGTAATTGGCGGAAATTTCGTAGCTCCAGTCGTCGTTGAACGTGCCGCGCAAGCCCGCGACCACGCGATAGGTGTCGCGCTGAAAATGCTCGTCGCGCAGACCCACGTCGAGCAGGTTGCGGGAGGTCACGAAACGAAAGGTGCCGGCGTTGATCGCGGCGATGTCGGCCGCGGTCAGATTGCCCGCCGCCGGGCAGGTGACCAGCAGGTCGGGGCGGCAGCCTGAAGCCAAGATCAGATTGGCGATAGTCGTGCGGTCGGCCGGATTCAGGAACGGGTTGTCGAGCCGCGACCGCTCACGAAAGTCGGTGGTGCCGCCCGTCCCCTGGTTGAACGAAGGACCGGCGTTGTTGCCCAAGGCGTTGACCCGGTTCCACTTTGCTTCGACGAACAGCTCGGCAAGGTCGCTGAACTCATAATGGGCGAGCAGGTTGAAATTGTAGCGCTCGGTGAACGGCAGCACCGATACGGTCATGCCCTCACGGCCGGTTTGACCGTTGCCGCCCAGGAACGTCGGGTTGATGCCGGTGCCGATTCGCGTACCGGTCTGCTGGAACAGACGGCCAGTACTGTCGAACAGATAGGTACAGTTGAACGCCGGACCGGCCGTGTTCGGCGCGCCGTTGTTCGCGCTCGTGGCGTTACCGCAAGCACCCGCGTTAGGGACATTTTTCTGGTTGATCGGAACCAGGCTGTTGTAGTGAATCGTCGAACTGCGAAGGTCCGGGAAGAACGCCGTGTCAAAGAAGCCGTCGCTGCCGTTGACGATGCCCGCGCCGGCGTCGGAATCGACGGTGGCGTAGTTGCGGTTGAGGCGGAACGCCGGAACGTCCGATGCGAACACGCGATTGGCCCGAGAATATTCGCCATGCAAGGTCACGTTACCGCGGCCGCTCGCGAAATTGTGGCCCGCCATGCCCGACACGTACTGATTGCCGCCGAAGCCTTCCTCGGCGATGCCGGCCTGGCCGCGCACCTGAAAGCCCTCGAAATCCCGGCGAAGCACGAAGTTCACGACGCCCGCGATCGCGTCGGAACCGTAGATCGCCGAATTGCCGCCGGTCACGATGTCGACGCGCTCGATCAGGTCGTTCGGGATCGTGTTGACGTCGACCGACACGGCGTTGTTGAGGATGTCGGCCGGCACGTGGCGGCGGCCGTTGACCAGCACCAGGGTGCGCTGGGTGCCGAGGCCGCGAAGATCGAGCAGGTTGAGGCCGGCGATGCCGATGCCGAGGCCCGGATTCTGTTGGGCGAAGGTGCTGCGCAGCTGCGGCAGCTCGTTCAGCGTGTCGCCGACATTGGTTTCGCCCTGCTGAAAGAATTGCTCACCGGTGATCGAGGTGATCGGAATGGTGGATTCGAGATTCGGCCGGCGAATGCGCGAGCCGGTGACGTAGATGGTCTCGCTCTCGGCGGGAGTCGCGGTGGTCTCCGGCGCCGCGGCGTTGGCGGCGCAGGCGTCGCGCTCGGCCTGCGTAGGCAGTGCGGAGCAATCGCTGCCGGTTCCGGGTTGCGCATAGGCAGGCGCTGCCAGAGCAAACGAAAAGCCGACAAAAGCGGCGGAGCACAGCGAGCTCGTGCCGAGCAGCCCAATTCTCTTCATCCTGAATCATCCCTTTGAAAGCGGCCGCTGCACCCGCACGACCTCTAAGCCTAGGCCTGAACATTTAGGACAATCCGTTCAAGAAGATGATCGCGGCGGTTCATCGATTGTTCAGAAGCTGTCACCGTTCTGCAACAGTGCCGCCCACCGAGGCACGGAGCTAGCGCTCGACGCACATCGCGATGCCCATGCCGCCGCCGATGCAGAGGGTGGCGAGGCCCTTCTTCGCGTCGCGCCGCGCCATCTCGTAGAGCAAGGTGGTCAGGACCCTGGCGCCCGAGGCGCCGATCGGGTGGCCGATCGCGATCGCGCCGCCGTTGACGTTGACCCTGGCCGCGTCCCAGCCAAGCTCCTTGCCGACCGCCAGCGCCTGCGCCGCAAAGGCTTCATTGGCCTCGATCAGGTCGAGATCGGCGATGCTCCATCCCGCTTTCTCGAGCGCGCGGCGGCTGGCGGGGACGGGGCCGATGCCCATGATCGACGGGTCGACCCCGGCCGAGGCCCAGCTCGCCACCCGCGCCAGCACCGGCGCGCCGCGCCGCTCGGCCTCCTCGCGGCTCATCAGGACGAGCGCGGCGGCGCCGTCGTTGAGGCCCGAAGCGTTGCCGGCGGTCACCGTCCCCTCCTTCTTGAACGCGGTGCGCAGGCCGGCGAGGCTGGCCACTTCCACGCCCTCGCGGATGAACTCGTCGCGGTCGACGACGGTGTCGCCCTTGCGGCCCTTGATCGTCACCTTCGCGATCTCGTCGTCGAAGCGGCCGTCGCGGCGCGCGGCCTCCGCCTTGTTCTGCGAGGCGCAGGCGAATTCGTCCTGCTCGCCGCGGGTGATCTGGTACTGCTCTGCCAGGTTCTCCGCGGTGATGCCCATATGGTAGAGGTTGAAGGCGTCGATCAAGCCGTCCTTGATCATCGTGTCGATCAGCTCGAGATTGCCCATCTTCTGGCCGCCGCGCACATTCTGGGCGTGGGCCGAGAGGCTCATGCTCTCCTGCCCGCCGGCGACCACCACCTTGGCGTCGCCGGTCTGGATCGCCTGGCTGGCGAGCGCGACAGCGCGCAGGCCGGAGCCGCAGACCTGGTTGACTCCCCAGGCCGGCACTTCCTTCGGCACGCCGGCCGCCATCGACGCCTGGCGCGCGGGATTCTGACCCTGCGCCGCGGTCAGCACCTGGCCGAGGATCACCTCCGACACCTCCTCCGCCGCGACCCCGGCCTGGGCGAGCGCCGCCTCGATCGCGACCCGGCCGAGCTCGTGCGCGGGAGTGGCGGCGAAGGCGCCGAGAAAGGCGCCGACGGGCGTGCGCTTGGCGGCGGTGATGACGACGTCGGTCATGGGGGGCGGTCTCCAGCTAGGATAGATCCGCTCATCCTGAGTAGGGGCTGAGCTGGCGAAGTCCCGTATCGAAGGACGGTCCTTCGATACGCCGGTTCGACAGGCTCACCGGCTACTCAGGATGAGCGGCCAATGGTTGCGGCGCGCCCTAGCAGCTTGCTCAATTCCGCGAAAGCCATGCGGCGAGCGGCTCCCACAGGCTTTCGCGCGCACGCCCGCCGATCACCATGCCGACATGGCCCAAGGCGAGGTCGATTCGCTCGCCGGCGCGGATGGCGCTCTCCTGCGGCACGATCCGGTCGGTGGTCGAGACAATGTTGAGCAGCGGGCAGGCGAGGCGCTGCGGGTCGATCGCTGTCCCGCCGACCATCCATCGGCCCGATCCGGGCAGGTCCGCACCGAAAAGCCCCGCGAACATCTCGCGCGCGGCCGCCTCGGGGATCGGCGGGCCGTCGTTCGACCAGTCCTCCAGCGCGACGAACGCGCGCGCCTCGGCGCTGTCCGGGGCCATCTCGGCGAAGGCCTCGAACTTGGCGATCGTCCGCGCCGGGTCGAGGCTCCAGAACGCGCTCTGCAGCACCTCCATCGGCAGGCAGCCGAGCGCCCGCGCCGCCGGTTCCGCGCCCGCCCAAAGCTGCGCCAGCATCGCTCGCGAGTCTTCGGGGAAGCCGGCGAAATGCCAGGGCGCGGCGATGGTGACGAGGCCCCGCGTCGCGGCCAGCGCCGCGGCGGCGACCGCCATCGTCCCGCCCAGGCAATAGCCGGCCAAGGCGGGCGGCTCGCCGAGCGCGCCGATCAGCGGCAGGATGATGCGCTCGACATGGCCGGCGACCGACAGCGCGCGCCGCCGCTCCACCTCCCAGCCCCAGTCGAGCAGCAGCACCCTGTGCCCGCGCCTCGCCAGCCAGCGCAGCAGCGACCGCTCGGAACCGAGATCGAGGATGTTCGGCGGATTGATCAATGACGGGATGAAGACCAAAGGCGGCCCGCTCCCGCCATAATCGCGCAGCATCGCGCCCTCGGCCTCTGCCACTGCCGGCATCGGCGCGCGGGGCGGGTCGCGGTCCGCCTCCTGGTAGCGGCGCAGGCCGTCCAGCGCCTGCGCCATCCGCGCCGGATTTGCTGCGGTTTCGCTGCGCAGCATGGCGAGGAACAAGGGGAGCGGCCGCGGCCTGTGTTGCGGTGCGGCAAGCTTTGGTGTTAGGGCCGAGTCCGCCGGCTTCGGGCCAGGCGAAAGGGGAGCGGTCATGGCGGCATCGGCGTCGGGCGATGATGTGGTCATCATCAAGAAATACGCCAACCGGCGCCTGTATGACACCGAAAGCTCGTCCTACATCACGCTCGAGCGGCTCGCCGAGATGGTCCGCCAGAAACGCGAATTCAAGGTGGTCGATGCGCGCACCGGCGACGACATCACCCACAATGTGCTGACCCAGATCATCATGGACGAGGAAGCGCGGGGCAAGACGATGCTGCCGATCAACTTCCTGCGCCAGCTGATCGGCATGTACGGCGATCAGATGCAGTCGATGGTGCCGCAATATCTGGAAGCCTCGCTGGAGGCTTTCCAGCGCAACCAGTCCCAGTTCCGCGACGCGCTGGCCGGTGCCTTCACCGGCGGACCCCTGGCCGAAATGGCCCGGCGCAATATGGAAATGTTCCAGACCGCCGCCGGCGCCAAGGCGGCGGCGAAGCCGGAAACCGGCCGCAACGGCCGCGACGCCGAGATCGCCCGCCTCAAGGCCGAGCTCGCCGCGTTGCAAGCCAAGGTGGACAAGCTTGCAGAATAGTTCCCTCTTCCTGGGTACAGGGAGGGGTCAAGGATGGGCGCCGGCCTTCGTCGGAGCGCTCGCTATGCTCGCGGCTTGACGAACTTCAGGGTCATCCGGTCGCTTTCGCCGATCGCCAGATATTTGTCGCGGTCGACGTCGCCGCCGCGCAGCGACGGCGGCAGCGACCAGACGCCGTTCGGCCAGTCCTTGGTGTCGCGCGGATTGGCATTGATCTCGGACGCGCCGACGAAGCGGAAGCCCGCCGCTTCCGCCAGCCGCCGCACCGTCGAGACTTTCACATAGCCGCTGGTCCGCTCGCGCGCCGAATCCGCTTCCTCGGGCAGCCGGTGCTCGACCACGCCAAGCGTGCCGCCGGGCTTCAGCATCGCATGCATCTGGCGGAAGGCGTCCTCGGCGATCGGCGGCTTGGCCCCGAGCCAGTTGTGGACGTTGCGGAAGGTGAGAACGATGTCGGCGCTTCCGTCCGGCACCCGCGCCTCGCCCGCGGCGGCGGGGAAGGCGGCGAAGCGCGTTTTGCCGTAGACCGCGACGTCCTTGGCCGCCAGCGCGCGCGCGCCGGTCAGCTGCCGCTCCGGCCCCGCCGCCCAATAGGTCCCACGGCCGCTCGCATAAGGCGCGAGGATCTCGGTATACCAGGCGCCGCCCGGCCAGATCTCGACGATCGTGTCGGTCGGCCGCGCGCCGAAGAAGGTCAGGGTCTCGGCCGGGTGGCGGTAGCGGTCGCGGGCGACGTTGGCGGGGGTGCGGGTCGGTGCGGCGATGGCGATGTCGAGCGCGGTCTCGGCGTAGAGCGCGTCCTCGGCCGAGCGCACCGCCTCTCGGCTCGGCCCGCACGACGCGGCGAGGAGGAAAGCGGCGAGCGCCGGAGTGAACAGGGGCTGGCGCATCGTCGATCTCTCCCTACATGGCGGCGACGATGCTCATGACCGACCCCCGATGACGGCGCAAGACCGGCTGTGGACCGCGGCGGCCGCTCTGGCGGCGCTGGCCGTCTTCGCCGCTTTCGCCGAGCATCGCCGCGCGAGGCGCCGCGACCTCGACAAGGTCGGCCTGATGCCGTGGAACGCGATCCAGATCCTCGCCTTCCTGGCGGCGGCGATTGCGGCGGCGCTGGCGCTGAAGGCCTGAACCGCGCTCTATTGCGGCCGCGGCTTGCCATCGTTGGGCGCGTTGACCTGGAGCGTGATGGGCAGCGGCTTCTCGTCCTCCTGCCGCCACGCCTCCGCGCTCCTGCACCGCCGCGGCGCGCGGATGTGGGTACCGAGCGTCCGCTGCGCCGCCCGGCAGATGAGCCGCTCGCCCTTGCGGGGCTCCGGCTTATCGGCCGCGGCAGCCCCGGCGAAGGGAATGGCCGCCGCCAGAACGATGATGATGTCGAGCCCGCGCACTGCCTTGTCCTCTAGCTGCCCGGGTCAGACTAAGCTTCGCCGGAGGCGAGTCAATCGCGGGCCAGTGCTAGAGGCACGCCTCGAGATAGGGCGCGTCGAAGCCGAACATCTTGGCTTTCTCGAGCGTATAGGGCCTCAGCCCCATGCTCCGATACTCGCCGATGATCTTGCCGTCGGCGCTCTCGTCGAGATATTCGAACTTGAACAGCTCCTGGGTGACGATGACGTCGCCTTCCATGCCGATCACCTCGGTGATGTTGGTGGTGCGCCGGGTGCCGTCGCGCAGGCGCTTGACCTGAACGATGAGGTCGACCGAATCCGCGATCTGGCGGCTGATCGCCTCCTTGGGCACCTTGATGTCCGACATCATCACCATATTCTCCATACGCGCCAGGCATTCGCGCGGGCTATTGGAGTGCAAGGTGGCCATCGAACCGTCGTGGCCGGTGTTCATCGCGGAGAGCAGATCGAAGCACTCCGCGCCGCGGATCTCGCCGAGGATGATGCGATCGGGACGCATGCGCAGCGCGTTCTTGACGAGATCGCGGATCGAGATTTCGCCCTGGCCCTCGAGGTTGGGCGGTCGGGTCTCGAGCGGCAGCCAGTGCGGCTGCTGCAGGCGAAGCTCGGCCGCGTCCTCGATGGTCAGCACGCGCTCGCCGGGGTCGATCAGCTTGGATAGAGCGTTGAGCATGGTGGTCTTGCCCGAGCCGGTGCCGCCCGAGATGATGATGTTGAAGCGGCTGGCGCCGGCGATCTTGAGGCACGTCGCCATCTTTTCCGACATCGAGCCGTAGCCCTTCATCATGTCGAGGGTGATCGGCTTTTCCGAGAATTTGCGGATCGAGATGGCGGTGCCGCGCAGCGACAAGGGCGGGACGATGACGTTGACGCGGCTGCCGTCCTGGAGGCGGGCGTCGGCGAGCGGCGTGGTCTGGTCGACGCGGCGCCCGACCTTGTTGACGATCCGCTGGGCGATCTGGAACAGATGCTCCTCGTCGCGGAACTGGATTTGGGCGAGCTGGAGCTTGCCCTTCTTCTCGATGAAGGTCTGGTTCGGCCCGTTGACCATGATGTCGCTGATCTCCGGGTCGTTGAGCAATTCCTCGAGCGGGCCGAGGCCGAGCAATTCGTCGACCAGCACCTTTTCCAGGGCGAACTGCTCGCGGCGGTTCAAATTGATTTTCAGCTCGGCGAGCACCTCGCCGATGATCGGGCGGAACTCCTCGGCCAATTCGTCCTTGGAGAGGGTGGCGGCGGCTTCCGGATCGACGCGCTCCAGGAGGCGGGGGAGGACCTGCTCCTTGATGCGGTGGATCGAGGCCTCGAAGCCTTCGTTGCGGCTGGCCGGCGATTCGGTCGGGGCGGCCTGGCGCTCGGTGAGGCGCGACATGGCGTCGCCGCGGTCGACCGCGCCGGGGACGATCCCGCCCATCGCGGCATCGTCGTCGAAGTCGATCGATTCGATCGGCGGGAACTGGTCGCCGCCCTCCACGCCCTGAGGCGCCGGGCCGCCCGGGCCCTTCATCGGCCGCGCCACGCCGAAAGCGGGCCGTGGCCCCGCCGATGCGCCCGCGCCGCCGCGCCGTCCAAATGCACTCATCTCGTGCGAACCCTCACCTTGTTCTCGGCTTCCGAGGGGCGATGAATAGAGGGGAAACTTTGACAATTGCCTAACCGCGCGAGAAGGACGCCCGGTGCCCCGCCCCAGCCCCCGATCCGCCTTGCTGGTCGCCCTGTGCGGCTTCGCCAGCCTTTCGATCGGCGATGCGCTGGTCAAGTCGATGGCCGGTGCCTGGCCCGGGACGGCGGTATCGGCGCTGCGCTACGCCTTCGGGGCGCTCGGCCTCGCCATCGTCGTGGCGCTCCGTCACGGCCGCGCCGGCTTCGTGCTGCCGCGCCCGGCGCTACAGTTCGGCCGCGGCGCGGCGGTGAGCCTGGCGACGATCTGCTTCTTCATGGCGGTGATGGCGATGCCGCTCGCCGACGCCACCGCGATCCAGTTCACCAGCCCAATCATCACCGCCATGCTGGCGCCATTGGTGCTGCGCGAGCGGACGTCGCGCGCGGTGCTGTTCGCCACCCTGCTCGCCTTCGCCGGCGTGCTGATCGTGCTGCGGCCCAACGTCACCGCATTGGGCCTCGTCGCCTTCTACCCTCTGGGCGCGGCGTTCGGCATGTCGTGGCTGATGATCTTCAACCGCAAGGCGGCGGGCGACGCGCCGGTGATGGTCATGCAATTGCTGCTCGCGGTGATGGCCGCGCCGCTGCTGATCGCCGCGGCGGCCTTGCTGGCGCGGACCGGCGGGCCGGCTTTCGCGGTAGCGGCGCCCAGCCTCGACGTGGTGCTCAAATGTTTCGGCGTCGCCTTCTTCGCCACTTTGGGCCACAGCCTGATCTACGCGGCGATCGTGCGGGCGACGGCGGCGACGGTGGCGCCGATGACCTATGTGCAATTGCTGATCGCCGCGGCGATCGGCTGGGCGTGGTTCGGCGACGCGCCCGACGCCGCCACGTTCGGCGGGGCGGCGTTGATCATCGCCGGCGGCCTGTGGCTGTGGCGGGCGCAGCGCGTGCCGGATCTGGGCGAGGCGCCGAGCTGAAGGAGGATAGTATGAGGGTGATGCGCGCGTCGATTGCAGTTTCGATATTGATCGCGGCGGCGGGGGCCGCTCCGGCGCAGCGAACGACGGTCGCCTCGCTCGCCTGGCTGAGCGGCGCCTGGGTCGAGGAGAAAGGACGGGAGTGGACCGAGGAGAGCTGGTCGCCGCCGCGTGGCGGCGTGATGCTCGGCACCGGCCTCAGCGGCCGCGGCGGCGCCGCCCGGGACTATGAATATATGCGCATTGCCGCCGGAGCGGACGGCGCGATCGCTTTCTGGGGATCGCCGCGCGGCCGCCCGGCCGTCGCCTTCCCTCTCGTTTCGGCGTCGGCGAACCAGGTGGCGTTCGAGAATCCGAGCCACGATTTCCCGACCAGGATTTCCTACCGGCGGAGCGGCGATTTCCTGACCGCGACCATCTCCGGCCCAAGCGGGCGGGGCGCGCTCAGCTGGCATTATCGCCGCCGCTGAGCTCAGGCGGAGACGTCCGCTTTCTCGGCGAGGATGGTGAGGCCCTTGTCGTTGACCTCGGCGAAGCCGCCTTCGACCGCGATCCGCTCCGGCTCGCCGCCGGCGGCGCGGTAGATGGCGATGTCGCCCTCGCGCATCGTCGACATGTAGGGCGCGTGGCCGGCCATCACGCCGAAATCGCCCTCGGTGCCGGGGACGACGACCATATGGACCTCCTCGGAGCGCAGCAGGCGCTCGGGGGTAACGAGCTCGAAGTGAAGTTCGGCCATTCTACAAACTCCCCCCTCCCTGACAGGGAGGGGCTAGGGGTGGGTTGCGGACAGGCCGGCTCGATGCCGGCCTCTCCGCCTTCGGAGGCAGGGCTCGCGCTGCGCGCTCGTACCCACCCCCAACCCCTCCCTTGCGGGGAGGGGAGCTAGATCATTCGTCCTCTGCGGCCAAACGCTGGGCCTTCTCGACCGCCTCCTCGATGCCGCCGACCATGTAGAAGGCGCTTTCCGGGAGATGGTCATATTCGCCGTCGACCACCGCCTTGAACGAGCGGACCGTGTCCTCGACCGCCACGAACTTGCCGGGGATGCCGGTGAACACCTCGGCGACGTGGAAGGGCTGGGAGAGGAAGCGCTGGAGCTTGCGGGCGCGGTTGACGACCAGTTTATCCTCCTCGGAGAGCTCGTCCATGCCGAGGATGGCGATGATGTCCTGGAGCGATTTGTAGCGCTGCAGCGTCTCCTGGACGCGGCGGGCGGTGTCGTAATGCTCCTGGCCGACGGTCCGCGCGGTCAGCACACGGCTGGTCGAATCGAGCGGGTCGACCGCCGGATAGATGCCCAGCTCGGAAATGGCGCGCGACAGCACGGTGGTCGCGTCGAGGTGGGCGAAGCTCGTCGCCGGGGCGGGGTCGGTCAGGTCGTCGGCGGGAACGTAGATGGCCTGCACCGAGGTGATCGAGCCCTTGTTGGTCGAGGTGATCCGCTCCTGCAGCGCGCCCATGTCGGTCGACAGGGTCGGCTGATAGCCCACGGCCGAGGGAATGCGGCCGAGCAAAGCCGACACTTCCGATCCCGCCTGGGTGAAGCGGAAGATGTTGTCGATGAAGAAGAGCACGTCCTGGCCCTCCTGGTCGCGGAAATATTCGGCGATGGTGAGGCCCGACAAGGCGACGCGGGCGCGGGCGCCGGGCGGCTCGTTCATCTGGCCGAACACCAGCGCCACCTTCGAGCCTTCCGGAGTTGGATTGCCGTCGGCATCCTTGGCGATGACGCCGGCGTCGAGGAATTCGTGATAGAGGTCGTTGCCCTCGCGGGTGCGCTCGCCGACGCCGGCAAACACCGAAGTGCCGCCATGGCCCTTGGCGATATTGTTGATCAGCTCCTGGATGAGCACCGTCTTGCCGACGCCGGCGCCGCCGAACAGGCCGATCTTGCCGCCCTTGGCGTAGGGGGCGAGCAGGTCGATCACCTTGATGCCGGTGACCAGGATCGAAGTCTCGGTCGACTGGTCGACGAAGAGCGGCGCGTCGGCGTGGATCGGGGCGGTCTCGGCGGCGCCGATCGGGCCGCGCTCGTCGATCGGCTCGCCGATCACGTTCATGATCCGCCCGAGCGTCATCGGCCCGACCGGCATGCGGATCTGCGAGCCGGTGGCGGTGACCTTCTGGCCGCGGGTCAGTCCTTCGGTGGCGTCCATGGCGATGGTGCGCACCGTCCGCTCGCCGAGATGCTGGGCGACCTCGAGTACGAGCCTATTGCCTCCATTGTCGGTCTCCAGCGCGGAGAGGATCTCGGGCAGCTCGTCGTCGAACGCAACGTCGACGACGGCGCCGATCACCTGCGAAACGCGGCCGACATTGTTGGTGGTGGGGGCGGTCTTTGCGGCGGTTGCCATTCTTTCTTCCTTCTTGTTCCCCGGCGAAGGCCGGGGTCCAGTCTTGCCTTTGTTCTGGGTCCCGGCCTTCGCCGGACACAAATTCGTTACAGGGCCTCGGCCCCTGAAATAATCTCAACGAGCTCGGTTGTGATCGCGGCCTGCCGCGTGCGGTTGTACTGGATCGACAGGCGGTTGATCATGTCGCCGGCGTTGCGGGTGGCGTTGTCCATCGCGGTCATCCGGCTGCCCTGCTCCGACGCGGCATTCTCGAGAAGCGCGCGGAAGATCTGGACGGCGATGTTGCGCGGCAGGATGTCGGCGAGAATCTCCTCCTCGCCGGGCTCGAACTCGATCGCGGCGAGGCTTGCGTGCGCCTTCGGATCGCCATCGGGCGCCGGCACCGGGATGATCTGCCGGCCGACCGGCTCCTGCACCAGAGCGGAGCGGAAGCGGGCGTAGAACAGGTGGACGACGTCCAGCCCGTCGATGGTGTAGCGCTCGACGATGTCGGCGGCGATCGCCTGGGCGTCGGCGAAGCTCGGCTGCTTGATATGGCTGGTGTCGAACTGATGGATGATCTGCTTGGGATAGAGCCGCTGGATCACCGCCCGGCCCTTGCGGCCGACCAAGTAGAAATAGACATTCTTACCGTCGCGGACGAGCTCGTCGGCCTGCTTGCGGGCGGCGCGCACGATGTTCGAGTTGAACGCGCCGGCGAGGCCGCGGTCGGAGGTGCAGACGACCAGCAAATGGGTCCGGTCGCCGCCGGTGCCGGCGAGCAGCTTCGGGCTCTGCGGCCCCCTCGTCACCTTGGCGGCAAGGCTGGCGATCACCGCCTCCATGCGCTCGGCATAAGGCCGGCCGGCGACCGCCGCCTGCTGCGCCCGGCGCAATTTGGCGGCGGCGACCATCTGCATCGCCTTGGTGATCTTCTGCGTCGACTTGACCGACGCGATCCGTCCCTTGAGCGCCTTGAGGCTGGCCATGACTTGCTACGTTTCTTCCCTATTCGTCATGCTGAACTTGTTTCAGCATCCAACTTCGAGCTTCGCGACCGTCACCGGACTGGACCCTGAAACGAGTTCAGGGTGACGGGTTAAGCAAACGTCTTCGTGAAATCCTCGAGCACGGCCTTCAGCATGGCCGCGGTATCGTCGTCCAGCACCTTGGTTTCGCGGATGGTCCCGAGCAAATCGGCATGGTCGTGGCGCATGTGGCTGAGCAGGCCGCTCTCGAAGCGGACGACCGCGTCGACCGGGATCCGGTCGAGATAGCCGTTGACGCCGGCATAGATGGAGACGACCTGCTCCTCCATCGGCATCGGGCTGTATTGCGGCTGCTTGAGCAATTCGGTGAGGCGCGCGCCGCGGTTGAGGAGGCGCTGGGTCGAGGCGTCGAGGTCCGAGCCGAACTGGGCGAAGGCGGCCATCTCGCGATACTGGGCGAGCTCCAGCTTGATCGAGCCGGCGACCTTCTTCATCGCCTTGGTCTGGGCGGCCGAGCCGACCCGGCTGACCGACAGGCCGACGTTGATCGCGGGACGAATGCCCTGATAGAAAAGCTCGGTCTCGAGGAAGATCTGGCCGTCGGTGATCGAGATGACGTTGGTCGGGATATAGGCCGAGACGTCGCCCGCCTGGGTCTCGATGATCGGCAAGGCGGTCAGCGAGCCGCCGCCATTGGCCTCGTTCATCTTGGCGGCGCGCTCGAGCAGGCGCGAGTGGAGGTAGAAGACGTCGCCGGGATAGGCCTCGCGCCCCGGCGGCCGCCTGAGCAGCAGCGACATCTGGCGATAGGCGACGGCCTGCTTCGACAAATCGTCGTAGACGATGACCGCGTGCATGCCGTTGTCGCGGAAATATTCGCCCATCGTGCAGCCGGTATAGGGTGCGAGGAACTGGAGCGGGGCCGGCTCCGACGCGGTCGCGGCGACGACGATGGTATATTCCATCGCGCCATTCTCCTCGAGCGCGCGGACGATCTGGGCGACGGTCGAGCGCTTCTGGCCGATCGCGACGTAGATGCAGTAGAGCTTCTGGCTCTCGTCGTCGCCGGCGTTCACCGCCTTCTGGTTGATGAAGGTGTCGACGGCGACGGCCGACTTGCCTGTCTGGCGGTCGCCGATGATCAGCTCGCGCTGGCCGCGGCCGACCGGGACGAGGGCGTCGAGCGCCTTGAGGCCGGTCTGCACCGGCTCGTGCACCGACTTGCGCGGGATGATGCCAGGCGCCTTGGTCTCGACGCGGCGGCGCTCAATGGTCTCGATCGGGCCCTTGCCGTCGATCGGGTTGCCGAGGCCGTCGACCACGCGGCCGAGCAGCGCCTTGCCGACCGGCACGTCGACGATGGTGGCGGTGCGCTTGACCGTGTCGCCTTCCTTGATCTGGCTGTCCGAGCCGAAGATCACCGCGCCGACGTTGTCGGCCTCCAGGTTCAAGGCCATGCCTTTGACGCCGTTGGCGAACTCGATCATCTCGCCGGCCTGGACATTGTCGAGGCCGTGGATGCGGGCGATGCCGTCGCCGACCGACAGCACGGTGCCGACCTCCGAAACCTGCGCCTCCGTGCCGAAGCCGGCGATCTGGTCGCGGATGACCTTTGAGATTTCAGCGGCGCGGATGTCCATTTTCAGCCTTTCATCGCCTGCGCGAGAGTGTTCAATTTGGTGCGGATCGAGCCGTCGATCATCTGGCTGCCGACCTTGACGACGAGCCCGCCCAAGATGGTGGGGTCGACGGCGAGATCAACCGCGACGTCGCGGCCGACGCGGGTCTTGAGATTGGCCTTGATCGCTTCGACCTGGGCCTCGTCGAGCGGGTGGGCCGAGGTCACTTCGGCCGTCGTCTCGCCGCGATGGGCGGCGACGAGCAGGTTGAAGGCGCGGATGATCGCGCCGAGCTGGGCCAGGCGGCGGTTCGAAGCGAGCACGCCGAGGAAATTGGAGGCGATCGGATCGAGCTTCATCGCCGCCGCGACGTTCGCCATCGCGGCGAGGGCGTCGCCGCGCGACACGATCGGGCTGGTCGTCAATGCGCGCAGATCGTCCGATTCGGCCAGCGCCCGTTTCAGCGCGGCGAGGCTCTCGCCAACCGCGTCCAGCTGCTTCTGGTCGCGGGCAAGGCCGAACAAAGCGGTCGCGTAGCGGCCCGCCAGACTTGCCTGAATGCCGCCGGAATTATCCACGCGCGCTCCCACTCCCAGATCGGAATTGACCCATGATAAGAAGGTAGCGCGAGGCGCCTCCGCGTGGGTCGCGGGCGCCCTAGCAGGGGCCTTGCGGCGATGCAACCGCCCGCCGCTTTGAAAGCAAGGAGCGGGATGTGGGGCCGCCGAATCGGTCCTATAAAGGCGGCATGGAACAGCAAATGATCATCGACAGCGACGCCGCCTGGGCGGCCGTCCTGCACCGCGACAGGAGCCGGGACGGAAGCTTCGTCACCGGCGTCCTCACCACCGGCATCTATTGCCGGCCGTCCTGCGCCGCGCGCCATCCCAAAAGGGAGAATGTCCGCTTCTTCGCCAGCGGTTCGGAAGCGGCGGCGGCGGGGCTGAGGGCGTGCCTCAGGTGCCGGCCGGACGAGGTCAGCCGCGAGGCGGTCGCGCTCGACAAGGCCCTCCGCCTGATCGAGCGCGCCGAGACTCCGCCTTCGCTCGGCGAGCTGGCGGGGAGCGCCGGCTACTCGCCCCACCATTTCCACCGTCTGTTCAAGCGCGCCACCGGCATCACCCCCGCCGCCTATGCGCGCGGAAGGAGAGCAAGGACCATGACCGAGAGCCTGGCCGCCAACGGCCGCGTCACCGACGCCATTTACGACGCCGGCTATTCCGGCCCCGGCCGCTTCTACGCCGACGCCAAGGCGCGGCTCGGCATGACCCCGTCCGCCTGGCGCGACGGCGGCCGCGGCGAGACGATAAGCTGGGCGACCGCCGAGACCGCGCTCGGCACCATGCTGGTCGCCGCCACCGGCAAGGGCATCTGCCGCCTCTCGTTCGACGAGGACGAAG
>Ga0184618_10000011_pt1 | contig 62226 bp, 82 predicted proteins | sample PLM0_30_b1_FD_133159 | JGI IMG/M metagenome (GOLD analysis project Ga0184618, IMG submission 133159) | Groundwater sediment microbial communities from an aquifer in East River, Colorado, USA - PLM0_30_b1 | ecosystem: Environmental > Terrestrial > Soil > Riparian zone | place: USA: East River...
ATCGCCGGCAGCGACGGCGCCGGCGCCAACGCGCGGATCATCCTCTACGACGAGAACGGCAAGCGCGGCGGCGGCGGCTCCTACCGGTTCGCGTTCACCGGCCAGGTCCACCTGATCAACGACGTCTACGACTATAAGAGCCGCAACTATAACGCGCGCCTGAGCCGGTTCCTGCAGACCGATCGCATCGGATATGGCGGCGGGATGAACCTCTACGCCTATGTCGGCAACGATCCCGTGAACAGGAGGGATCCGTTGGGCCTGGACGAAGTCGAAATCTTCGTCACGGGAAAGCGGCTGAAGAACGCCGGCTGCGATCCGACCTACTTCCTGTTCGGCCAAGCGGCGGGCGGGATTTTGCGCACGCTGCATTGGGGTTTAGACAGGTGGCGTGAAACGGCTCGTTGCGCTCCTCGTCCCCCTCGCCGCGTGCGGCAGCGGGTCGGCGCCGGCGCGCAAGGCCGAGGCGCCGCGCGAGGCCGCCGCTCCCGCGCCGCCCGTCGTTCGGCCCGCGACGACGGAAGCAGAGCTGGCGGGCGGCGGCGACGCCGCGGCGGCGCTGGGGCATTACTACAAATTGATCGAAAGCGGGGACTATGAAGGGGCGGCAGGGCTGCGCTCGGGCGGCACCGTCGACGCGGCGCGCCTCGCCGACAATTTCAAGGCCTATCGGAGCTACCATGCCCAAATCGGCGCGCCGAGCCGGCCGGTGGCGGCGGGCGGCTGGCTCTATGTCGAGGTGCCGGTGATGATCACCGGCAGCTTCAGGGGCGGCAAGGCTTTCGGCAGCACCGGCAGCGTCACCCTGCGCCGCGCCGCCGCTCGCGGAGCCACGCCCGCCGACCGCCAGTGGCGCGTCTATACCGGCGGCTGAGCGCGAGGCGGAACCATTGCCCGCCCGCTCCTCTCATGTTATAATGTCTCATCACATGAGAGGAGGCCGCCATGAGACGCCGTTTCGCTCCCGCCCTCGCCGGCCCGCCCTCGGCGCCGATCGGCGAGATGAACACGACGCCGCTGATCGACGTCATGCTGGTGCTGCTCATCATGTTCATCGTCACCATCCCGATCACCACCCACAAGGTCGGCATCGACCTGCCCTCGACGACCGAGCCGCCGGACTATGTCGCGCCGACGCCGCATCTGCTCGACATGGACGTCGCCGGCCGGCTCTATTGGGACGGCGCGCCGCTCGCCGAGGCGCGGCTCGCCGGCCGCCTCGCCGCGATGCGGGCGGCGGGGCCGGAGGCGGTGCTCCACTTCCGCGCCGACGGCGAGACGCGCTATGAGGATTTCGACCGCGTGCTGGCGAGCATCAAGCGCGCCGGCATCGTCCGGCTCGGGCTGATCGGCAACGAGCGCTTCGCCGCCGCCGCGGGCGGCTGAGCCGGCGGCAACGCAAAGCGCGTCCGGGCGTTGGTGGCGCGCAGGACGCAAGGAGGCAAGGATGGGCTGGAAGATCGCCGGAGCGGGCCTGGGGCTGCTGCTCATTCTGGGCGCCTGCGAGGACGGGACGCCCGAGCAGAACATCGCCAGCGTGCGGGCGAAGAATCCGGTCTCCGACCAGCTCAAGACGACGAGCGAGCTCTACCGCTATCTCGGCCTCAGGCGCGGCATCATCGACAACAACCAGCCGTGCAAGCGCGCCGACCGGGGCGCCTACCAGCAGGAATATAAGACGATGGCGATGTGGGTCGTGCACTGCATCGACAGCGGCGACTGGGCGGTGTTCATCGCCCCCAACGGCGACGTCCAGGCCCGCAAATGCTCCGACGCCGCCGTCCTCGGCATCCCCGCCTGCCGGTAGACAGTTACTTTTCCCCGCCCTCGGCTGAGATCCTCCCTCTGGCGGTGGGAAAAGCAACTGTCCCCACCTCGGTGAAGTCGTAATTGTCCCGGATCCGGGCGTTGAAATAGCGGCCCTTGCTGAACGCCGCGCGGAACCCGTCGGCGATGTCGGGCGGCACCCCCTCGTAAACGTAGCGGCGGCCGGTGGTGAACAATATGTCGAGCGCGCGGTCCTCCGGCCGGTAATGGAAGCGGCGGATCACGCTCGAGGGCATCAGCCGCTCCCCGGCGCGACCGCGAGGACCGTGACCGGCACGGTGCGGCCGCCCGCCTCGAGCTCGACCATGTCGCCGGCTTCCGCCTCCTCGAGCGCGCGGGCGAGCGGCGAGGTCCAGGCGATGAGGCCGGCGTCGGGATCGGCCTCGTCCTCGCCGACGATCTCGACGACGCTCTCGCGCCCGCCGCGGCGGATGGTGACGCGGGCGCCGAAGCCCGCGGCCTCGGGGGCCGGATCGGGCGCGACCGGCCGCGCGCTGGCGCGGCGGGCAAGCCAGTAGCGAAGGTCTCGGCGGAGCGGAGCGGCCGCCGCCTCGTCCGCCGCCGCTACGATCGCCTGCTCCAGCGCCGCCACCTGCTCGCCGATCAGCCGGGCGCCGCGCGGCGTCACCAGATTGGGCGCGCCGCTCACCGGCCGCTCGAGCGGCGGCGGCGGCGGGGCATCGTCGATTTCCTTGACGAAAGCGCGGCTCACCGGGGACTCCTTTCGGGCCGACAACGCTCGGGGACGGAATTCGCGCCCGTGCGCCCCTGCCTCGTTTGCTCGGCGGTCGGCATTGACCATTCCGCTCCCGGTCGGCAGCTAGTGCGGGCAGGGAGATATGCCATGACCCTCGATCTGTTCGACCTCATCGACCGCTTTTTCAGCGGCGTCGTGGTTTTCTTCTTCAACATATTCCAGACGATGTACGCCGTGCTCCGCCACCCGCTGAGGGGCCCGTTGCGGCTGTACCTCAACCACAGGAACAAGAAATACCGCCAGGCGAGCGGCATATCCTTCCTGTTCATGACCTTTTTTCTCGCCTTCCTGCTTATTCAGCAAATGGCCGACGAGGGCCAGGGGCTCGCCGCCGCCGGCAAGCTGGGCAGGGACATCGTCAAGGGCGTGGCAGGCAGCGACCGGCTGTGGCCGGCTTTCTCGGTCGGCCTGCTGTGCACGGTGATCGTCGATACGGCGCTGCGCATCCTGCTGCGCCTCAAATATCCGGAGCGCCCGTGCCGGCGCGACGTGGTGCGTTCGGTGGTCGAATATGCTTTATTCCTCCCACTCGCGTTTCTCATTTATTTTCCGCTGCTGATTTACTTTGCCGTAACGGTGGCGGCCGACTCCCTGAGCACGGTGATTCTCGCGATGTTCGGCGCCATCTTACTGGTGGTGGTCTGCCCGATCCCTGCTTTGCTCCCGGCCGCGATCCTGTTCACGTCGGGCGGCGTCGGCGCGGGGCGGCGGCGGGCGACCGGGAGCCCGGCAGCGCCCCGGTGGCGCTGGCTGAAAGTCGCCGGCAACGTGATCCTGCTGGGCGTGATCGTCGGCGGCGCGGCCCTATGCGGCATCGCCGCGTGGGTGGACGTGATGGAGGGCGCCGCCCCGGCCAACGCGACGTCAGGCTGAGCCCGGCCTCACACACGCCTCGCCGAGGTCGATCCCGCTCAAGCCGCGCAGGCCTCCTCCATGTCGAGCAGGTGCTGGGCGGGCGGCTCGGCGGGCGCCGCCGGGCCGTCGGCGGTCGTCACCACCTCGAAGCCGCGCATCAGGGTACGGTGCACCGGGCAGCGGTCGGCGATCTCGAGCAGCCGAGCCTCGCGCTCGGCGGCGAGCGCCTCGTCGAACGCGATGCGGCGGGTGAAAAGGTCGCGCGGCGGATCGCCGGCGACGATCGAATGCGCGACCTCCACCGCGAAGCCCGGCAATGTCCATTGCCTGCGCTCCGCATAGAGGCGCAGCGTCATCGCCGTGCAGGCGGCAAGCGCCGCGCTGAGCAATTCGTAGGGCGTCGGGCCGGTGCCGAGACCGCCGACCTCGATCGGCTCGTCGGCGAGGACCGGCCCGCCGCGCATCTCGATCCGGGTCTGGAAGCGCCCCTGCCCCGTCGGCCGCGCGGTCACTTTTGTGTCGCCGCTCTGATATTGCTTGAGCGCCATCTTCATTCTCCCGCTGCTGCCAGGCTTGTCCCGACGGATGCCGCCGCTATTCTCCCTACCGCGTCGCGGACGGTGGGAACAGCATATGAGCAGGATCGGGATGGCGGCGCTGGTCTGCCTGGCGGCTTCGGCGCCGGCGGCGGCGGAGGTCAAATCCGCCGCGCCGGGCGGCTTCGAGGTCGAATCCAAAGCGCTCGTCGCCGCAACGCCGGCCGAGACCTACGCGATGCTCGGCCGGATCGGCGAGTGGTGGAACGTCGAGCACAGCTATTCGGGCGACGGCGCCAATTTCAACCTCGAGCTGAAGGCCGGCGGCTGCTTCTGCGAGGCCCTCCCCGCCGGCGGCACGGTCGAGCATATGCGAATCGTCTTCGCCCGGCCGGGCGTCATGCTCCGCCTCCAGGGCGGCCTCGGCCCGCTGCAGGACGAAGGCGTCGCCGGCACCCTCACCTGGCGGCTCAAGGCGGTCGAAGGCGGCACCGAAATCGTCCAGACCTATATCGTCGGCGGCTATATGCGGATGGGCGGCGAGAGGCTCGCGCCGCTGGTCGACCAAGTCCTCGCCGACCAGCTCGCCCGCCTCCAGCGCCGCCTGGCCCACTAGCCCTTCTTGTCGCTTGTTATCGCCCGAAACATGTTATGCATCCGCCGCGCGTGACTCGGCTTCGGGACGCGGGCGCAGAGCATAAGCATCAGGGGAGCGGTCAGTATGGCGATCGAGGATCATGTCGACCTCAACGGGTTCATCGAGGGCGTCAAGCGCCGCAACCCCGGCCAGCCGGAATTCGTCCAGGCGGTGACCGAGGTCGCCCAGGACATTTTCGAGTTCATCGAGGACAAGGAGCAATATCATCGCTGGCAGATATTGCGCCGCATCGCCGAGCCCGACCGGGTGATCAGCTTCCGCGTCGTCTGGCAGGACGATGCCCAGAACATCCGAGTCCAGCGCGGCTACAGGGTCCAGAACAACAATGCGATCGGGCCGTACAAAGGCGGCATCCGCTTCCACCCCTCGGTCAATGAGTCGATTCTCAAATTCCTCGGCTTCGAGCAGACCTTCAAGAACGCGCTGACCGGCCTGCCGATGGGCGGCGGCAAGGGCGGCGCCAACTTCAACCCCAAGGGCAAGTCCGACCATGAGGTGATGCGCTTCTGCCAGAGCTTCATGACCGAGCTCTACCGCCATATCGGCGCCGACGTCGACGTGCCGGCCGGCGACATCGGCGTCGGCGGCCGCGAGATCGGCTACATGTTCGGCCAGTATAAGCGCATCACCAACCAGTTTACCGGCGTCCTGACCGGCAAGGCATTGGAATATGGCGGCTCGCTGATCCGCACCGAGGCGACCGGCTACGGCGCGGTCTATTTCCTCCAGAACATGCTCGAATATGTCGGCAACAGCGTCGCGGGCAAGAGCGCGGTCATCTCCGGCTCGGGGAATGTCGCCACCCACGCCGCCGAGAAGATCGTGCAATTGGGCGGCAAGGTCCTCACTCTGTCGGATTCGGAAGGATTCATCCACGACCCGGACGGCATCGACCAGGACAAGATCAACTGGGTCAAGCTCCACAAGACCCGCCGCCGCGGCCGCATCTCGGAATATGCCGCCGAGTATAAGAATGCCGAGTTCCACGCCGGCAAGCGCCCGTGGAGCGTGCCCTGCGACGTCGCCCTGCCCTGCGCCACCCAGAACGAGCTGCTCGGCGAGGACGCGCGCATGCTGGTCGCGAACGGCTGCATCGCGGTCGCCGAAGGCGCCAACATGCCGACCGACCTCGAGGGCGTCCACGTCTTCAAGGAAGCGCGGATCCTCTACGCGCCCGGCAAGGCGGCCAATGCCGGCGGAGTCGCCGTCTCGGGCCTCGAGATGAGCCAGAATTCGGCTCGGATCAGCTGGAAGGAAGCCGAGCTGCAGGCGATGCTGACGACGATCATGCAGGACATACACGACCGCTGCGTCGCTTTCGGCGGCGCGGCCGGCACCAAGCATATCGACTATGTCCGCGGCGCCAACATCGCCGGCTTCAAGAAGGTGGCGGACGCGATGCTTGCCTTTGGGGTCGTATAGCCCCTCGGCGAGGAGCTCCTGAATGACCAACTCCCGGGCGGATGGCCGCGCGCCGCAAAGCGACCGGCTGGTGATCGCCGCCTCGTCGCTGGGGACAATCTTCGAATGGTATGATTTCTACCTTTACGGCCTGCTCGCGACGATCATCTCCGCGCAATTCTTCTCGGGGGTGAACGAGACCACCGGCTTCATCTTCGCGCTGGCGGCATTCGCGGCCGGCTTCGCGGTGCGGCCGTTCGGCGCCATATTGTTCGGGCGGATCGGCGACCTGGTCGGCCGCAAGAACACCTTCCTCGTCACCATGGCGATCATGGGCCTGTCGACCTTCGCGGTCGGGCTGCTGCCGAGCTACGCCGCCGCCGGGGTCGCCGCGCCGGTGCTGCTGGTCGCATTGAGGCTGCTGCAGGGGCTCGCGCTCGGCGGCGAATATGGCGGCGCCGCCACCTATGTCGCCGAGCATGCGCCCGAGGGGAAGCGCGGCCTCTACACCAGCTTCATCCAGACCACGGCAACCCTCGGCCTGTTCGCCGCTTTGCTGGTGGTCATCGGCGTCCGCTCGGCGATGGGCGAGGCGGCGTTCGCCGCCTGGGGCTGGCGGCTGCCCTTCCTGGTGTCGATCGCGCTGCTCGCCGTCTCGCTGTGGATCCGGATGAAGCTGGAGGAGAGCCCGGTGTTCCGGCGGATGAAGGCGGAAGGCAAGGGATCGAAGGCGCCGCTCACCGAGGCGTTCGCGCGCTGGGCGAACCTCAGGATCGTGCTGATCGCCTTGTTCGGCGCGGTCGCCGGCCAGGCGGTGGTCTGGTATACCGGCCAGTTCTACGCTCTGTTCTTCCTCGAAAAGTCGCTGCGCGTCGACGGCGCCACCGCCAACATATTGATCGCCGTCGCTTTGGCCGTCGCGACGCCCTTCTTCCTCTTCTTCGGCTGGCTGTCGGACCGGATCGGCCGCAAGCCGATCATCCTCGCCGGCTGCGCGCTGGCGGCTCTCACCTATTTCCCTTTGTTCGAGGCGCTGAGCAAGGCCGCCAATCCCGCCCTCTACGCCGCCCAGGCGAGCGCACCGGTCAGCGTCGTCGCCGATCCGGCCGAATGCTCGGTCCAGTTCGACCCGATCGGCAAGAACAAGTTCGACGCGAGCAGCTGCGACATCGTCAAATCCTGGCTGGCCAAATCGGGCATCTCCTATGCCAATGTCGCCGCCCCGCCGGGCGCGGTCGCCAGCCTTCATTTCGGCGGACGCGCGCTCGCTGGTGTCGATCCCGGCGCCGTCGCCGGAGTGGATCGCGCCGCCGCGATCAAGGCGTTCCAGGCCGAGGCCAAAGCCGCCCTCGCCACCGCCGGCTATCCGGAAAAGGCCGATCCGGCGGCGATCAACAAGCCGCTGGTCGTCCTCATCCTGACCATCCTCGTCCTCTACGTGACCATGGTCTACGGCCCGATCGCGGCCTTGCTGGTCGAGCTCTTCCCGACCCGCATCCGCTATACCTCGATGTCGCTCCCTTACCATATCGGCAATGGCTGGTTCGGCGGCTTCCTGCCGACCACCGCCTTCGCGATCGTCGCCGCGACCGGCAACATCTATTACGGCCTCTGGTACCCGATCGCGGTGGCGGCGGTGACGGTCGCGGTGGGCCTGTTCCTCTTGCCGGAGACCCGGGGCCGTCCGCTCGAGGAGGGGAACTGACTCCCTGACGCTAACCCATGTTCGCGGCCTCTCGTCGGACGGCAGCCGGATCGTGCCGCCCCTAGCTACGCGCGAGCGCTCGGTCAGCCGGGCTGCGGGCCGCCGCCCATCGCCTCGTACAGGTCGATCGCCGCGTCCAGCGATTCCTGGATGGAGACGATGCGCGCGTCCTGGGCCTGGACGAAGAGGCGCTCCGCATCGAGCACCGTTCGCAAATCGGCCTCGCCTTCGAGATATTGCAGCCGCGCCAGCCGGGCCGTGATACCGGCCTCGGCGAGGATCTGCTCGATCAGCCTGCCGCGATCATGCGCATGGCCCGCGGCCGCGAGCGCGTTCTCGGCCTCGCCGAGGGCGGTCAGCAGCGCCTTGCGGTAGAGCTCGACACTCTCATGCTGGGTGGCGGTGGCCGCGGCGAGGCGGCCGTTCAGCCTTCCCCGGTCGAAAATTGGGGCCAGCAGGCTCGCACCGGCCGCAAGCGTGGATCCGAGCGGTCCGCCCAGGGTCGCGGCCTGGCCGAGCGCGCTCGCCGTCAGCCGCAAATCGGGGAGGAAGGCGGCACGCGCCTCGTCGATGTCGCCCGCGGCGGCCGCAATGCGGGCCTCGGCGGCGCGGATATCTGGCCTGCGCACGAGCAAGGCGCCCGGCTGGGGTGCGGGCATGAGCGGCGCCTCCGCTCCGGCGAGGCTCGCTTCCTCCATCTCGAAACGCGGCGCTTCCTCCCCGCAGAGGACCGCCAAGCCGTTACGGGTCCGCTCGCGCGCCTCGGCCAGGCGCAGCCGGTCGGCCTCGAGCTGGCGCACGTCGATCGCCTGCAGGCCGACATCGACGCGGGTCGCCGCGCCCTCGCGCTGCCGCACGCCGATGATCCGCTCTAGCTCGCGCGCACTGGCAATGTTGCGGTCGAGGAATTGGATACGGTCCGACAAGGCGGCATATTGGACGTAGAGGCGCGCGACCTCGGCCTCGACAATGAGGGCGACCGCGTCCCGGTCGAACGCCGCGGCCGCAACCCGATGCCGGGCCGCCCTGCGCCCGGCACGCGCGCGGCCGAACAGATCGGCGTCGAAGGCGATGTCGAGCCCGGCAAAGCCTTCGCTGAAGCGGAACAAAGAGGCGCCCTTGTCGTCGCTGCGGGTGGCGCCGAGCCCGGCCGACGCGCTCACCACCGGCAGCATGTCCGCCCTGGCCGATTTGAGCTCGGCCCGGGCGCGTTCGATCCGTGCGGCGGCGATCGCGATATCGGCATTGGCGGCGAGGGCCTTCTGCGTGAGCCGCTCCAGCTCGGCCAGATGAAAGGCCTGTCCGAGGGTGGCATCCGACGCCGCCTGCCCCGGCGCTGCGGCCCCCGGCGAGCGCCATTCGGTCGACAAGATCTGCGGCGCCACCGCGAGCCTGGGATGCGGCGCGCAGGACGCCGCCGCCATCCCGGCGCAAAGCAGCGAGAAGGCGAAGCCCGTGCGCTGGCGGCGTGTCACGCATCCATTCATGGCGCCGCCTTTAGCTCGCCGAGGTAAACTATCGGCTAAGGCTCGGCATCGGCCGCGGCGGCGCCTCTGCCCGGTTGAGCGCCGCTTAACTGTCTTTTCAGCCATTTCCGCTACCCGCCTGGCATCAATCAGCGGGGCGACGACCGGCCAGATGACAATCCAGCTCTTCCGTCAGGAAGTGATCGAGGCGGGCCGCGAAAGGCTGGCGGGGACGGTCGTCGCCGCCACGCCGCCCAAAGCGCGCCTCTATATCGCGCTCTTGCTCGCCGTCGCCGCCGCGATGGCGGCGATCCTCGTCTTCGGCCAATATGCCAGCCGCGCGCAGGTCAAGGGGATCGTCGCCTACGATGCCGGCATCGCGCGCGTCTATCCGAGCGCGCCGGCCGAGATCCGCCGCATCCATGTTCGCGACGGCATGTTCGTGGCCGCCGGAGCGCCGCTGGTCACCTTGTCGCTCGCGCAGGGCCAGGGCGGGGTCGGCGGCCAGCTCTCCCAGCTCGCCAACCAGGATCTCGAGCTCGGCCGCCAGCAACAGCTCGCGCTCCAGCTGGGCTCGGCCGAGACGCGGGCGCTTGCCCAGCAGAAGTCGAGCCTCACCGCCAGCATCGCCTCGCTCGAGCGGCAGCGATCTTTCGCCTCGGGCCAGGCGAGGCTCGCCGAGCGGGCGACGGCCCGCGCCGGCCGCCTCGCCGCGCAAGGCGCCGGCACCCAGCGCCAGGTCGAGGACAGCCGCTCGTCATTGCTCGCCCGGCGCTCCGAGGCCGAAGGCGTCACCGAGCGGCTGATCGCGCAGCGCGAGACGCTGCGCGCGATCGACGCCCAGATCGCGCAGCGCTCGATAGAGGCGGCCCGCAGCGGCGCCGAGATCGGCGCCCAGCGCGCTGCCCTCGCCGAGCAGAGGGCCGGCCTCGTCCGCCTCGACCAGCTCGTGCTCACCGCGCCTGTCGCCGGAGAGGTCAGCGACGTCAGCAGCGAGGTCGGCCAGCGTGCAAAGCCGGACACGTCGCTGGTCACCATCGTGCCGCGCGGCAGCCGGCTGGAAATATGGCTCTACGCGCCGACGCGGGCGATCGGCTTCGTCCGGCCGGGGCAGAACGTGCGCTTGTTCTTCGACGCTTTCCCTTATCAGAAATACGGCGCCGGGCGCGGCACCGTGACGGCCGTGTCGCGCGTGCCGATCGAGCCGAACGCGCTCGATTCGGCGCTCGGCATCCAGGAGCCAGTCTTCCGCATCCGCGTCGCCATCGACGAGGCGGTCCCGCGCCTCTCCGGCGCCGCCGCCCGGCTCCGCCCCGGCATGACCCTGTCGGCCAATCTCGTGCTCGAGCGGCGCAGCCTGTGGGAAGTGCTGTTCAACCCGATCGCCTCGGCCTTCCGCACATGAGCGGCATCGAGTGGCCCTGGTCGCAGCGCCTGACGCCCTTGCTGCAGTCGGAGGCGGCCGAATGCGGCCTCGCCTGTCTCGCCATGCTCGCCGCCTATCACGGCCACAAGGTCAATCTCGCCGGTCTTAGGCAGCGTTTCCCCACCTCGATCAAGGGCGCGACGCTTGCCGAGCTGATGACCATTGCCTCGGATTTGCAGCTGTCGCCCCGCGCGCTGCGCCTCGAGCTCGACGAGATCGGCAAAGTCCAGGTCCCCGCCATCCTCCACTGGGACCTCAACCATTTCGTCGTGCTCGAGAAAGCGGGCGCGAAAGGCGCGACCATCGTCGACCCCGCGACCGGGCGGCGCGTCGTCTCCCTCGCCGAGCTCAGCCGCCATTTCACCGGCGTCGCGCTCGAGCTGACCCCCAGCGTCGATTTCGTGCCGCTGGAGGCGCGCGGCCGGACGCGCATGCGCGACCTGTGGAGCCGGCTGGTCAATTACCGCGGCGCGGCCGCGCAGGTGCTCGCTTTGTCGGTGCTGCTCCAGCTCGCCGCCTTGCTCATGCCCTTCTTCCTCCAGCTGACCGTCGATGAGGCGATCGGCCAGGGCGATACCAGCCTCCTGCTGCTGCTCCTGGTCGGCTTCGCTTTGGTCTATGCGCTGAGCGGAATCATCAAGGCGCTGCGCTCCTGGGTCGTCCTCACCCTCGGCCAGTCGCTGTCCTACCAGCTCGGCGGCAATGTCGTCCGTCATCTGCTTCGCCTGCCGCTCGGCTTCTTCGAGCGCCGCCACGTCGGCGACCTGCTCTCCCGGGTCGGCTCGATCCAGCCGATCCAGTCGCTGCTTGCGCAGGGGCTGGTCAACGTCATGATCGATTCCGCGCTCGCCCTCACCACCCTGGCCGTCATGGCCTTGATCAGCCCCGCGCTGATGGCGATCGTGCTCGCCTCGACGCTCGTCTATATCGTCTACGGGCTGCTCCTCTTCCCCGGCCTCAGGCGTCGTTCCGAAGAAGAGATCATCGCCCGCGCCGGCGAAGAGACCTTTCTCATGGAGACGATCCGGGCGATGCGCGCGATCAAGCTCCACACCCACGAGGCGTTGCGCGAGAATGGCTGGCGCAACCGCTATTCGGACGTGATCTCCGCCGGCTACCGCACCCGAATCTACGACATAAGGCTGTCGCTGGGGGAAAGCCTGCTGTTCAGCGCCCAATTGCTCCTTACCGTCTATTTCGGCGCGCTGGCGGTGATCGACCAGCGCCTCACCGTCGGCCTGCTGATCGCCTTCCTCTCCTACCGCACCAGCTTCGTCTCCAGCGCGACCTCGCTCGTCGACCAGTCTCAGAAATGGCGCCTGATCGGCCTCCATCTCGAGCGGCTCTCGGACATCGTCGGCCAGCCCAGGGAGGAGATCCGTGCCATGCCGCGGCCGCGCATCCTCGCCGCGCCGGCGATACGGATCGACGGCCTGAGCTTCGCCTATGGCGCGGCCGAGGCGCCCATCTTCGACAAAATCTCGTTCGACGTTCCGCCGGGTGGCTATGTCGCCATCGTCGGGCCGTCGGGATCGGGCAAGACCACCTTGATGCGGGTCCTGCTCGGCCTGCTGCCGCCCATGACCGGCCAGATTCTGATCGACGGCGTGCCGCTGGGGCCGGCCACCTACGGCGCCTGGCGCTCGCGCCTCGGCGCCGTGCTGCAGGACGACATTTTGCTGACCGGGACGCTTGCCGACAATATCGCCTTCTTCGACCCGAAGCTCGACCAGGAACGGGTCGAGCTGGCGGCGACCCTGGCACGCATCCACGACGACATCATGAAGATGCCGATGGCCTATCAGAGCCTGGTCGGCGACATGGGCGCGGCCCTCTCCGGCGGCCAGCGTCAGCGCATCCTGCTCGCCCGCGCGCTCTACCGCGATCCCGACGCGCTCTTCCTCGACGAGGGCACCGCCAATCTCGACGAGGATAATGAGGCCGCGATCGCCGAGACGGTCCGCCGCTTGCCGATCACCCGGATCATCATCTCGCACCGGCCGGCGCTGATCGAGCGCGCCGACATCGTCTATCGGCTGGAAGACAAGGCGCTGGTGCGGGTGTCCCAGCCGGCGGCGAGGCCGTGGCTGGCCCGCTCAGTCTGACCAGTCGGTGGTCGTCCAGGTCCGCATCTTGAACTCGACCTCGACCGCGGTCTCCATCGGCCGCACCTTCAGCCTCTTGCCGAGCCGCGGGTCGAAGAAATCCCGGAGCAGAGGCGGCCGCGCCGCCCTGAAATAGAATTCCGGATCCTCCGCCACCGTCTCGGACGCAGCGACTCGGAGCTCGTCCTTGCGGGTCACCGTCTCGACGATCGCCGGCGCGTGGGTGATGCCCAGGGCGCGCAGCGCGTAAGCGCGGTGATAGCCGTTGTGGAGCACCATCCGCCCACCGCTTTTGATCACGGTGAGGAAATTGGAGCCGAAGCCGACGATCAGCCCGACCACGCCCGCGATCGGCCCGTAGCTGCTGAAACCGGCGAGCTGGTCGCGGCCGAGCAAGGCCGGCTGGTGCGCCCGCAGGTCGGTCGACGGCGAGGAGAAGAGATAGCGGTCGGCCGAGATGCGCTGGATCCGGACCGGCGGCACATCGCGCTCGAGCGGCAGGCAGAAGCGGAACAGCGCCTCGGGATCGGGGGTCGGCCCAAGCCTCTTGGCGCGCACCTCCGAGAAGCGGCTCGCGACGTGGCTTTGCGAGACGATCAATTTGTCGAGCTCGACCATCGCCAGGGTCGCCGGCAGCGTGTCGAACGTCTCGCGATAATAGGGATCGCGCTTCAGCGCCTCGGCGAGCGGATCGAGCGCCGGATCGAGCGGCAGGCATTCGGCCTGGTCGGCGACGCCGGCCTCGGCCTGCTCCAGATCGTAATAGAGATCATTGGCCGCGCGCCATTCGGCGGCGAGCAAAGCGGGGTCCATGTCGCGCCCGCCGACGACCTTATGCTTCACGAAATCGAGATAGTCGGCGAGGTGCGGCTGCCCGAGCAGCCACAATATCTCCGAATTGAAGCCCTCGCTCGCGGCTTCGAATTCCTCTGCCGATATTTTCCGCAAGGCCCGCTCCCGGTGCTGAGGCGCCGATCACAGCACAATAAGGTGAAGATAGGATTGCCCGCGGGCCGCTCGGCCCGATGCGAAAAGCCCGGCGGAGGCTGTGTCTCCGGCCGGGCTCTCGCTTCATTCGGACGAAGGCGGCCTCAGGCCGCCGTCGCGATCAGCTGCCGCAACGTCCGCGGCTGCCGCTGCCATGCTTGCGGCTGCCCGAGCCCTTGCCGCGGCTGCCGCTCTTGCCCTTGCATTTGGTCTTGACCGGCTTGCAGGCTTTGCTGCTGCCGCCGGCGCCGTAAACGTGGCTGAGTTCCTGGGTTGAAAGATCACGCATCTTGAAGCCTCCTGTCTGACCGTCGGCGCTCCATCGGGAATGCCGAGCGCGCCACGCTTACCTATTGGTGCGCGCCCCGCCAGCCGTCAAAATCGACTGTCCCGCCGCGAGACAAAGAAGAGACGATGGTTTCCGGCGCGAGGGGCACGAAAAGGGCGACCGCCGAGTTGACATCCCCCCCTTCAAATCCTATCTGCCCCTCATCCCGATAACCGGTCCTCCGGCGGCGCTGTTGTGCGCTCGTCGGCCATGCCTGTTTCCGGGGCTCATCAAGCGCTGAGATAGGGCGGTAGCCATACCGACCTGTGGAGCAGGAGAAGACAGTTCATGGCACGTATCGCTGGGGTGAACATCCCTACGAATAAGCGCGTCGAGATCGCGCTCACCTACATCCACGGCATCGGCCGCACCAAGGCCAAGCAGATCACCACCAAATTGGGCATCGCGCCCGAGCGGCGGGTCCAGGACCTGACCGACCAGGAGGTGCTCCAGATCCGCGAGACGATCGACGCCGACTATCAGGTCGAGGGCGATCTGCGCCGCGAGGTGGCGATGAACATCAAAAGGCTGATGGATCTCGCTTCCTATCGCGGCCTCCGCCACAGGAAGGGCTTGCCCGTACGCGGCCAGCGCACCCACACCAATGCGCGCACCCGCAAGGGCAAGGCCAAGCCGATCGCGGGGAAGAAGAAATAGCGTGGCGCCCCCGCCCGGCCCGCATGAAGCGTGCCGGTCGAACGGCTCAGCTCAGTAGGGATAGGTAGAGAAATATGGCACGCGAACCTCAGCGCCTCAGGCGGCGCGAGCGCAAGAACATCACCGCCGGCGTCGCCCATGTCAACGCCAGCTTCAACAATACGATGATCACCATCACCGACGCCCAGGGCAATGCGATCGCCTGGTCGTCGGCCGGAATGATGGGCTTCAAGGGGTCGAGGAAGTCGACGCCTTACGCCGCTCAGGTCGCCGCCGAGGATGCGGGGAAGAAGGCGGCCGAACATGGCGTCAGGACGCTCGAGGTCGAGGTCAAGGGGCCGGGATCGGGCCGCGAGAGCGCGCTGAGGGCCCTGCAGGCGGTCGGCTTCCAGATCACCTCGATCCGCGACGTCACCCCGATCCCGCACAACGGCGTCCGCCCGTCCAAGCGGCGCAGAGTGTGATGGGGACACGCTATCTGCGTGTCCCCTGCTGAGGGGACACCCAATTGGGTGTCCCCTCAACAACGAATAACATCGGGAAGCCCCACGCTTCCCCAACCGCCAGAGGAACCCCATGGCCGTCAACGCAAAGAACTGGCAGGAAATGAAAAAGCCCAACGCGCTCGAGAAGAAGTCCGCCGGCGACGCCCGCCGCAAGGCGACCTTCGTCGCCGAGCCGCTGGAGCGCGGCTTCGGCCTGACGCTCGGCAACTCGCTCAGGCGCGTCCTTCTCTCCTCGCTGCAGGGCGCCGCCGTCACCTCGATGCGGATCGAGGGCGTGCTGCACGAATTCTCCTCGCTCGCCGGCGTCCGCGAGGACGTCACCGACATCGTCCTCAACGTCAAGCAGATCGCGCTGCGGATGGAGGGCGACCAGCCCAAGCGCCTGCAATTGAGCGCGACTGGCCCCGGCGAGGTCACCGCCGCCAACATCGCCACCACCGGCGACATCGAGGTGATGAACCCGGACTTGGTCATCTGCCATCTGGACGAGGGCGCGACCCTCAACATGGAGCTGACCGCGGAAGCCGGCAAAGGCTATGTCCCCTCCGCCGCCAACCGCCCCGCCGACGCCCCGATCGGCCTCGTCCCGGTCGACGCGCTCTATTCGCCGGTGCGGCAGGTCAGCTACAAGGTCGAGAATACCCGCGTCGGCCAGGAGCTCGATTACGACAAGCTCACCTTGACGGTCGAGACCGACGGCACGATCAGCCCCGACGACGCGCTCGCTTATGCCGCCCGCATCCTCCAGGACCAGCTGCAATTGTTCGTCCACTTCGACGAGGGCATGATCGCCGTCCCGCAAATGGCCGGCATGGCGGTGCCGAGCGCGGCCGAGACCGAGAGCGACGCCAACCAGCTCAACCGCTACCTTTTGAAGAAGGTCGACGAGCTGGAGCTGAGCGTGCGCAGCGCCAACTGCCTCAAGAACGACAACATCATCTACATCGGCGACCTCGTCCAGAAGACCGAGGCGGAGATGCTGCGGACGCCCAATTTCGGCCGCAAGAGCCTGAACGAGATCAAGGAAGTGCTCTCCAGCATGGGCCTCCGGCTCGGGATGGATATTCCGGGCTGGCCGCCTGAGAATATCGAAGAGATGGCCAAAAAGCTGGAACAAGAACTCATGGGCTGAGCTCCCTCAGCGCATGAAAGGGGAAGGCCGCCGCGAGGCGGCCTTTCTTTTGGCCGCAATGTTTCAGGGGGCCCGCCGGAAAGGCCCTCAGCGCGCTGAGGGCCTGACCCGGACTAAAGAGAGATGGCGAAGAAGTTGGAACAGGAGCTGATGGGGTAAAGGCTCTGCCTTCACCCCATTCGGCACGGAAAGGGTCGCTCCGGGGGCCCTTTCTTGTGCTACTGAACACGCCATTACTGAAGGCCAGCAAAACGCGGAGGCAAGGCTCTTTTTCGGGAGGACGGCAATGGTCGACGAGATTGAAAATCGGAAGACTCAGGTGACGACGGCAACGGGAGGATTCATTGCCGGGGGAGTTGTCGCGGCCTACTTCGCTCAACCCCTTCTGGAATTCGCCGATCCTGAATGGTTGACACTTGTCGGCGGACTCCTCGCAATCACATGCATATGGTTGTGGGGCGCCTTTGTGTTAGACTGGCCGAAGCGGAACACGCTAATCACGATTGTCTTTGGTGCGTGTGCTCTCGTCGGACTTGTCACTATCGTTACGGAAGCGATCAGGACCGCAAACCGCAACGACGATCGATGCAGGACGATAGAGAAAGAGATGCTTTCACTAAATCCGCGCCGGGACGATCTGCCTGGCCTGTTCGACGTGTTGAAATGCCGTCCTCAAACGGACGAACTGCTGGTCCTTCCTGCTCCACCAGTGGAAATTCCGACAACAGCCAATCCTGTCCGCCGGCCCCCTCCGAAAGAGCCAACCGCTATGCGGCGGTGATGTTTGCTGCCGTTGGCGCTCGGGGCCATCGGTGACAGGTACCCGTCACCGACGCCTAGCGAGATCTCGCGGCGAGGTCAGCATCGGGGGAAGCGCGTCTGTAAACAGAGGCACTTCGATGCGAGCGCCTTCATGGCTCTGCCAAGGAAAGAGACTGGTTGACCACAGGAGCCGTTCCACATGGCGGTTGAAGGCGAAAAACTTTTCGACGGAACGCCAAGCGCCCAAGCGGCCGAGAAAGCTCGAGATGCCGGCTGTAATCCGGTAGCCAGCGCACGAGGTTCATACGTCGCAAGGCGACGGACAGCTCACCCGCATCATCGAAGAGCGGCAGATCGGTGCTCGCACAGATCCCCAGTAATTCGGCCGCCAGGTGCAGAACCTGCCCCACAGCGGACATGGTGATACCGAGGAGCTTGGTGAGGTCGCCATGGTAACGATAGGCAAGCCGCTCCTTTTCGATTTCCACCTTCGTCGTGTTGAGCGCGTCGACGCGCCCAAGCAGCAGGTGACGCTGTGGCTGCCGCGGCAGGTTATCGCGCATTTCAAGGCCGGCGGGGCCGGCTGGCAGACGCGGATCGGCGCGGCGCTCGAAGCCCATGTCTCGGGAACAAGCCAAGAACAGGGGCGTTCAACCTCGGTCGCCGAAACGAGGAGTCGCTACATGGCCGGCAAGCGCACCGATATCGCTCCGAAGGGAGACGATCGCTATGTCCGCCGCGACGACAAGGGCCGGATCTCTGAATCCGATGATGTCGGCCGCTCGCTCAAAAAGGACCGCGAACAGCACGCCAAGACGGTCGTGCCCTCGGGGCAGGGCGACAAGGGCGACCAGAAGCGGAAGAAATAGTCTTCCCCGCGGCGGCGGCACCAGAATGCGGTTATCGCGGCAAGCGCCAAGTCACTTTCAGTCCTTCGATGGCGTCCGCGACCGGCCTGCCCTCGCTGTCGCGCGCCGGGGCGAAGCGGAGGCGTTCGCGCATGATGCGGCAGGTCGCCTGATCGAGGCTTTTATGTCCGCTCGAGGCGGTGATCGCGCAGGCGGAGACCCGGCCGTCGGGGCCGATGCCGATCCGGAACGTCGCCGTGCCTTCCTCGCGGTGGCGGATCGCGTGGAGCGGATAATCGGCGGAGCTCAGATACTGGGCCAGGTTTCCCCCCTCTTGCCGAGCGGCCGGCGGCGGTGCCGGGGCGCCGGCGACCAAAGCGAGGAGGGCATAAAGCATCAGCGCAGATGTTCGTCGTGCGCCGGACCTGTCAAGGCTTCCCCGCGACTCGGGCCGGAGCGGGGACAGCCGCTCGCGACTGCCCCCTCTCCGCCTAGTCGGCGCCCGCCATCTGGTGCTTGAGCTGGCTGGCGCGGTCGTGGCCGGCGCGGACCGACTGATAGGCCTCGCGGATCAGGGCCAGGGTCGCCGGCGACAGCTCGGTGTCGGCCAAAGCCGAATCATATTTGGCCTTGAGATAATCCTCACCGCGCTCGACCTCCTCGATGATCGCCTTGTCGCCGTCGCCGCCGGCGATCGCGTCGCGCAGGTCGACCCAGCGGCGGTGGAGGTCCGCTTTCAGCGAGCCGTCGTCATTGGGCGTCCCGCCCAGCGCGCGCACCGCCTGCTGCAGGCGGGCGACGACCTGCCGCCGTTCGGCCGCGAAGTCGCGGAACATCTGGACGAAGCGGCCGGCGTCCGCATCCTCGGCGGACCGTTCGAAGCCGTCGGCGCTGTCGATCGTGGTGGTGATGAGGGAATTGAGGATTGCGATGTCGTGGTCCTGCGCCATCGGAGACTCCTTGCTTTTGAGGGACTTGGGCAGAACGACCGTGCGCGCCGATGGTTCAGGCGCGGCGCGGCGAGCGGGGGCGCGGGCGCGACGGGGAGCGGAGCCGAGGGTTTCGAGGAAAACTTGACCGGAAGGTTTGTCCGCTCTAGGGGAAACCGCGACGGGCGGGGCTGCGGCTCCGCCCTCTCATTTGGGGTCTGGGCGGTCCCCCATTGCGACCGCCTGGCCCAGGGTACCTCGACCGGCCCTGGGACGAACGAAGGAAGAAGACATGCGCCATCGCGTCGGCGGCAGGAAGCTGCAGCGTACCTCGAGCCACCGGGCGGCCTTGTTCCGCAACATGGCGGCCGCTTTGATCAAGCACGAGCAGATCACCACCACCACCGCCAAGGCGAAGGAGCTTCGCCCCTATGTCGAGAAACTGATCACGCTCGCCAAGAAAGGCGGCCTCTCCAACCGCCGCCTCGCCCATGCGCGGCTGCTCGACGAGACCCAGCTCAAGAAGCTGTTCGACGTGCTGGCGCCGCGCTACACGGCCCGCGCCGGCGGCTATTGCCGGATCGTCAAGGCGGGGCTGCGCGCCAGCGACGCGGCGCCGATCGCGATCATCGAGCTGGTCGACCGCGACGTCTCCGCCAAGGGCCAGGATTCGGGGCCGGTCCAAAGCGGCGACGAATATGAGGCCGAGGCCGCCTGATCCGCCGCGGCCCGCGCCTCATTCGCGGTCGCGGTACAGCCAGCAGTTGATCGCGAAGCGCGAATCCGCGAAGCGGCGCGACGGGCAATGCACCGGCCGCACCTCGTGGGTCGCCCAGGACGGGAAGACGAGGAAGCTGTTCTGCTCGGGCGCGACGTCGGCGAAATCTCCCTCGCGGTCGCCGGGCGCGCCGAAGCGGTGGAGGCGGAGCGCGCCGCCCGAAAAGCCCTTGGGCTCGGCGTGGAAATAATAGACGCCGCTCAGCACCCTGTCGCCCATCGCGATCCGATGCTCGCCGACCAGGGTGTCGCGGTGCGGCCGGAACGAATCGCCGTCATTATAGGCGACCAGCTGGAGCTCGCCCTTGCTGAGCTTGAACGGCTTGACACCGGTCCTCGCGAACATGTCCGGCAGGAGGACGCGGATGCGGTCGCGCAGCGCCTCGTTGACCGGAGATTCGGCGAGCGCCAGGCTGCGCGAGGCGCGGCGGGCGGGGTCGTGAACTCCGCCGAGCACCAGCGAGGGCGCGAACGCCTCCTCGTTCGACAGCGTCCAGGCGAGCAGGCCGGCAAGCGGCGCCGGCGGCAGGAAATCCCGATAGACGAAGAAGGGCGGCATCGGCCCGGCGGAGGCGGCGGTTCCGTTCATGTCCGCGACGTCGCCGGCCGCTAATGGTGCGGCGGCGGCGGCGGGGCCTCGGCGGCCGGGGCGGGCGCGCCTTCGGTGACGACCAGGGTGTAGCCGCCCATCTTGTCGGCGTTGAGCGAGCGGGCGCGGAGGATGATCGGTCCCGATTTCGCCGGGGTGAGGACGAGCCGGGCGTTGGTGCCCTCGGCATCGTCATTGGTCCTGGCGACCGCGAAGCCGAGCGGGGACATCACCCCCGCGTCCAGCACGGCATCGAAGGCGGCGGACTTCATCTCGACCGTTACCGTCTCGCCGGCGGCCACCGGCAAAGCGTAGAGCTTGTAGAAATTGGCGACGCCGCCGGAATCATCGAGGCCGATCTGCAGGTCCGCATCCTCGAAGGCGAGGCGGCCGGGGACCTGCGCTCCCCGGCGCAGCGGCGCGGGCGGCGGCGGCGGGCCGGCCGGCGCCGCGAAACGCTGCAGCGTCACCCGGTAGGGGCCCGACACGTCGGTCAGCGCCTGGGCATAGATTTCGTACCGGCCGCTCTCGGGCAGCACCGCGAAGATGCGCGCGTTCGAATCGCCGCCGCCATCGTCATTCTCCACCGAGAAGGCGTGCCCGCCCGGCGCGTCGGCGCGCGTCAGCTGGAGCAGCGAGTCGACCTTGTCCGACACCATGTCGATGCGGACGCGGTCTCCGGCCCGGCCGTCATAGGTGTAGAGGACGTAGCGGTGGCCGTTGTCGCGCTCGGGGGCCTGCTCGGCGATCGTCCCGCCGGCCTCGACACCGGGCACGAGCGCGACCGGCGGCGGCGGCGGCAGGACGATCCTCGTCTTGACGGCAAGGGTGTAGGCGCCGGTCCCGTTATTCAGGCCCTGGGCGCGCAACACGTAATCGCCCGCCGCCGGGGCGGTGAAGCGCAGGCGGGCGTTGAGCGAGCCCGGGACGCCGTCGTCGTTCGATTTCAGCGGCTCGGCCGACTGGCCCGGCGCGATCACGTCGAGATAGGCGTCGAACGGTTCCGAGACCAAGTCGACCTGGACCGACTCGCCCTCGCGCAGGCGAAGCGAATAGGCCTCGTAATAATGGTCGTCATGCTTGGGGTCGGCGGCGTCCAGGCTGCCGGTGACGGTCTCGCCGACCGCGATCGCCCGCGGTCGCTGCGGCGGCTGGGCGGCGGCGGCGGAAGCGCAAAGCAGGGCGCAGGCGGCGGCGCCCGCCAGCAGGCCGGCGGCGATGCCCCGGCTCGATAAATAGCGCGCTTCACCGGTCCGGCTGCTTAAGATCATCGTCTTCGCCCCCTTCGATATGTTCCGGTCCATCGATAGCGCCCCGGCCGCCGATGCGCCACCGCTCGCGACATCCCGGCCACGACGCGATTGTATTTTGGCGGCGGGTCGGGCAGCGTCGCGCCGAACGACAAGGGGGATGGGTGATGGCCGAAGCGAAACCAATGGTGCCGGGCTGGTATTGGGCGGTGGCGATCATCGCTTTGCTGTGGGAAGCGATGGGCTGCTACGCCTATGTGATGCACGTGACGATGGACGCGGCCGGAATGGCGGCGCTGCCGGCGGCGGAGCGCGAGATACGGATGGCGATGCCGGTCTGGGCGACGGGCGCTTATGCGGTGGCGGTGTGGGCCGGCCTGGTCGGCGCGATCGGATTGCTCCTGCGCGCGCGCTGGGCGCGGATCGTCTTCCTCCTGTCTCTTATCGGCGTGATCGTGCAGTTCGGCTGGGCCTTCCTGATGACTCCGATCATGACGACGATGGGCCCGTCGGCGGCGGCCTTCCCCGCCTTCATCATCCTGATGGCGGCGCTTTTGCTCTGGTTCGCCGACTGGGCGACCAAGCGAGGCTGGCTGAACTAAGAACGGGGGTTCCCCGGCTGGGGACAGTCGCTAGGGGCAGTCATCAGGACTGTCCCCATTCCTAGCGCGGGGGCAGGATGGGATGGCCGGCGAGCCAGGCGCCGCCGAGGCCGGCCGCCATGCGCACGAACCGCACATAATCGATGGCGAGATTGAGCTGCGCGGCGGGCACGGCCGCGGCGGCGAGCTCGGACCTGGCGCGCCGCTGGAAGCCGTCCTCCGGGCGGGCGGTAACCTCCTCGAGCGAGAAATGGGCGGCGACCGTCTCGATCCGCGCCGTGTCCGCGCCGGAAGCGCGCAGCGCCTCGCCCATCCCGCGCCGCATCAGCTCCGCCATCGCATAGACTTCCTGGCCGGCGATCCTCGGCCCGTCGAGGCCGTGCCGCCGCCCGCACTCCGCCAGCTGCGCCTGCAGCCGCACCGGGAGCTCCCGCCTCGCCGGCGGCGCGCGCTCGGGATGGCCCGATTTGACGGCGACATAGGCCTCGCCGAGGACGCGCGCATCGGCTTCGCTGAACGGGGAGGTCACGCATTCGAGGCTCCCCGCCGGGTCCGCCGGGGATGCCGGGCTGCCTTGTTGCAGCGCCGCGGCGGGCGCCCCCGCCAGCACCAGCGCCGCCAGCGCCGCCAGCGCCGCGATTCTCCTGTCGGACATGGCGCTTCGCCTCATTCTTGCCTCCTCGAACGGGACAGTCACTTGTGACTGTCCCCAGTGACTGTCCCCTTTTCTAGCGCATCGGCACGGGATCGGCGGCGGGCCAGCCGGTGTCGCCGACGCGCTTGAGGTTCATCTCGAAGATCTGCATGGGCGCGCCACCGGCGGCGATGCGCTCGCCGACCTCGCGCCAGGCGCCGCCGGCGATCGTCGCGGTGTAGCGGATGGTCGCGCCCGGGCCGGCCGGGATTTGCCAGACATAGCCGTCGGGGCGGACGTCGAGCGGGAAATCGCCGGCAAAGCCCATCGCGTAGGAATGGAGCGTGTAGGCGCGGGTCTGCGGGTTGTAGGAGATGGTGCCGAAGGCGTTGAAGCCGACCGAGCCGTCGGGCCTGTAGGAGCGGCCCTCGACGACCTTGACCGTGCCGCCGAGGAACTGCCCGACGCGCTCGGTATGGACGACGTCGCGGCGGCCGGCGGGGGTCATCGTCCACGCCGTCCCGCGCCACACCCCGTCCATCATCGCAAGCGGCGCCATCGCCGCCCGCTCGGCGGCGAGCAAAGCGGCCGGATCGGGCGGGCCCTGCGCGATCGCGGGGTGGGAGAGCGCCAGCAGGCCGGCGGCGGCGAGGAATAAGTGGCGCATGAGCAAACTCCTTTGTTTTACAAAGTATGGGACAGGATGCGGGGCGGAGTCAATGCGATTCAATCTCCTCTCCCGCTTATCGCGGGAGAGGAGGGGCCCATCCGAAGGATGGAAGGTGAGGGTCTGTACCGTAGAGTCAGAAAGACCCTCACCCTGCCCTCTCCCGCGGTAAGCGGGAGAGGGGAAGGAGGGACTCCCTCCGCCGCGTTGCGCGCGGTCCCCTCCCCTGGAAAGCCAGGGGAGGAATTAGCCGTCCAATATCGCCTCGATCGCGGCTTCGACGTCGGGGATGGGGGCCATGCCGTCGACGCGGCGGACGAGGCCGCGGGCTTCGTAGAAGGGAAGGATCGGCGCGGTCTTGGCGCGATATTCGGCGAGGCGGTTCCTGACCGTCTGCTCATTGTCGTCGGGGCGGCGGATGAAGCTGTGGCTGCCGCACACGTCGCAGGTCCCGGGCACGGCCGGCTGCTTGTAGCGGTCGTGATAGCCGGTGCCGCAGCTCGCGCAGGAGAAGCGGCCGGTGATCCGGTCGACCAGCGCCTCCTCGTCGACGACGAGCTCGACGACATGATCGAGGTTCATGCCCTTGGCGGCGAGCAAGGCCTCCAGCGCCTCGGCCTGGGCGGCGGTGCGGGGATAGCCGTCGAGGATGAAGCCGCGCCGGACGTCGTCCTCGTCGAGCCGGTCGGAGAGGATGTTGGTGACGATCTCGTCCGAGACGAGGTCGCCGGCGTCCATCACCGCCTTGGCGGCGAGGCCGACGGGGGTCTTGGCGGCGACGGCGGCGCGCAGCATGTTGCCGGTGGAGAGCTGGACCATGCCGAGGTCCTGCTCCAGCCGCGCGGCCTGGGTGCCCTTGCCGGCCCCGGGCGGGCCGAGGAGGATGATGTTGAGCGGCCGCGCGCCCCTCAAATCGCGCCCCGGCGCGGCCGGAGCCGGGCTCACCTGGCCCTCCCGCCCTTCAGCTTCGCCTTCTTGATGAGGTCGCCATATTGGTGGGCGATGAGGTGGCTCTGGATCTGGGTGACCGTGTCCATGGTGACGTTGACCACGATGAGGAGGCTGGTGCCGCCGAGATAGAAAGGCACGCCCGCCTTCACCACCAGGAATTCGGGGACGAGGCAGATGAGGGTCAAATAAGCGGCGCCGATGACGGTGATTCGGGTCAGAACGTAATCGAGATATTCCTCGGTGCGCTTGCCGGGGCGGATGCCGGGGATGAAGCCGCCGTAGCGCTTCAGATTCTCGGCGGTCTCCTCCGGGTTGAACACCACCGCGGTGTAGAAGAAGCAGAAGAAGATGATCCCCGCCGCATAGAGGCCCATATAGAGCGGCGCGCCGTGCTGCAGCGCGTTGGTGACGGTGAGCAGCACTTCGTTCCAGATGCTGTCGGTGTTGCTGGCGGCGCGGTTGCCGGCGAACTGGGCGATGGTCAGCGGCATCAGCAGCAGCGAGGAGGCGAAGATCGGCGGGATCACGCCTGCGGTGTTGATCTTCAGGGGCAAATGCGAGCGCTCCGACGCCATCTGGCCGCGCGCCGTCTGGCGCTTGGGATATTGGATCAGCACCCGCCGCTGCGCCCGCTCCATGAAGCAGATGAACAGGATGAGGCCGAGCACGAGCGCGAGGATCGCCATGATGACGAGCGGCGACATGGTGCCGGTGCGGCCGCCCTCCAGCACCTTGGCGAGGCCGGTCGGCAGCTGGGCGACGATGCCGGCCATGATGATCAGGGAGACGCCATTGCCGATGCCGCGGCTGGTGATCTGCTCGCCAAGCCACATCAGGAACATGGTGCCGCCGACCAGGCTGATGACGGTGGTGACGCGGAACATCATGCCCGGATCGAGCACCGCCGAGCCGCTCGACTGCTGGCCCCAGCCCTCGAGGCCGACGGCAATGAAATAGCCCTGGATGGCGCACAGGAAGACGGTGCCGTAGCGCGTATATTGGTTGATCTTCTTGCGGCCGCTCTCGCCCTCCTTCTTCAACGCGGCGAGGCTGGGCGACATAGAGGTCGCCAGCTGCACCACGATCGAGGCGGTGATGTAGGGCATGACGCCCAGTGCGATCAGGCTCATCCGCGACAGCGAGCCGCCCGAAAAGGTGTTGAAGAAGTCGATGACGGTGCCGCTGGTCGTGTCGAACAGGGTCGCCAGCGCGCGCGGGTCGATGCCCGGCAGCGGCACGAAGCTCAAGAGCCGGAAGACGATCAGCGCGCCCATGGTGAACCACAGCCGCCGCTTGAGATCGGTCGCCTTGGCGAAATTCGCCAGGCTGAGATTGGCTGCCATTTGCTCGGCTGCGGAGGCCATGTTCGAAATTCCCTAAACCCGGTGGGTCATATAAGGCGCCGCGGCGTCATTGCGAGGAACGAAGCGACGAAGCAATCCACTTGGGCTGGATTGCTTCCCCCGGATCAAGTCCGGGGTCGCAATGACGATGTTCAGCCCTTAGCCTTTTCAATCCGCGCGGCGCGGGCGCTGCCCTTCTTGGCGGCGGCTTTCTCGGAGGCGGCGATTATCTCGATCAGCTCGACCGAGCCGCCCGCTTTCTCGACCGCCTCGCGCGCGCCCTTCGACACGCCGGCGACCCGGAAGCCGAGCTTGGCGGAGAAATCGCCCTTGCCGAGCAAGCGGACGCCGTTCTTGCCGCCGCGGGCGAGGCCGGCGGCCTGCAGCGCATCATGGTCGATCACGCCCTTGGCGTCGAGCTTGCCGGCGTCGAGCGCCTTTTGCACCGCGCCCAAATTCACCTCGGCATAATCCTTGGCGAAGATGTTGTTGAAGCCGCGCTTGGGGAGCCGCATGTGGAGCGGCATCTGGCCGCCCTCGAAGCCCCAGACGGCGACGCCGGAGCGGCTCTTCTGGCCCTTCTGGCCGCGCCCGGCGGTCTTGCCCAGGCCGGAGCCGATGCCGCGGCCGACGCGGACGCGGGCCTTGCGGGCCCCCTGATTGTCGCGGAGATCGTTCAGTTTCATGTCTTGCACTCGCTTTCGCTTCTGTCGCGCTGCCGTGTCCCGGCGAAGGCCGGGATCCAGCTAGAAAAAAGAAATCTGGGCCCCGGCCTTCGCCGGGGCACAGTCATTACTCCGCCACCGACACCATGTGCCGCACGCGGCGGATCATGCCGCGGACTTCGGGCGTGTCCTCGAGCTCGCGGGTGCGGTGCATCTTGTTGAGGCCGAGGCCGATCAGCGTCTGGCGCTGGTCGGGCTGGCGGCGGATCGGCGATCCGGTCTGGGTGATCTTGATCTTGGCCATTGCCCTTACTCCACCACGGCTTCGGCTTCGGCTTCCGCCTCGGCGCCGCCGAGGCCGGCGCGGCGGCCCATCAGATCGGCGATCTTCTTGCCGCGGCGCTGCGCCACCGATTTGGGGCTGGTCTGCTCGCCCAATGCCTCGAAGGTTGCCCGCACCATGTTGTAGGGATTGGACGTGCCGACCGACTTGGTCACCACGTCGGCGACGCCGAGGCTCTCGAACACGGCGCGCATCGGCCCGCCGGCGATGATGCCGGTGCCCGCCGGAGCGGTGCGGACGTAGACGCGGCCGGCGCCGAAATGGCCCATGCCGTCATGGTGGAGGGTCCTGCCCTCGCGCAAAGGCACGCGCACCATCGCCTTCTTGGCGGCGGCGGTCGCCTTGGAGATCGCCTCGGGCACCTCGCGCGCCTTGCCGTGGCCGAAGCCGGCGCGGCCCTTGCCGTCGCCGACGACGACCAAAGCCGCGAAGCCGAAGCGCTTGCCGCCCTTCACCGTCTTGGAGACGCGGTTGATGTGGACGAGCTTCTCGACCAATTCCTCGCCGCCATCGTCGTCGCTCCTGCCGCCGCGGCCGCGGTCGTCGCGCCGGCCGCGATTGCCGCCGCCGCGATTGTCGCGCCCGCCGCGCCCGCCGCGGGGCCCGCGCTCGCGCCGGCCCTCGGGACGCGCCTCGACGGGAGCGCTCTCGACCGGAGCGCTCTCGACCGGAGCCTCCCCGGCCGGAGCGGCCTCGACAGCCGCTTCCGCAGCCGGCGCTGCGGCCTCCGCGGGCTGCTCGGTCTCGGTGACCTCGTTCTTCTCGTCAGCCATCTAAAACTCCAATCCGGCTTCGCGCGCGGCATCGGCGAGCGCCTTGACGCGGCCGTGGAACAGGAAACCGCCACGGTCGAAGATTACCTGGGTGACGCCCGCCGCCTTGGCGCGCTCGGCGATCCGCCGGCCGACGTCCTGGGCGCCGTCGACGGTCGCGCCGGACCGCTTGGACGATTCCTGGCCGCGCACGTCCTTGTCCAGGGTCGACGCGGCGGCGATCGTGCGGCCTTCGTCGTCCTTGATGATCTGGGCGTAGATGTGCCGGCCCGAGCGATGGACCGAGAGGCGCGGGCGGGCGCCGCCGCGCTTCCTGAGCGACGTGCGGACGCGCTGCCGGCGCCGTTCGAAAAGGGTGAGCTTGGCCATTTCTACTTCTTCTTGCCTTCTTTGCGGAAGATATACTCGCCGCGATATTTGATGCCCTTGCCCTTATAGGGCTCGGGCTTGCGCCAGCGGCGGATCTCGGCGGCGAGCTGGCCGACCCGCTGGCGGTCGCTGCCCGATATCTCGACCGTAACCTGGTCCGGCGTCCTCACCTCGAGGTCCTGGGGCACCTCGATATTGACGTCGTGGCTGTAGCCCAATTGCAGGCGCAAATTCCGGCCCTGCATGTTGGCGCGGTAGCCGACGCCGGTGATCTCGAGCACCTTGGTGAAGCCGTCGGTGACGCCGGTGACGAGGTTCTGCACCAGGGTGCGGTGCATGCCCCAGAAGGAGCGCGCGCGCTTGGTCTCGTTGGCCGGCATGACGACGATGCGGCCGTCCTCGATGCCGTAGCTGATATCGTCCAGCATCGGCATGGAGAGCGTCCCCTTGGGGCCCCTCACCGACAGCACCGACCCTTCGATCGACGCGGTGACATTGTCCGGCAGCGCGACCGGCACCTTCCCGATTCTGCTCATCAGAACACCTCCGCCAGCACCTCGCCGCCGACATTCTGCTCGCGCGCTTCCGCGTCGGACAGAACGCCTTTGGGCGTCGAGACGATGGTGATGCCAAGGCCGTTGCGCACCCGGGTGAGCTCCTGGCTTCCCGAATAGACGCGGCGGCCCGGCTTCGAAATGCGGGACAGGTGCTGGATCGCAGGCTGGCCCTCGAAATATTTCAGCTCGATGCGCAGGCCCTTGGCCGGACCTTGCGCTTCCTCGCTGTAGCCGCGGATATAACCCTCGCGCTGGAGCACGTCGAGCACGCGGGCGCGCAGCTTGGACGCGGGGGAGACCACGCTGTCCTTGCGCGCCTGCTGGCCGTTGCGGATGCGGGTGAGCATATCACCCAGGGGATCGGTCAATGGCATATCTTATACCTTACCAGCTCGACTTCGTGAGGCCCGGGATCAGGCCCTTATTGCCCAGTTCCCGGATCATGATCCGCGACAGTCGGAATTTGCGATAGACGGCGCGCGCGCGGCCGGTGACCTCGCAGCGGTTGCGGACGCGGGTCGGGTTCCCGTTGCGCGGGATCTCGGCCATCTTCAGCCGCGCGATCAGCCGCTCGGTGTCGTCTTTGGACTTGTCGTCCGCGATCGCGCGGAGCTTCGCGTAGCGGCCGGCATGTTTCTTCACCAGCTTCCTGCGACGCTCGTTCTTGTTGATCGAACTCAGTTTCGCCATGACTTAAGTTCTCTTCCTTCTTGTTCTTGTGTTCCTACGAAAGCAGGAACCCAGCCTGGGCTCCCGCTTTGGGTTCCCATCAAAGTACTACTTTGATGGGGCCCTGTGCGGGAGCACATGTTTTCGTTATGCAGCCTCTTGCTGCTTCTCCTCTTCCGCCGGGAAGGGGAAGTTGAAGAGGCGCAGCAGCTCGCGCGCCTCGTCGTCCGTCTTCGCGGTGGTGGTGATGATGACGTCCATGCCGCGCACCTTCTCGATGCGGTCATAATTGATCTCGGGGAACACGATCTGCTCCTTGAGACCCATTGCGTAATTGCCGCGGCCGTCGAACGACTTGGGATTGAGGCCGCGGAAGTCGCGGACGCGGGGCAGCGCGACGGTCACCAGCCGGTCGAGGAACTCGTACATCCGCTCGCGGCGCAGAGTGACCTTGACTCCGATCGGCATGCCTTCGCGCAGCTTGAACTGGGCGATCGACTTCTTGGCCTTGGTGATGACCGGTTTCTGGCCCGCGATTAGCTCCATCTCGGATGCCGCGACCTCGACCTTCTTCTTGTCCTGGGTGGCCTCGCCGACGCCCATGTTGATGACGATCTTCTCCAGCCGCGGAACCTCCATATGGTTCGCGTAGCCGAACTTCTCGGTCATCGCCTTGACGATGCGGTCGTCATAGTCGCGCCTGAGGCGCGGCAAATATTTGACTTCAGCCATTGATCAGCTCCCCGGACCGCGCCGCGACGCGGACCTTGTTTCCGTCCCTGACCTCGAAGCGGACGCGGGTCGGCTTGCCGGTCTTGGGATCCTCGAGCGCCACCTTGGACGCGTGCAGCGGCGCTTCCTTGCGCTCCAGCCCGCCCTGCGGATTGGCCTGGCTGGCCTTGCGGTGGCGGGTCATGATGTTGACACCGGACACAATGAGCTTGCCGTCCTTCGGCATCGCCCTGGTGACCTCGCCATGCTTGCCCTTGTCCTTGCCGGACAGGATGACGACCCGGTCGCCCTTCTTGATCTTGGCAGCGGACATCACAGCACCTCCGGCGCGAGCGAGATGATCTTCATATGCTTCTTCGCCCTCAGCTCGCGGACCACCGGGCCGAAGATGCGGGTCCCGATCGGCTCGGCATTGGCGTTGACCAGCACCGCCGCGTTGGAATCGAAGCGGATCGTCGATCCGTCGGCGCGGTGGATGTCCTTGGCGGTGCGGACGATCACCGCCTTGTGGACGTCGCCCTTCTTGACGCGGCCGCGCGGCGCCGCCTCCTTGACGGAGACGACGATGATGTCGCCGACGCCGGCGAAGCGCCGCTTCGAGCCGCCGAGCACCTTGATGCACTGGACGCGCTTGGCGCCGCTATTGTCGGCGACCTCAAGGTTGGACTGCATCTGGATCATCGATCCATTCCTTCTTCATTCTTCGTTCCCCGGCGAAGGCCGGGGCCCAGATTTCCTAATCCAGCGCCGCTGGACCCCGGCTTTCGGGCCCCATCAAAGTACCACTTTGATGGGAACCCTTCGCCGGGGAACAGTTACGCTTCGGCCTCAACCGTCTCTTCCGCCTCGACCGTCGCCGGGGCGGCGTGGGTGTCGACCCGGCCGAGCACCCGCCAAGTCTTCAGCTTCGAGATCGGCCGCGTCTCCTCGATGCGGACCCGCTCGCCGGCCTTGAACTCATTGCCCTCGTCATGGGCGTGGTACTTTTTCGACCTTTTGATGATCTTGCCGTAGAGCGGGTGCTTCACCCGCCGCTCGACCTTCACCACCACGGTCTTGTCGGCCTTGTCGGACACCACGGTCCCCATCAGAACGCGCTTGGGCATGTCTACTCCTCTACGCTTCAGCGCGAGCAGCGCGGGCGCGCTCGTTCTGCAGCGTCTTGATCTGGGCGATGGTGCGGCGCACCTCGCGGACCCGCGATGGCTTTTCGAGCTGGTTGGTGGCGGCCTGGAAGCGCAGGTTGAACTGCTCGCGCTTCAGCTCCGCCAGCTGCTCCGAAAGCTGGTCCTCGGTCTTCTTGTCGAGATCGTCATATCTGGCCATCTCTATGCGTCCTCCAGCAGCGACTCGCCGAGACGGGCGATGATCTTGGTCTTGATCGGCAATTTCTCCGCGGCGCGCTCGAAGGCGACGCGGGCGAGCGGGCCGGGAACCCCGTCCAGCTCGAACAGGATGCGGCCGGGCTTGACCCGCGCCGCCCAATATTCGGGCGAGCCCTTGCCCTTGCCCTGGCGGACCTCGGCCGGCTTCTTCGACACCGGCACGTCCGGGAAAATCCGGATCCAGAGGCGGCCCTGGCGGCGGATGTGGCGGGTGATCGCGCGCCGCGCCGCCTCGATCTGGCGGGCGGTGATCCGCTCCGGCTCCAGGGCCTTGAGGCCATAGGCGCCGAAATTGAGATCGGTCCCGCCCTTGGCGTTGCCCGATATCCGGCCCTTGAAGGCCTTGCGGAACTTGGTGCGCTTGGGTTGCAACATCTTCTGGTTCCTTAACGGGCCGGGCGCACGCCGGAGGTCTGGGCGTCCATCATCAGCCGGTCCTGGGCGAGCGGATCGTGGCCCAGTATCTCGCCCTTGAAGATCCACACCTTGACGCCGCACACGCCATAGGCGGTGTGGGCGGTCGCTTCGGCATAATCGACGTTGGCGCGAAGGGTGTGGAGCGGCACGCGGCCCTCGCGATACCATTCGGTGCGCGCGATCTCGGCGCCGCCCAGGCGGCCGCCGCAGGTGATGCGGATGCCCTCGGCGCCAAGGCGCAGGGCCGACTGCACCGCCCGCTTCATCGCGCGGCGGAAGGCGATGCGGCGCTCGAGCTGGTCGGCGACCGACTGGGCAACCAGCCTGGCGTCGATCTCGGGCTTCCGGATCTCGACGATGTTGAGCGAGACGTCGCTCGACGTCATCGACCCGAGCTGCTTGCGCAATTTCTCGATGTCGGCGCCCTTCTTGCCGATGATCACGCCGGGGCGCGCGGCATAGATGGAGACTCGGCAGAGCTTGGCCGGACGCTCGATCACCACCTTGGAGATCGCCGCCTGCGGGATGGTCTTCATGATGAAGTCGCGGATCTTCAGATCCTCGAGCAGCAGGCGGCCGTAATCGGCGCCCTCCGCGTACCAGCGGCTGTCCCAGGTGCGGTTGATCTGCAGCCGCATGCCGATCGGATTGGATTTCTGACCCATTATTCTGCTTCCTGCTGCTCGCGGACGACGACGCGGACGCGGCTGAACGGCTTGACGATCCGGCTCGAGCGGCCGCGCGCGCGGGTGGCGAAGCGTTTCATCGAGATGCTTTTGCCGACCGACGCCTCGGCGACGACGAGCGCGTCGACGTCGAGATTGTGGTTGTTCTCCGCATTGGCGATCGCCGAGGCGAGCACCTTGCGCACGTCGACCGCCATCGCCTTCTTGGAGAAGGAGAGGATGTTCAATGCATCCTCGGCTTTGCGGCCGCGGATCAGGCCGGCGACGAGGTTCAATTTCTGGGCGGAACCGCGGATCTGGGTTCCGACCGACAAAGCCTCGTTGTCGGCGACTTTGCGGGGACTCTTTGGCTTGCCCATTACCTCTTGCCCTTCTTGTCGGAGGCGTGGCCGGGGAAATAGCGGGTCGGCGCGAACTCGCCGAGCTTCATGCCCACCATGTCCTCATTGACCGAGACGGGAACGAACTTGCGGCCGTTATAGACGCTGAAGGTGAGGCCGACGAACTGCGGCAGGATCGTCGAGCGGCGTGACCAGGTCTTGATCGGCGCACGCTGATTGGCCTCCTGCGCCGCCTCCGCCTTCTTCAGCAGCGACAGCTCGACGAACGGGCCTTTCCAGACGGAGCGGGCCATCTTCTACCTCTTCTTCTTTGCATGGCGGGACCGGATGATCATCCTGTCCGTCGCCTTGTTGGAGCGGGTGCGGGCGCCCTTGGTCGGCTTGCCCCACGGAGTGACCGGGTGGCGGCCGCCCGAGGTGCGGCCTTCGCCGCCGCCATGGGGATGGTCGACCGGGTTCTTGGCGACGCCGCGGGTCAACGGACGCCGGCCCTTCCAGCGGGTGCGCCCGGCCTTGGCGAAATTCTGGTTCTGGTTGTCGGGGTTGGAGACGGCGCCGACCGTGCCCATGCAGTCCGAGCGGATGTAGCGCTGCTCGCCTGAATTGAGCCTGACCATGACCATGCCGCGGTCGCGGCCGACGACCTGGACGTAGGTGCCGGCCGAACGGGCGAGCTGGCCGCCCTTGCCCGGCTTCATCTCGACATTGTGGACGATGGTGCCGACCGGCATCTGGCCAAGCTCCATCGCGTTGCCCGGCTTCACGTCGACCTTCCGGCCGGCGACGATGGTGTCGCCCGGGCCGAGGCGCTGCGGGGCGATGACGTAGGCGACCTCGCCGTCCTCATATTTGACGAGGGCGATGAAGGCGGTGCGGTTGGGGTCGTATTCCAGCCGCTCGACGATCGCCGGCATGTCCCACTTGCGCCGCTTGAAATCGATATAGCGGTATTTCTGCTTGTGGCCGCCGGCGATGCCGCGCGAGGTGACATGGCCCTTATTGTTGCGGCCGCCGGTCTTGCGCTTGCCTTCGGTCAAAGCCTTGACGGGCTTGCCTTTCCACAGCGACGATTTGTCGACGAGGATCAGGCCGCGCTGCGACGAGGTGGTCGGGTTGTATTTCTTGAGTGCCATGATGCCCTAGCCTCGAATACCGGCGGTGACGTCGATCGATTGGCCCTCGGCCAGCGTCACGATCGCCTTCTTCATGTCGGACCGCGTGTAGGGGCGGCCCTTCCACTTCTTGGTCTTGCCCTTCTGGGTGAGGGTGTTGACGCCCGTCACATTGACCTTGAACAGGGCCTCGACCGCCGCCTTGATCTGCGGCTTGGTGGCGTCGCGCGCGACCTTGAAGACGACCGCATTCTGCTCGGAGAGCATGGTCGACTTCTCGGTGATGTGGGGGGCGAGGACGACATCATAATGGTTGATGTCGACCGCCGCCTTGGCAGGCTTCTTAGCCATTGAACCGCGCCTCCAGGCTCTCGACCGCGGCGCGGGTCAGCACCAGGGTCTCATGCTTCAATATGTCGTAGACGTTGGCGCCGACCGCGGGCAGCAGGTTGATCTCGCGCAGGTTCGAGGAGGCGAGAGCGAAGCCGACGTTCAATGCGTCGCCGTCGATCACCAGAGCGGTCTTGCCGAAGCCCAATTTGCCGAGCTGCTCCTTCAAGCCCTTGGTCTTGGCCTCCTTGACGTCGAGATTCTCCATCACGATCAGCTGGCCGTCGCGCGCCTTGGTGCTGAGCGCCATGCGCAGGCCCAAAGCGCGGACCTTCTTGTTCAGCGACGGATTGAAGTCGCGGACGCGGGGGCCGTGCGCCTTGCCGCCGCCGACGAAGATCGGCGCGCGGCGGTCGCCGTGGCGGGCGGTGCCGCCACCCTTCTGCCGGCCGAACTTCTTGCCGGTGCGGTTGACCTCTGAGCGCTCGCGGGCACCGCGGGCGGTGCCCCGGCGCTTCTCGAGCTGCCAGGTGACGACGCGGTGGAGGATGTCGGCGCGCGGCTCGACGCCGAACACTTCGTCGTTGAGCTCGATGTCCGAGCCCTTGCCGGCCGGCTTGGCGCCGTCGAGGGTCTGAACCTTGACCTTCATGGCTTAGCCCTCCTTGCTCTCGTCGGCGGCGGGCGTCTCGCCGTCGGCCTGGGTCTCTTCCGCCGCCTCGGCCGCTTCCGCGGCGGCGGCTTCGGCGGCGTGGGCGTCGGTTTCGGCGACGCCGGCGGCGACTTCGTCGGCGCCCGGCAGCGCGGGGATCTCGTGCACGGCGGCTTCCTCGATCATGCCGGCGGGCGCTTCCTCGTGGACGATCTCGCCGGCGATCTCGCGGATGCCGGCGGGATAGGGCGCGGCGTCCGGACGCGGCACCTTGACCGCGTCCTTGACCAGCAGCCAGCCGCCCTTGTGGCCGGGGACCGAGCCCTTGACGAAGAGTAGGCCGCGCGCCGCGTCGGTGCGGACGATCTCGAGATTCTGCTGGGTGCGGTTCCTGGCGCCCATATGGCCGGCCATCTTCTTGTTCTTGAACACCCGGCCCGGATCCTGGCGCTGGCCGGTCGAGCCCAATGAGCGGTGCGAGAGGGAGACGCCGTGGGTGGCGCGCAGGCCGCTGAAGCCCCAGCGCTTCATGCCGCCGGCAAAGCCCTTGCCCTGGGTCACGCCCTGGATGTCGACGAACTGGCCGGCGACATAATGGTCGGCGGTGAGCTCCGCGCCGACGTCGAGCAGGGCGTCCTCGGCGACGACGAACTCGGCCACCCGCGCCTTCGGCTCCACCTCGGCCTTGCCGAAATGGCCGCGCTGCGGCTTGGCGACGTTCTTCGCCTTGGCGGCGCCGGCGCCGAGCTGGAGCGCGACATAGCCGTCGCAATCCGCCTCGCGGCGGGCGACCACCTGGACGTTGTCGAGCGCCAGGACGGTGACCGGCACGTGGCGGCCGTCCTCCTGGAACAAGCGGGTCATCCCCATTTTCTTCGCGATCACGCCGGTGCGCATGACCATACTCCTTCGACAGAGGCCCGCGGACAATTCCGCGGGCGTGTTGGGCACCCATCGAAGTGCTACTTCGATAGGACCCGTTCAGCCCGAAACCGATGCATCACCCCGCTGGGCTGTTTTCCCGCCGAAGCGGAATGCGGGGGACGCAGACCACGGAAGAGCCCGTGCGGTATCCCTTGTCTTGTTCCCCGGCGAAGGCCGGGGCCCAGACTGGACACCGGCTTTCGCCGGCGAACAGCTAATGCCCGCCGCTAAGCGAGCTTGATCTCGACATCGACGCCGGCGGCCAGATCGAGCTTCATCAGCGCGTCGACCGTCTGCGGCGTCGGCTGCACGATGTCCAGCAGCCGCTTGTACGTCCTCACCTCGAACTGCTCGCGCGACTTCTTGTCGACGTGGGGCGAGCGGTTGACGGTGAACTTCTCGATGCGCGTCGGCAAAGGGATGGGACCGCGGATAAGAGCACCCGTGCGCCGCGCTGTGTCGGCGATGTCGCCCGTGGCCTGATCGAGCACACGATGATCGAACGCCTTCAGGCGAATCCGGATATTCTGCGTTTCCATACCTGCTACCGATGCGAAAGAGCCCGCCTTCGCCAAGGCCTTGGCGGGCAAGCCCGCCAAGGCCGAGGTTCAGGCACCTTAAACCAAACAAAGCCAATCCGGACCCTCGCGGCCCCGGAACGGCCATTTACGCATACAAAAAAAGCGAACCGCCCGAATCTCCCGACCGGGCGGCTGCGCGTGCCTCTACTACTTCGTGATCTCGGCGACAACCCCCGCGCCGACGGTCCGGCCGCCTTCGCGGATGGCGAAGCGCAGGCCCTGGTCCATGGCGATCGGGGCAATCAGCTTGACGCCGAGGTTCACGTCGTCGCCGGGCATGACCATTTCGGTCCCCTCCGGCAGCACCACCTCGCCCGTCACGTCGGTCGTGCGGAAGTAGAATTGCGGACGGTAATTGGCGAAGAACGGCGTGTGGCGGCCGCCTTCGTCCTTCGAGAGGACGTAGACCTGCGCCTTGAAGTCGGTGTGCGGCGTGATCGAGCCGGGCTTGGCCAGGACTTGGCCGCGCTCGACGTCGGTGCGGCCGACGCCGCGCAGCAGCGCGCCGATATTGTCGCCCGCCTGGCCCTGGTCGAGCAGCTTCCTGAACATCTCGACGCCGGTGACGACGGTCTTCTTGGTGTCGGAGATGCCGACGATCTCGACCTCCTCGCCGACCTTGACGATGCCGGTCTCGACGCGGCCGGTGACGACCGTGCCGCGACCCGAGATCGAGAAGACGTCCTCGATCGGCATCAGGAACGGCTTGTCGAGCGGGCGCTCGGGCTGCGGGATATAATCGTCCACCGCCTTCATCAGCGCGATCACCGACTGCTCGCCAATCTCCTCATTCTTGTCCTCGAGCGCGGCGAGCGCCGAACCCTTGACGATCGGAATGTCGTCGCCCGGGAAGTCGTAGGAGGTCAGAAGCTCGCGAATTTCGAGCTCGACCAACTCGATCAGCTCCTCGTCGTCGACCTGATCGACCTTGTTCATGTAGACCACCATGGCGGGGACGCCGACCTGCTTGGCGAGCAGGATGTGCTCGCGGGTCTGCGGCATCGGGCCGTCGGCGGCCGACACGACCAGGATCGCGCCGTCCATCTGGGCGGCGCCGGTGATCATGTTCTTCACATAATCGGCGTGGCCGGGGCAATCGACATGGGCGTAGTGGCGCGCCTCGGTCTCATATTCGACGTGGGCGGTCGAGATGGTGATGCCGCGCTCGCGCTCCTCGGGAGCCTTGTCGATATTGGCATAGCTCGTGTAGGTGGCGCCGCCCGATTTGGCGAGGACCTTGGTGATCGCCGCGGTGAGCGACGTCTTGCCATGGTCGACGTGACCGATGGTGCCGATGTTGCAATGCGGTTTCGTCCGCTGGAATTTAGCCTTCGCCATTTTCTAACCCTCGTTTGTGTTCAAATTCAATCTTCTAAGCGGCTCAGGCGAGCTTGGCCTTGACCTCTTCGGCGACGTTCGCCGGAACCTCGTCATAGTGCGAGAACTGCATCGTGTACTGGGCACGGCCCTGCGAGAAGGACCGCAGCTCATTAACGTAGCCGAACATATTGGCAAGCGGCACCATCGCCTCGACGACCTGGGCGTTGCCGCGGCTGTCCGTACCCTGGATCTGGCCGCGGCGGCTGTTCAGGTCGCCGATGACGTCGCCCAGATAGTCCTCCGGAGTGACGACTTCCACCTTCATGATCGGCTCGAGCAATTTGATCCCCGCCTTGCGGGCGCCCTCGCGCATCGCGCCGCGGCCGGTGATCTCGAAGGCCAAGGCCGACGAATCGACGTCGTGATACTTGCCGTCCAGGAGGCGGATGTTGAAATCGATGATCGGGAAGCCGATCAGCGAGCCGGTCGCCGCGGTCTCGCGCATGCCCTTCTCGACCGACGGGATATATTCGCGCGGGATGTTGCCGCCCTTGATCTCGTCGGTGAACAATATGCCCGAGCCGCGCTCGCCCGGCTCCAGCGCGACCTTGACCTCGCCGAACTGGCCGGAGCCGCCCGACTGCTTCTTGTGGGTGTAGACCAGCTCGACCGGCTTCGCGAGCGATTCGCGATAGGCGACCTGGGGGGCGCCGACATTGGCCTCGACCTTGAACTCGCGCTTCATCCGGTCGACCAGGATCTCGAGGTGCAATTCGCCCATCCCCTTGATGATGGTCTGGCCCGATTCCATGTCGGACGACACGCGGAAGCTCGGATCCTCCTGCGCCAGGCGGTGGAGGGCGACGCCCATCTTCTCCTGGTCGGCCTTGGTCTTGGGCTCGACCGCGACCTCGATCACCGGATCGGGGAACTCCATCCGTTCCAGGATGATCGGCGCGTTCTGCGCGCAGAGCGTATCGCCGGTGGTGGTGTCCTTGAGGCCGACCAAAGCGACGATGTCGCCGGCGAAAGCCTCCTTGATGTCCTCGCGGTCGTTGGCGTGCATCAGCAGCATGCGGCCGACCTTCTCCTTCTTGTCCTTGACCGAGTTCATCACCAGCGACGCGCTTTCCAGCTTGCCCGAATAGATGCGGACGAAGGTCAGGGTGCCGACGAACGGGTCGGTCATGATCTTGAAGGCGAGGCCGGCGAACGGCGCGCTGTCCTCGGCCGGACGCTCGTCGACGGTGACGCCGTCGAGCTTCAGGCCCTGGATCGGCGGCACGTCGAGGGGGCTCGGCAGATAATCGACGACGGCGTCGAGCATCGGCTGCACGCCCTTGTTCTTGAACGCCGAGCCGCACAAAATGGGCACGAACGAGAAGTTCAACGTGCCCTTGCGGATCAGGCTCTTCAGCGTCGCGACGTCCGGCTCGTTGCCTTCGAGATAGGCGGTCATGACGTCGTCGTCCTGCTCGACCGCCATCTCGATCATGTGCTGGCGGGCGGCGGCGGCGGCATCGGCGAGGTCGGCCGGGATTTCCTGATATTCGAACTTGGCGCCGAGGCTCTCCTCGAGCCAGATGATCGCCCTATTCTCGACCAGATCGACCAGGCCCTTGAAGCTGCTCTCGATGCCGATCGGCAGATAGAGGACCATCGGCCGGGCGCCGAGCCGGTCCTCGATCATGTCGACGCACATCTCGAAATTGGCGCCGGTGCGGTCGAGCTTGTTGACGAAGCACATCCGCGGCACCTTGTACTTGTCGGCCTGCCGCCAGACCGTCTCGGACTGCGGCTCGACGCCGGCGACGCCGTCGAACACCGCGACCGCGCCGTCGAGGACGCGCAGGGACCGCTCGACCTCGATGGTGAAGTCGACGTGGCCGGGCGTGTCGATGATGTTGATCCGGTGCTCGTTCCAGAAGCAGGTGGTAGCCGCCGACGTGATCGTGATGCCGCGCTCCTGCTCCTGCTCCATCCAGTCCATCGTCGCGGTGCCCTCGTGGACCTCGCCGATCTTGTAGGACTTGCCGGTATAATAGAGGACGCGCTCGGTCGTCGTGGTCTTGCCGGCATCGATATGGGCCATGATGCCGATGTTCCGGTAGCGGTCGAGCGAGTGGGTACGGGGCACGTTCTTAACTCCAACGCCCTGTCGGGCTCTTTTTTCGTTCCCCGGCGAAAGCCGGAGTCCAGTCTGGGCCCCGGCCTTCGCCGGGGCACAATCCGTGATTACCAGCGATAGTGCGAGAAGGCGCGGTTGGCCTCGGCCATGCGATGGGTGTCTTCGCGCTTCTTGACCGCGTTGCCGCGATTGTTGGCGGCGTCCATCAGCTCGCCCGAGAGGCGCGCCGACATGGTGTTCTCGCTGCGCGCGCGGGCGGCGGTGATCAGCCAGCGAATGGCGAGCGCCTGGGCGCGCTCGGGACGGACCTCGACCGGCACCTGGTAGGTGGCGCCGCCGACCCGGCGGGAGCGGACCTCGATCCCCGGCTTGATGTTGTTGAGCGCGTCGTGGAAGACTTGCAGCGGATCGCGCTTGGCGCGCGTCTCGACCGTCTCGAAGGCGCCGTAGACGATTCCTTCGGCGACCGACTTCTTGCCGTCGAGCATGACGGAGTTCATGAACTTGGAGAGCACTTCGTCCCCGAACTTCGGATCGGGCAGGATTTCGCGCTTCTCGGGGCGGCGGCGGCGTGACATTCGGCTCTTCCTTTCTCTTCAGCCTGGTCCGGAATGGCTCCGGGGCTTACTGCCAGCGGCTTATTTGGGCCGCTTAGCGCCGTATTTCGAGCGGGACTGGCGGCGATCCTTGACACCCTGGGTGTCGAGAACGCCGCGCAGGACGTGATAGCGGACGCCGGGAAGGTCCCGGACGCGGCCGCCGCGGATCAGGACCACGCTGTGCTCCTGGAGGTTGTGGCCCTCGCCGGGGATGTAGCTGATCACCTCGCGCTGGTTGGTGAGGCGCACCTTGGCGACCTTGCGGAGCGCCGAATTGGGCTTCTTGGGCGTGGTCGTGTAGACGCGGGTGCAGACGCCGCGCTTCTGCGGATTCTGCTCCATCGCGGGAACCTTGCTCTTCGCCTTTTGCGGCTCCCGACCCTTGCGGATCAGCTGGTTGATCGTCGGCATGAAGCCTTCACTTCCTTAAAGTTACTTTGCCGGCATGCGAAAAGCGCAAAAACCCCGGCGGCCTATCGGGGACCCCATCAAAGTACTACTTTGATGGGGTCCCATCGGCCCCCAGGCCTTGCACACATGCAGCAATGTTCAAGCTCTGCGCCCGTCTCAGGACAGCGTCTGGATCGTCAGACCCACCACCAGCCCCGGGCAGGGGCGGCCTATAGCCGCGAGAGGGATATGGGTCAACGGGCGAAAGTTGCAAGGAGACGAGGGCGCTACCTTGACAATTCTTCCTCCTTACGATAAGTAAGGAATATGCCTGTCGCAACCCTGACCAGCAAGGGCCAGATTACCCTGCCCGCTCCAATGCGGGAGAAGCTGCGGCTCGCCGCCGGCAGCAAGGTGATGTTCGAGGAGCAAGCGGACGGCAGCTTCGTCGTGCGGAAGAGGAGCGGCGACATCCGCGATCTGAAAGGCCTGCTGAAAACGAAGGGGCCTTCGCTGACCGTCGAGGAGATGGACGAGGCGATCGCCGCGGCGGCGGCCGAGCGCGTTGATCGCAGTCGATAGCAGCGTCCTCGTCCGGTACCTCGTCCAGGACGAGCCGGACCAGGCTCGTCTTGCGACGGCATTTTTCGAGGAGCGGCTGTCGGACCGGCAGCCCGGTTTCGTCTCGCTCGTGGTGCTGCTGGAGATGATCTGGGTGCTGCGGCGCGGGTACCGGCGGCCCGCCGAAGACGTGGCGGAAGCGGTGGCCGGGCTGCTGCAGGCGCGGCAGATCCATCTCGAGCACCGCGACGCCATCGAAGCAGCGCTCGCGGGCGACGCGGCGGACCTCGCGGACCGCATCATCCACGAGCTGGGCAAGAAGGCTGGATGCACGGAGACCGTGACGTTCGACCGCTGGTTCGCGCGACTCGACGGCGTGAGCTTGCTTGAGGAGTGAGACGTGCCGCGCCAGGGGACAGTCACTTTTGCGCACCGCCGCGGCTGATTGACGAAGGCGTGGGGAAAAGTGACTGTCCCCGTCTCACTCCGTCGTCTCGCCGTCCCAATGGTCGCTGTCGTGGTCGCGCGCGGCATCCGCCTTGGTCTTGTGGACGACCTTGTCGCGGTGCTCGGGCGGGCCGTAGATCGTGTAGAGCCTGAGCGGCTTGTCGCTCGTATTGATGACGTTATGGCGGGCGCCGGCGGGGACGATGACGGCGAAATCGTCCTCGACCTTGTTGGCGATGCCGTCGATGCGCACTTCGCCTTGGCCCTCCTCGATGCGGAAGAACTGGTCGCGGTCCTCGTGCACCTCCTCGCCTATGTCGCAGCCGGGCGGCAGCGTCATCAGCACCAGCTGGAGATGCTTGCCCGTATAGAGGACGCGGCGGAAATCCTCATTTTCCAGCGTCCTTTTCTCGATATCGTCGCAATATCCCTTCATTTCTCGCTCCATAGGGACAGTTACTTTTCCGCACGGCCTGCCAAACGAGGCACTGTCGTGCGGAAAAAGTAACTGTCCCCGCGCTCAGTCGTTCCGCACCACCACGCCGCCCTTGATCACCACGTCGACATCCTCGAGCTCGCGGATGTCGGCGAGGGGATCGCCGTCGACTGCGACGATATCGCCCCAGCGGCCGACCGCGATCGCGCCGACGTCCCCCTCGCGGCCGAGCGCCTGCGCGGCGTTGCGGGTGGCCGCCCGGATCGCCTCCATCGGGCTCATCCCCCATTCGACCATCTTGGCGAACTGCCTGCCATTGTCGCCGTGCGGATAGACGCCGGCATCGGTGCCGAACAGCATCGGCACGCCGGCGCGGACCGCGCGCTGGAAGGTCTGGCGCTGCTTCAGGCCGATCATCTTCTCCTTGTCGAGGCTCTCCTGCTCGGTGCCGTTGGCGGTGCCGGTGGCGAGGATGTAATCGTCATTGTAGATGTCCATGTCGAACCAGGTATGGCGCTGCGCGGCGAGCGCGATGGTGGCGTCGCTGGCGAGGCTGCAATGCTCGATCGTGTCGACCCCGGCGAGGATCGCGTCCCTTATGCCCTCGTCGCCATGGGCGTGGGCGGCGACCTTGAGGCCGAGCATATGGGCCTCCTCGACGATCGCCTGCATCTCCTCGCGGCTCAATTGCTGGCCGCCGACCGAATCGCCCAGCGAGAAGACGCCGCCGGTCGCGCAGATCTTGATCATTTGGGCGCCATATTTGTGCAGCCAGCGCACTTTGGCGCGGCCGTCGGCGGGGCCGTTGACCACGCTATTCTCCACGCGGTCGAGCGAGGGCGGCAGCATATTGTTGTCGCAATGGCCGCCGGTCGCGCCGATCGCGTAGCCGGCGGTGACGATGCGCGGGCCGGCGATCCAGCCGCCGTCGACCGCCTGTCTGAGGCCGACATCCTGGAAGCCGTCGGCGCCGACGTTGCGGACGGTGGTGAAGCCGGCGCGCAGCGTCTTGGCGGCATTGGCGACGCCGACCGCGGACCAGAAGCTGTCGGTCTGCTGGAAGGTCCTATAGCCGCCGATCTCGGCGAGCGAGGTCAGATGGACGTGCATGTCGATCAGGCCGGGAAGCAGCGTCTTGCCGGGCAAATCGAGCCGGGTGGCGCCGGCGGGGATGACCGGGCGCGCGCCGCCGCGGCCGACGACCGAGACGATGCGGCCGTCGGTGATGACCACGACGGGCTCATCCACCACGCGTCCCGCAAGCACGTCGACCATCCGGTCGGCGGTGACGACCATCGTCTCGGCGGCGGCGGCGGGCGCGGCGAGCGCCATCCCGGCAAGGGCCAGGCCAAATAAGATCTTCATGATCATTCCCCTCCGATCGTGTCGCGCGCGCCCTGCTCGGGCCGGATGTAGAGCCTTTTCACCGCCGGCCAGCGCCGCGCCACTTCCGCCTCGATCTCGCCGACGATGCGCTCGACCGTGCCGGCGTCGATATGGTCGTCGAAATCGACGCTCATCACCGCGAAAATCTGGTCGGGGGCCTGGTGGATGGTGGCGATGGTGCCGATCGCCGTGATGCCGGAGCGGTGCGCGGCGGCGGCGCGGAGGCCCGCGACGAGCTCGGGGTCGGCGCTCTCGCCGATCAGCAAAGCCTTCGATTCGACCGCGAGCAGCAAGGCGGTGAGGCAGAGGATAAAGCCGATAACGATCGAGGCGGCGCCGTCGAAGAAGGGGTCGCCGCTCAGTTGCGACAGCGCCAGGCCGAAGGCGGCGACGAGGATCCCGGCCATCGCCGCGCCGTTCTCGAGGAGGACGATGAAGGCCGGCGGGTCCTTGGAATGGCGCAGCGCCTGGAACCAGCCGAGCTCGCCCTTCGCTTCGCGGAACTCCTTGAACGCCACCCAGGTCGAGCCGCCCTCGAGCACGAAGGCGATGAGAAGGACGCCGTAGGCGATCAGCGGCGACACCGCATGCTCGGGCGCCATGATGTGGATGACGCCCTCGTAGATCGACACGCCGCCGCCGGCGGCGAAAACGAGGATGGCGACGACGAAGCTCCAGAAATAGAGCTCGCGCCCGTAGCCGAGCGGATGCTGGCGGTCGGGCGGCTTCCTCGCCTGCCGGCGGCCGTAGATGAGGAGGAGCTGATTGAGCGAATCGACGACGCTGTGGATCCCTTCGGTCAGCATCGCCGACGAGCCGGTCACCGCCGCGGCGGCGAACTTGGCGACGGCGATGCCCAGATTCGCCGCGAACGCAATCAGCAGGGTGCGGTTGTCGTGGCCGGTCGCGCTCATCCCCGCGTCCCTAGCCTCGGGGGACAGTTGCTAGCAACCGTCCCCACGCCGAAGGCGAAGGCGGCTCCCGAAAATGCGTCGTGTCGGCGCGGAGGCGGCGTCGAGGCCGGAAGTCCCGGCGGCCGACGCGGTGGAGGAGCGCCCCCCGCTTGGTGCAGATCGAGCAGTCGCAGACCCGCACATGGTCGATGTCGGCATCGATTTCGAAGCGGGCGGCGCCGCAATGGCAGGCGCCCTGATAGCGCGCCTTCATGGGGAGGCAGTTACCGGTAACTGTCCCCGTTCGCATAGTGTAAGCTTGGACCGAGGGAGAGCCAGCATGCCGGACGCGGGTGTCGTGAAATGGTTCAAGAGCGAGAAGGGCTATGGCTTCATCAAGAGGGACACGGGCGAGGACGTGTTCGTCCACCACAGCTCGATCCGGCCGGGCGGCGCGCATCTCGCAGAGGGCGAGAAAGTGGAGTTCGACGTCGAGCAGGGACCCAAAGGCCTTCAGGCGGTGAACGTGAGGCGGGCCGGCGACCCCGAGCAGCCGGGAGAAACCTCCCCGTAATGGGGTCAGGCGCTCGTCAGGTCGGCGCCGAAGGCGAGGCGCCGCCCGTCCGGCAGCCGCACCTCGAACTCCCGGCAATGGTAGGGCATGTCCTTGGGCTGCCCGACGATGTCGGCACCGCGCGCCTTGAGCTCCGCATGCAAAGCGTCGGCGTCGCGCACATAGAGATAGGCGGCCCAGTCCTGCGGCGGGGCGGGATGGTCGCCGCACACCAGCATGATCTCGATCCGGTCGCGCCGCAGCGAGGCCCAGGCCGGCGGATCGCCGGCCGTGCCCTGGACCCGGAAGCCGAGACGCGCCGTCATGTAAGCCATCGCCCCGGCCATATCGGCGACGCAGAAGACCGGCGCGGCGAACAGCAGGGCGGGTTCGGCCTTCGGGGCTTCAGTCGGCATGGCGCCCTCCTCGCTCCTATCTTATGTCATTCCCGCGCAAGCGGGAATCCGGCACGATTTCTCAAAAAGGGGACAGTCGCAGTCACTGTCCCCATCCTCAGTCGCGCTCCGTCCCCGTCCGCACTCTCCGTGCTTCCGCCGGCCGGCGGCACTGCGCGCTGGTTCCAGCCGCCACGCTCCGATACTATCGTCGGCAGAGTCAGCAGCGGGGGCGCGCCTTGATGATACGCCGCATCGACCGGATCGCCGCGGGGCTGGTCCTGCTTTTCGGACTGCTCCATCTCGCCATCGGCCACAAGGCTTTCGTCAGCCCCACGGAAGCCGGGATCTGGTTCGCTTCGGGCGGATTCCTGCTCGTCACCACCGGCCTTGCCAACCTCGCCGCGGCGGGAGCCCGCTCCCGCCTCCAGAGCGCGGCCGCGGCGAGCGGGAACGCCGCCATCCTGATCATCGGCGCCCTGCTCGCCCGCGGCAAGCTCGCGCTCCTGCTGGAGCCCCAGACGATCCTGCTCCTAGCGATCGGCCTCCTCCTGACCACCCTCCGCCTGCGCGAAATCTTCCGACCGCACGAAAAGGGGAGAGTTACGTAACTGTCCCCCTTTTCGCCGGTGTCCGCCACCCCGTCGAACGGGTCGCTCGTCCACCGAACCGCGGCGCCGCCTCCGCCGAAAGCGCGACCGGCGAGCGGCGCCGACGCAGGACAGCGCCCCGCCCCTCCCCCTAGGGAGGGCTGGAGTGGCCGGTATCTGGCTCCTGGAACTTAAAGCCCAGATAGGTGCCGCCCGCGATTCCGACCAGCAGCAGCAGGTTCGTGTCGAAGTCGGGAAAGCCGAAGGTCCAGACGACGGTCCAGGCGAAGACCGCGCCGAGGATGACGGTCCAGGCGATCAGCTGGATGCGATGCAATGCGGCGCCGTCCCCATCGTCGACGAGGTCGGTCCAGAAGCCTTTCGAGCCCGCGGCCGACGATCCGGAGCCGGCGGGAGGGCTGGAGGGGTCGGAATTGCTGTCGATCAGTCGAGAGGCGACGCCGGTGCTGGCAGAGATACCGAGCAGGGCTATCACGCCGGACGTGACGACGCCCTTCCACTGGCCGCTCACCAGCCAGATGAAAAGGAAGCCGCCAATGGCGAGCACGAGCCACCACGCCATCTGCACCCGGCCGAGGCTGAATTGCGTCGCGGCGCCGCCGTCGCGCAACATGCCCGTTTTCCAGCCGAGCTTGGTTATTCCCGCCGCGAGAAGGACGAGCCCCACACTGCCGAGAAGCAGGAGCCACAGGTCGAAGACCTGCAGCTGGATTTGGCCCTCTTCCACGACACGCATGACCGGCGGCTTGTCGTCGCCCTCGCTTACCGCCACGCCGATCTTGACCTTGCGCATCCCATAATCGGTGGGCCCGCTCAAAATCCGCCGCCAGGCCTTCCCCTCGTCGCTCGAGGCATTGTCCGCTCCGCGCAGCTGGATCGTCTCCGAAGCCAGTTTGCTATTGTCCCCCGGCCAAATTTCGATGTCGCGCCCCTCGACGGGGATCTTCACATCGTCGACGAACAGGAAGATTTTCCGTCGCTGCGGCAGCTGGGCGAGGGCCGCATTCGCTTCGTCGACCCAAGTCTGCGCGTTCTTGACCGCATCCGCCGCGGCCTGAGCGTCTGTCCCTCGGTCGTCCCTGGCCTGTTTGAGAGCGGCCTTGGCCTCCTCGACCGCCTTCTTCCGAAGCTCGAGCGCCATGCGCTCAGTCGCGAAGAACCGCTCCCGGTCGATCGTCAGGCACAGCGGCCCGCCCAGCCTGAAGCTCGCCTGCGTCACATAGGCGGCAAGGGAGGAGGATCTTGGCTTGGCCGGACAGTCCCGGGCCGCTGCCCAGGTCTCCCACCCGGTCATCCCCACCGACCCGAACAGCATCGCCGCGCCGGCCAGCGTCGCGACGCCTCCCCATCTAGGGAATCTCCATCTGGCCATGCCGCGTCCCCTTTTCCGACCCGTTTCAGGATAGCTCAAGCCGGCTCAGCCGGGAACACCCGTCGAGGCGGAATTTGGTCCGCGATGGACGCAGTCCACGCCTCGGAGGCTCGACGGGGGGAGCCGCCCGTTGGGCGAAGGGCGAGAGGGATGCCGCGTGAAGCGCCGCCGCTAATAATGGATCGCCCGCCCGTACGCATTCAATACGCTTTCGTGCATCATCTCCGACAGCGTGGGATGCGGGAAGACTGTGTGCATCAGCTCGGGCCCGGTGGTGTCGAGTGACGGGCGATGGCGCCCCTGGAACTCCTTCCAGACGGTCGTCCCTTTACCTTGGCCATATGTGTCTCCCTGCAGACCGGCCGAACGCGGGCGGGGGGGGGCTCGCGGTCAGGCCCTGTCGTCCTCGATCCGAAGCATTCCGATAATGATGCACCCGCCCGCATTCTGAGAGTCCGGCACGATGGTCTCGCCATTGGCGACAACGACATTTTCGACCGTCCATTTATCTCCGCAGTCGGGAACGAAAGTGAGCGTATAGGTGCCGGCGGGGACGCTCCTGATCCTGAATCGGCCGTTGTTTCTTACCTTCGCGCGAAATGTCTGGCCGCCCGGGCCCGTCGCAGTGACCCGAACGCGGAACCCGAAGGCTTCGACCTTTCCCGCAATGGCGCCGTCGGGACGATCCGGCTTCGCAAGGGCTGGCGCGCCCGCCGTCAGCAAGCCAGCCGTCGCGGCAACTGCGATCACCATCCGCCGTGCGTTGCCCTCGCGGCCCCGCTTGAGCGCGACCACGCCATCAGCGTCGATGCGAGCGCGAACGCAGGCGTCCGGGTTGCGGCGCAGCAGCGCCTCGGCCTCGCCGAGCTCGTAGTGCGAAAGATCGTGAACGACCTTGTCGCACCGCGCGCACACCCGGGCGCAGCCGGCCGGAATCATCGCCTCCCATACTTCATCGCAAGGCCTGGGGAAGCTCACGCGTACGTCACGCATCGGAGAATCCTTTCTCACATATGCACCGCCCGGGGGACACAAAGGTGTGTGTCCCCCGATCGATCACTTTTAGCGGGCGACAGCCTCGACGGTCATGTGGCCGTCACCGTCGGTTCATCGCGCTCCGCTTCCTTGCTGCCGTCCCGGCCGTCCTCGTCCTCGTCGGCGCTGAACATGGTCTTGGCGCGCGCGCTCAGCCAGTCGGCGACGGTGTCCGAGAACATGCCGGCGAGCAGTCCGATCGCCGTGAACGACATGACGTTGGCGTCGTCCGTGGCGACCTCGCTTGTGCCGAGGATCGACGCGCCGCCGGTGAGGACGATGAAAACCGTCAAGGCCACGAGGCCGCCGAGGAAGACCCTCTTGTAATAGAGCTTGGCGGACACGCGCTCGCGCAGCTTGCTGGGGTAGACGAGGAACACCATCGTGATCAGCAGCGCTCCGAAGGTGCCCGAGAAGAACGACAACAGGACGCGGATGATGAAGGGCGGATAGTTGACGAATTTCGGAAGCCAGTCGAATTCCAGCGGATCCAGCACCGTGAAATGGACCCGGGTCGGGGCGAGCAGGTTGCGGTCCTTGATAAGGCGGTTGATTTCGGCCTGGAGCACCTCGCCTTGCTGCTTCATCACCTTGCTCGCCATTTCGGCCCGGACCAAGGCATCCAAACGGCTTTTGGCGCTGGCGAGGGTCTGCTCAAAGAGCCGGTGCCGATCTCCGCCCAGCTGGCCGTTCAGCTTGAAGCATTCCTGCGCCGCGGCCAGGTCCGCCTGGGTGACCCTTATTTCAGTTTCCTGCTCGGTCAGCCCGCCGACGGCGTCGATCGGATTACGGGCGATCTGGCAGTCGGGAGTCCTTTGGAGCATGGCGATGGCCGGGCGGAGGCGCCCCGCCTCACGCTCATACAGCAGCTTCGCCAGGGCCGCGCGGTTTTCCGCCGAGATGACCTGCGCCCTGAGCTCCTGCCTCTTGTCGGCCTCCTCGTCGATCCGCTCGGCCGTCTCCTTGGCTTTGCGGGCATCGATGAGGGAGGCACTGTAATTGTTGAAGCCGGTGCTGCGGCTCAGCTTCGCCATGACCTGGTCCTGGGCCATGGCGAGGACCAGCAGGTACATGAAGATCGCGACGACGCCTGTCGAAAGGAGAACGTTGGACGCCGTCAACCCGATTTGCTTGCGCCGCATCTGCCTGCTCCCCCCGGCTGATCTCCCGCTATCTCAGTGTGTCATGCCCCCGCCGGGGCGTCAATTTCGCGACTTTGCCGGCCGCGTCCCCTCATTCTTCACGCCGCAGCCCGCCGGCGCTTCGAGAATGGGGATACACCGCCCGCGGGTGCAGGGGCCGAAAGAATGGAGTATGTTCGACCCAGGCGCCAGCGAACCCGGAGCGACGCTTCGTGACGAACGAAAGCATCCTTGCCGTCCTCAAGTTCAGCGGGCCGGTCGTCGGCCTGATCGCCGCCTTGTGGAGCACCACCCAGAAGATCACCTACGAGGCCGAGGGCGGCGTCAAGCGGCTGACGCTGCAGGGCCGGGTGCTGATCGGGATCATAACGGTGGCTGCCCTCATCTCCATTCTTGCGCTTGGCTTCGGAACGATCGTCGAGAAGCAGGCGGCCGCCGACAAGAAGCTGGCCGAACAGCAGGCGGCCGCCGAGACGAAGGCGAAGGAGGGCAAAGAGGCGGACGAGAAAGCGCGTGCCAGGGCGGAAGCTGCGGCGCTCCGTCAGGCTGGCGACCTGGCACATCTCTTAGAGAAAGCGGAGGAACAGAAGCGTGACCTCAAGCAGAGTTTCCTGATCATCCGCGCCGCGGCCGCGCAGCAACGCCGCGACGCCCAGATTTCGATGCAGATCGGGCGCGAGGCGAACCAGCGGCTGAGCGAAGCCGAACGGACGCTCGCCGAATTCGAGCGCATCAATTACCCGCTGCGAAGCGTCGAGGCCCGGGCCGAGCTCTCCCTGAACTTCGAGGGGGTGGACATGGCCGGCTTCTGGACCGAGATCGAAGCGAATAAGGGCTTGGAATCGCGGCGGAAGCGCCGGTATGAACCGGACGACGTCATCGTCACCTTCCGCCTGTCCGATTTCTCACGAAGTCGCTACAGGGACCGCCTCGACTACGCCACCACGGGTACGGAGATCAGGCTCGACTTCGTGACGCCTGAAGCGGCTTTCAACCGGCCGGCCGGAAGCGGCACGGACGAGATCAGGCCTATCGAGGCACCCACCTCTGTGAGTGGGCCGGTCTTCGTCACCCTCAAGCTCGAGACGATCGAAGCCGATCTGAGCGGGCGCAGGATGACGGCCTATTTCAGCGGCAAGTACGAGCCCCAGGTCGAGGGCGTCATTGGCAGCGGCGACAAGCTCTCGCTCTCGGACGTGAACAAGCTGGTGCCGATTCTGAACATCCAGCGGCCTGGCGCCCAAGGGGACCATAGGCGGGGGCCGGACACCCTCGTCGGAGTGTGGTTCAGCTTGAACGGCATCCAGCGGTTTGGCGCGTCGTCGAGCTTCAGGATCGCCGACAAAGGCTCGTTCGTCCTCCATCCGCAGTCTCCGCGCCGATGACCCGGGCGCTTACGCCTTCGAGAAAACGGACCGGCGCTCGAGAATATGACAATCGGGGACACACACCTTTGTGTCCCGGGGACACAATAGTTTGTGTCCCCATCTTCAGCTAAATTCGCAATTCCAGCTCAATAGTGGATCGCCCGCCCGTACGCGTCGAGCACGCTCTCGTGCATCATCTCGCTGAGCGTCGGATGCGGGAAGATCGTGTGCATCAGCTCCGCCTCGGTCGTCTCGAGCTGGCGGGCAATGGCATAGCCCTGGATCAGCTCGGTGACTTCGGCGCCGACCATGTGGGCGCCGAGCAGCTCGCCGGTCGCCGCGTCGAACACGGTCTTGACGAACCCCTCCGCCTCGCCGAGCGCGATCGCCTTGCCGTTGCCGATGAACGGGAATTTGCCGACCCGGACCTTGCGGCCGGCGGCTTTGGCCGCGGCCTCGGTGAGGCCGACGCTCGCCACTTGGGGGCGCGAGTAGGTGCAGCCGGGGATGTTCCAGGTCTCGAACGGGTGGGGAAGGGGACAGTTACCTAACTGTCCCCAAATCGCCTCGACGCAGGTGACGCCCTCGTGGCTCGCCTTGTGGGCGAGCCAGGGCGGGCCGGTGACGTCGCCGATCGCGTAGATGCCGTCGACGTTGGTGCGGCCGTAGCCGTCGGTGGCGATATGGCCGCGGTCGGTCTTCACGCCCAAAGCCTCGAGGCCGATCCCCTCGCTATTGGGGGCGATGCCGATGGCGACGATGGCGTGGCTGAATTCCTGTGTGTCGCCTCCCTTCAGCACTGCACGCACGCCTTTCGCCGTCGCTTCCAATTTCTCGACGCCTGAGGAGACGTGGATCTTCATCCCCTGCTTCACCAGCGCCTTGTGGACGAAGGCGGAGACCTCCTCGTCCTCGACCGGAAGGATCCGGTCCAGCATCTCGACGATGGTGACCTCGGCGCCCATGTCCGAATAGAAGCTGGCGAACTCGATTCCGATCGCGCCCGAGCCGATCACCAGCAGCCTCGACGGCATCTCCTTCGGGACCATGGCGTGGCGGTAGGTCCAGATCCGCTCCCCGTCCGCCTTGGCGAAGGGCAAATCGCGGGCGCGCGCGCCGGTGGCGATGATGATGTGCTTCGCTTCGAGCGCGGTCGTCTTGCCGTCCTTGGCGACGCTCAGCTTGCCCTTGGCGGTAATGGTCCCCTCGCCCTCGACGACGGTGACCTTGTTCTTCTTCATCAGCCCCTTGACGCCGGCGTTGAGCTGGCCCGCCACCTTGCGCGAGCGCTCGACGATCTTCGCCAGGTCGAACCCCACCTTCTCCGCGCTCAGCCCGTAGGCGGAGGCATGGGTGAGGTAGTGGTTGATCTCCGATGTCCTGAGCAAGGCCTTGGTCGGAATGCACCCCCAATTGAGGCAGATCCCGCCAAGCTTCTCGCGCTCGACGATCGCGACCTTGAGGCCGAGTTGGCTCGCCCGTATCGCCGCGACATAGCCGCCGGGGCCGGAGCCAAGGACGATGAGGTCGTAAGTGTCAGTCAAGTGGCTTTCCTCATGGCTTCGTTGCTTCGCGGTCGCGGCGGAGGATCTTCCCGCGGCCGAACTTCCACCACAGCCAGCCGCATAAGGCGCCCGGCGCGGCGCAGGCGAGGATGAGGTAGGGAAGCGTTTCCAGGTCGCGCCCGGCCACCCCCAACCAGCCGGAGAGGATGATCGGGACGGCGGCTCCGGCCACCAATCCGCTCAGCGGATAGACCCAGTCATTCTCCATGCGGTTGGCGGCGAGGATCCAGGTCAGCGGCAGGCCGACGACGATGGCGGCGGCGCCGATCACGGCCGCCGAGGCGGCGAAGACGAGGATGAGGGTGCCCAGGATTACGGACGGGGAGGGGCCGGGGCCGTCCAGGATGACGAACAGGGCGCCCGCGCCGACGGTGAACAAGAAGGCGGTGCCGAAGACGGCGATCAGGAAACCGGCAAGTTGCCGGACCGCGTCGCTCCGCTTGCCGTCCGCGACGCTCAAGCCAGCATCCCCAGCGGGTTTTCGACGAGGCGCTTGAACGCCTGCATCAGCTTCGCCCCGTCGGCGCCATCGATGGCGCGGTGGTCGAAGCTGCCGGTGGCGCTCATCACGGTGGCGATAGCGAGGGCGTCGTTGACCACGTAGGGGCGCTTCTCGCCGGCGCCGATCGCCATGATCATGCCCTGGGGCGGATTTATGACGGCTTCGAATTGTTTGATCCCATACATCCCCATATTGCTAAGCGAAGCCGTACCTCCTTGATATTCCTCGGGTTTCAGCTTGGAGTCGCGGGCGCGGGCGGCGAGGTCCTTCATCTCGGCGGCGATCGCCGACAGGTTCTTCGCGCCCGCATCGACGATCACCGGCGTGATCAGGCCGCCCGGGATCGACACCGCTACCGAGATGTCCGCGCGGTGGAAGGTGAGGAGCTGGTCGCCGGTATATTGGACGTTGCAGGCGGGGATTTCGATCAGCGATGCGGCGAGCGCCTTGATCAGCAGATCGTTGACCGAGAGCCTGACGCCCCGCGGCTCGAGCGCGGCGTTCAATTCGCCGCGCAGCTTGAGCAGCGCGTCGAGCCGGATGTCGACGGTCAAATAGATGTGCGGGATGGTCTGCTTCGACTCGGTCAGACGCCGCGCGATCGTCTTGCGCATGTTGGAGAGCTTGGCCGCCGTGTGCGGGATGTCGGGCGCGCCGTAGACGGGCGCGTGCACCGGCGCTGCCGCTTCCCGGCGAAGGCCGAGATCCAGATCCTGCTTCGGCGCGGCTGGGCCCCGGCCTTCGCCGGGGAGCTGGGCCCCGTCGACATCGGCCTTGACGATGCGGCCGCCAGGACCGGAACCGCTGAGGCTCGCAAGGTCGATGCCCTTCTGCCCGGCCAGGCGGCGAGCGAGCGGGCTTGCCTTGACGCGGTCGCCAGTGTCGGCCCTGGGCTGAACCGGCGCCGCGTCCGCCGGCGCGGCCGCACCCACCTCTTGATCCACTCCCTGGGAGGGAGGGGAGGTCTTGGCGGCGACCTCGCCACCCCCTTGCGGAGGCGCTTCGCCCCTCTCCCCTCCCGCCTTTGCGGGAGGGGCCGGGGGTGGGCTCTTTTCGGGCGCGACCGCTCCATGTTCCGGCTGCTTGCTGCCCCCGGCGGCAAGGTCGGTCGCATCCTCTCCTTCGCCGGCGATCAAGGCGATGACCGTCCCAACCTTCACCTCGTCCGTGCCTTCGGGGACGAGGATCTTCGCGATCACGCCCTCGTCCACCGCCTCGAACTCCATCACTGCCTTGTCGGTCTCGATCTCGGCGAGGAGATCGCCGGCCGCGACCGTGTCGCCCTCCTTGACCAGCCATTTGGCGAGCGTTCCCTCCTCCATGGTCGGGGACAAAGCGGGCATCTTGAGTTCGATGGGCATAAAGCGCTGGGCTCCTGGCGACCGGCTTTGCGTCAACGCCAAACAGCAAAGCCATGGGCCGGGTCAAGGCCTGTCCTGAGCCGGCCTGCAGTCGGCCGAAGGGGCGACGCTTGCCTAGGAGGCCGATCTGGCGCAGCATCCCGGCTCGAAAAGGGGGCGGCATGCGGGCCTATCTGGTCGTGATCGACGAGACGAGCGAAGCACGGGTGGCGCTGCGCTACGCCGCGCGCCGCGCCGCCCGCACCGGCGGCCAGGTCGAGATACTGGCGGTGATTCCGCCGCAGGAGTTCGTCCAGTGGGGCGGCGTCCAGGCGGCGATGGAAGAGGAAGCGCGGCTGCGCGCCGAAGCGATGGTGCTGCAGGCCTCGGGCGCGATCGTCGAGGAGGCGGGCGTGGCGCCGTCGATTCACGTCCGGCGGGGCGATCCGATCAAGGCGATCACCGAGGCGTTGAAGGAGCGCGACAATATTGCCGCTTTGGTGCTCGGCGCGGCCGCCGAGGGCGGGCCGGGGCCCTTGGTCAGCCATTTCTCCGGCGCGGTGGCGGGGACATTGCCCTGCCCGCTGGTGATCGTGCCGGGCCTGCTCAGCGACGAGGCGCTCGACCAGCTGAGCTGAAGGTTCCCCGGCGCAGGCCGGGGCCGAGTTTTCCTAGCCGGGCTGGACCCCGGTCTTCGCCGGGGAACGGTTCAGCCGCGGTCGCCGGGATGCGGGCTGGGAGCCGGGCGGGGGGCGGGGCGCGGCGCATGACAGCCGCAGCGCGCGCGGCGATGCACCCTGGGCGCGACCCTCACCCGCTCGGTGACCGTCTCGTAGACGGTCCGCATCTCGACCACCGGCGGGGTGGTGACCGTCGTCTCGGTGACGATCACCGTGCCATAGCCGTAGCCGTAGCCGCCATAACCATAGCCATAGCCGCCGTAGCCGCCGTAGCCCGGGGGCGGCGGCGGCGGGGGCGGCATGGGCTGGCCGTAGCCATAGCCGCCATGGCGCTCGACCCGGACATGCGCGCCGCGGCCGTAGCCGTCACGCCAGCGGTCGCCATCGTCGTCCTCGTCCTCATCGTCCCAATCGTCGTCGGCACGGTAATTGCCGTCGGCATAAGCGGGGGCGCCGCGATCGTCATAGTCCCAGCGCTCGCCATAGCGGTCCCAATCCATCCCGTAGCGGCTGTCAAGGACCCGGCCGTCGCGGTCGATCAGGTAGGCGTCGTCATAATAGCGGATCCAGCTGCCGCCGGGGAAGGGCTGCGGGAAGCCGTACAGGCCCCAGTTGCGGATGCGGAAGCGCGGACCGAACCAGCCGTGGGGAACCATTCCGCCCCGGTTGATCCGGCCGGCATGGAAATTGTGCATCTGCCCCATATTGTTGCCGACCCCGTGGCGCCGCATGACCATGACCTGCGGCGGCGCGCCCGGACCATGATGAACGCCGGTGCCGGCCATGGGCGGGTTGTGCCGCATCATCGGCGGCCGCGCCGATTGCAAAGCGAGCTGCGCCTCGCCGGCGCTCGGCGCGCCGTAAAAGGGATCGGGGCCGGGCACGGTCTGCGCCGCCAGCGCCGCCGGTACCAAAGCGGCCGAGGCCGCCAGTGCAATCATAGCCCGCTTGGTCATCGTCGGTCCCCTGTTCGCGAAGCTTCGCCGGCCCCGGCAGGGCGCCAAGGGCCGCTTAAGACTTTTTTAACGGTTGGAGCCGGTCTTTGCTACCGCGCAGAGTCGCGGCGAGAGCAATCGTGCCAATTCGAGACAGCCCGCCACGTCGGCGTTATCGAAGCGGGCGCGGCGGGGGCTGTCGAGGTCGATCACGCCGATCAGCGCGCCCTCGTGAACGAGCGGCACGACCAGCTCGGAGACCGAAGCGGCATCGCAGGCGATGTGGCCGGGAAAGGCAGCCACGTCCTCGACGCATTGGGGCTGGAGAGTGGCGGCGGCGGTCCCGCACACTCCCTTGCCGAACGGGATGCGGATGCAGGCGGCACGGCCCTGGAACGGGCCGAGCACGAGCTCGCCGCCAAGGTTGCGGTAGAAGCCGGCCCAGTTGAGCTCGGGCAGGCTCTCCCACAGCAAGGCGGCGACATTGGCCATGTTGGCGACCGCGTCGGGCTCGCCCGCGGTCAGCGAGTCTGCGGCCTGGACGAGCTGGCGCCAGAGCTCTGCTTTGTCCTGCGCTTCGATCCTCAGCTCGTACATTCCCGCCTCCGCCTGGCCGTCATTGCGAGGAGCGAAGCGACGAAGCAATCCAGTTTCTCATTCTCCTCGGCCCAAGTCTGGATTGCTTCGCTTCGCTCGCAATGACGGCCCTGCCCCTACTCGATGCGCACCTTCCCCCGTCCCTGCTTGACCGCGCCGCGCTGGACCTTGGCGTCGATCCGTTTCGCCTTGGCGGCCCTGCTCACCCGGGTCCGGATCCGCTTCGGCTTCACGATATGGGCGCGCGCGATCAGGTCCGCCAGCCGCGCCCGCGCGTCCGCGCGGTTCGCCTCCTGGGTGCGGTGGCGGCGCGCGGTGATGATTATCTCGCCTTCATTGGTCATCCGGCTGCCGGCGAGCGTCTTCAGCCGGGCGTAGACGGCGGGCGCGAGGCCGAGCCTGAACAGGTCGCACCTGAGCTGGACCGCGGTCGCGACCTTGTTGACGTTCTGCCCGCCCGGCCCGGTCGCGGCGAGGAACTTCTCCTCGATCGCCTCCTCGGGGAGGACGAAGGGCTCAGACGCCGACATCGCCGAACCCGGCATTGACGAAGGTGGGGGGAAGCGGGGCGGTCGCCTCGACCGGGTTCTTGCCGACCCGCTCCATGCGGAGCGACAAAGCGTGGAGCAGCATCGGCCCCCGCCCGGCGCCGTAGACCGGATCGCCGGCGATCGGGATGCCGAGCCCGGCGGCGGCGTGGACGCGCAGCTGGTGGGTGCGGCCGGTCTCCGGCGAGAACAGGATCACCGCCCGCCCCTCCTTCACCGCCACCTTGCGCCAGTGGCTGACCGCCGCCTTGCCGTTCGGGTCGGCGACCATCCGCCAGCCTTCCGCCGCGGTCGAGACCTTGGCGAGCGGCATGTCCACCGTCCCTTCGTCCGCCGCCGGCACGCCGTCGAGCACGGCAATGTAGGTCTTGGTCACCCCCCTGCCCTCGAAGGCGCGCTGGAAGCGCTTGTGGGCCTTGGGGTTGCGGGCGAGGAGCAGGCAGCCCGACGTGTCGCGGTCGAGGCGGTGGACGGGGAGCGGCGGCCGCTGGAAGCCGAAGCGGAAATGCCCCAGATAATCCTCCAGGCTCTCCGGCGTCTTCGCGCCCGGATGGACGGCGAGGCCGGCCGGCTTGTCGATGACGATCGCTTCGCCGTCGATGAACAGGACATATTTCTCCCACATCCCCCGGCCCTGCCACGGCTATGGCGGGCGCGCAACGAGCCCAAGCGACTCGTTGGGATTCCTCATTTAATTCGAAATTAACCTTTTGCGTTCACATCTCCCATGGTTAATGACAGCACCAGGGGGATCCGAGGCATGGCCGAGGGGACCGCGGAGCGAAGGGGCCAGCCAAGATGCGCGTATTGCTGATCGAAGACGAGCCGACGACCGCCAAGAGCATCGAGCTGATGCTGACCAGCGAAGGCTTCAACGTCTACACGACCGATTTGGGCGAAGAGGGCTTGGACCTCGGCAAGCTCTACGATTACGACATCATCTGCCTCGATTTGAACCTGCCCGACATGCACGGCTACGACGTGCTGAAGAAGTTGCGGCTGGCCAAGGTCGGCACTCCGGTGCTCATCCTTTCGGGCATCAGCGAGATGGATTCCAAGGTCCGCGCGCTGGGCTTCGGCGCCGACGATTACGTCACCAAGCCTTTCCACCGCGACGAGCTGGTCGCCCGCATCCATGCGGTCGTGCGCCGCTCCAAGGGCCATTCGCAATCGGTGATCCGGACCGGCAAGCTGGCGGTCAACCTCGACGCCAAGACGGTCGAGGTCGACGGCGCCCGCGTCCACCTGACCGGCAAGGAATATGCGATGCTGGAGCTCCTCTCGCTCCGCAAGGGCACGACGCTCACCAAGGAGATGTTCCTCAACCACCTTTACGGCGGCATGGACGAGCCCGAATTGAAGATCATCGACGTCTTCATCTGCAAGCTGCGCAAGAAATTGAGCCTGGCCTGCGGCGGCGACAATTATATCGAGACCGTCTGGGGCCGCGGCTACGTGCTGCGCGATCCCGAGGAGATCGAGACCGCCAAGGTCGCGTAAACAAGTCTACCGAGCGGGGCAGGAGCGGGCGTCGCAGCAATGCGGCGCCCGCTTTTCATGGGGACACGTACTTTTTCGCGAAAAAGTACGTGTCCCCTTTCCGCGCCTACCCAACCTCCTCCATTGAGGGAGAGCTTACGACACGGGCCTCTTACGCCTAACTGCGCCTCAGGCCGCCTGCCTCTTGTCATAGCCTTCGGTCGCCAGCATCACGGTCTTGGGCACGGGCTGCTCGCCGCTGAGATAGTAAGCGACGGTGCGGCGCGAGAGTCCGAGCGCCTCGGCGGCGCGCTCTAGGGTCAGGCCGTGCCCCTCCAGCCACGCGCGAAACGCCTCCGCCGGCATCGCCTCCCCCGCCTGCTCGTCGGCCCAGCGCCTGAGTTGCGCCGCGCCGAGATCGATCCCGGCCGCCGGCCATTCGGCCGACCAGCCGTCCCCGGCCGTCTGCACGCTATGGAACACCTCCGGATCGCCGAGCGGAGCCAGCACCTTGCGCGCCGCGATGATAGGCGCAAGATCGATCTCGGCACGCCGGCCGTCGTCCCAGGTCACGACGAGGCCCGCGTCGCCGCGAGTGACCGCGCTTTCGATCCTGCCGATGCTCATTGGCCGTCTCCGCTATATTCCGCCCATTTCGCTTCCAGCAAAGAGCGGTTCTCCGCCGCCCATGCCAGCGCCTCGGCCAGGTCGATCCGTCCGCTCGACGCGATCACCTCCAGCGTATCGATCCGCACCTGCGCCGCCCCTTCCCGGCCCAGTACGTGGAAGTGGGGCGGAACATGGTCGGCAAAGAACATAGCAATCTCGCTCGAGGAGAAGCGCATGAGCCGAGGCATGGGCGCTTATAGTGCAATGGTTGCACTATTGCAACCGCTTCGCCTTCCCCGTCATCCCTAGGGGTCTATGGGGACAGGTACGTACCTGTCCCCTTTTGCCCCTATCGATCGTCCATTCGCCAGCGGGTGGCACCCGTGATAGGTTGGCCGCGCCGTGATTCCGGGTGGGCACCGGAAATTGTGAAGGAAAGACAAGTGGCAAACGGACTTAGTCCGGGCGACGTGGTTCAGCTCAAATCCGGAGGGCCGTTGATGACGGTCCATTCAATCGATTCATATAACAACGTGCCCAGTGCGGTCTGCATTTGGTTTGATAAATCCAAGCAGGACAAGGGAGTATTCGCTCTAGCAATGCTGGTGAAGGAGGAGGAATCCTAGCTTAGCTCATCGCAAGCTACGCGGGAGCCTTTTGCGCCCTCCCCGCTTTTCGTGCATTCATCCTGCCATGGCGAGGAGCGCGTTCGACGAGCTTGGGGCGGCTGGGGACAGGTACGTACCTGTCCCCTCAGTCCACTGCGGGAATTTGTCGAATCTCAGCCCTTCACTGGGGAAAGTGCTGCCCACCGTTCTGAAGCGTAAGTCGAAAGGTGACGGGTGTCTTGAACGTCAAGCAGCAATGGTGGCAGGGCGTGGGGGTCAGCCAGTTTTTTGCAAAGCTCTCGCCCCCAGATATCCAGCCGCCCGGACATAGGGACAATTTGACCGTTTGCGAGTTGAAGCGCCCCCTCCGCTGCCAGCTCGTGTAACGCACGGTGCACCCATCCATGTTCGACGGCACGGAAGGACCGATAGCGCTCCTTCACGCCGAACTGAGTGAGGCGGTCAAAAACGTCATCAAGCACCAATGATAGGGTGCCCGCGTGCAGGAGCACGAACCTTAAGATGGTCTTCCAAGCGCAAAGCTTCGCAGCAGAGTGATAGCTTCGGCTGCCAGCTAAATACTGGCTGAATGCGGTCATGCTCAACCACGCTCGGAACCATCTATCAGGGCGGTTGATCCAGTACTCCTCAGATTCAACGGCAGAAAGCCAGAGGCGTCCTAGACTGCCGTCGCACGCGAGCCCTCGTCCCTCTGCCGCCTGTTGAATCAGCAACTCGGTTAGGAATTCGCCCGGAAAGTCGAGATCCGGTTGCAGGCCGTGTGCCGCATGGAGAGCCAAATACTCATCGACGAACCGCCTAATGAGAACAGTCGTATCTGCACCGGCAGGAGCGCGGATCGCCTTACCAAGGACAACCACCACGTCAATGTCGCTATGGCCAGCGCGGGCGCCGTCGTAGGCGAAGCTGCCACTCAGCCACGATGCCTTGCACTTCGCTCCGAAGATTTCCCGCACCGCCACGGCGAGCCGAAGCCTTGGAGTTTTACTGCAGGACATCGGACGCTCCTTACCCACGGTGCGGGAGGCCAGACGTCACCGGCCAGACGCACGCCTACGACGATCAATCGGGCCGCACGAGATCGACTTGGCTCACGCCGAGCGCGGTCGCCAGCTCGTAGAGCGTCACGATCGTCGGGTTTCGCCGCCCTTGCTCCAGCTTGCTCAGATATTGCTGGCTGAGGCCGCATTTTTCGGCGAGCTGCTCCTGCGTCAGCCCCGCCTCCTTGCGGAGCCGGGCCGCATTGCGGCCGACGAGCTTGCGCATGTCCATGCACAATTAGATGGCCTCGCCGGCGAAAGGAGTTTATCAACTATAATATGTGGGAATTGCCTCCGACTGCTGCATTTCCGAGGAAAACGGCACATGGAGCGATGACTAGAGAGCCTCCCTCGACCGATCAGCGGCCTGCGAACCACCTCCGCGATGCCGCCACGCGCCTTACGGCCGACCTGAGCGAGGCGCGACTGTATCAAGCCGCCGCCTATGTCGCGATGGCGGTCGAGGCGATGGACACGAGCGTGCCTGCGGCCTTGAACGACAACCGGCCGCGCACCGACGTGGAGTGCGAATTCGAGCTGGATGAGCATGGGCGGGTTTGGATGATCCGCGAAGGGGGCTGTCATATGATCGGCCGCAAGGATGCCGTGCGCGCCGAGATGTGGCGGTTCCTGCGTGTGCTGTTGCCGGGATTGGGATAGCACTCCGCCCAGGCCCGCGCAGGTACCCCTCCACCATGCTCCGCATGGTCCCCCTCCCCATCGTTGGGCGATGGGGAGGCGGGGGGGGTTTTGCACCCTCCTGCCCTTTCGTGCATTCATCCCGCATGCCGAGGACCGCGTTCGACGAGCTTTGGGGGACGAGCCGGGGGAAGAGGCCCCGGTTTGGCTTCGAGCCGCTCGCCCGCTGGCTGGCCGAGACGCCGGCCGCCGAGCTCGACCGGCGCCAGCAGGCGGCCGAGACCGCCTTCCGCACCCTGGGCATCACCTTCAACGTCTATGGCGAGGACGATGCGGCCGAACGGATCATCCCGTTCGACATCGTGCCGCGCATCTTCACCGCCCGCGAATGGGCGAGCCTGTCGGAGGGGCTCGAGCAGAGGGTGCGGGCGATCAACGCGTTCATCGACGACGTCTATGGCGAGCGCAAGATCATAAGCGACGGCGTCGTGCCGGCCGACATCGTCCTCGCCAACCCGCAATATTGCGTGCAGCTCGCCGGCGCGCGGCCGCCCCACGGCGTCTACGCCCATATTTGCGGGATCGACCTGGTGCGGACCGGACCGGACGATTTCTTCGTGCTCGAGGACAATTGCCGCACGCCGTCGGGCGTCTCCTACATGCTCGAGAATCGCGAGGCGATGCTGCGGCTCTGCCCGGAATTGTTCGACATCTACAAGGTGCGGCCGGTCGACACCTATCCCGATCTGCTGCGCGACACGCTTTACTCGGTCGCGCCGGCGGACGCGCGCAAC
>Ga0184618_10000012_pt1 | contig 56778 bp, 55 predicted proteins | sample PLM0_30_b1_FD_133159 | JGI IMG/M metagenome (GOLD analysis project Ga0184618, IMG submission 133159) | Groundwater sediment microbial communities from an aquifer in East River, Colorado, USA - PLM0_30_b1 | ecosystem: Environmental > Terrestrial > Soil > Riparian zone | place: USA: East River...
GGGCCGCGACCTTCCAGCTTCCTTCCACTCGGCCGCCGCGGCCGTACCAGATAGCAGGGTGCCCTAGGCGGGTCTCGATTGGTAGCTTCGGTTGATCCCACCGCAACGTGCAGGCCTTGACACTATGTAAGCAACGCCTTACCGTAAGCTATGGCTTACGCAGAAGTCCTATCCGCCCTCGCAGATCCCACCCGGCGCCACATCCTCGAGGCGTTGCGCGAACAACCAAAGACCGTGACAGAGTTGGCGACGCACCAGCCGGTGAGCCGGCCCGCCGTGTCGCAGCACCTGAAGGTGCTCGAGGCGGCGAAGCTGGTGCGCGTTGAGCCACGCGGCAATAGTCGCGTCTATTCGGTGCGGCGCGACGGTCTGGACGAACTGCGGCGGTACCTGGAGCGGTTCTGGTCCGACATCCTGGACGCGTACAGCGCGGAGGTCGCGCGACGCATAAAGGACGATCCCAAAAGGAGAGCGAAATGATGGAGCCCCTCGTCAAGACCATCGAGGTCCCCTGCAACCAGGAGCAGGCGTTCACCGTGTTCATGGACATGGGCAGTTGGTGGCCGAGGGACAAGTTCGCCACCTCGGTGATGCGCGGTCAGACCGTGAAGGCGCTGCGTGTCGACGCGAGGGAGGGCGGTCAGATCGTCGAGGTCGGCTCGGACGGCCACGAGCAGCTGTGGGGCACGATCAAGACCTACGACCCCTACCGCTATCTGAACATGGACTTCCACCTCCCGCACCCGAGCGAGAAGAACCCGGGGTTCAGCACGGTCGAGGTCCGCTTCACTGCACTGGGCCAGGACCGGACCCGCGTCGAGCTCACGCAGAGCAACTGGGAAGCGCTCGGCGACGTCGCCAAGATGGTCCAAGGCGGCTACCGCCAGGCGTGGGTCATGATCTTCGAGGGTGCTTACAAGGCGGCGTGTGGTGGCTGAGCGCCTGCGCCCTCACTGAAGGCCATGTGTCCCTGTCGACTCGGCCCTCCGCCGATGGATCAGGCCGAGCAGCACGCCGAACAGCGTGTACTGCACGAACGCGGCGCTCCCCTCCACCGCGATCCACGACGCGATCGATGGAATGGCGTACTTGCCCGCCTCCCCCAGGACGATGTACGACGCGAGAAAGCCCCCCAGCGCCCAAGAGAACTTGACGCCGTCCCACACGGCGTTGCCACCGCGCTGGAACGCGGGGAAGAGCAGGGCGAAGAGGACGCCCTGGATCAGCATCGACCCGAGGCCCATCGCGATGACCGGCTCCGCCCGCATGATGGGAATGGCCGCGAAGTGTCGGGCGAAGACGGCGAAATGGGACGCGCCCTGGACGCCGAACGTGACGACCAGGTAGGCGAGGACGGTCAGACCGATGGTGGCTGGCTTGCGAGCTTCCATGAGGGCCGCTCCGTGGCTTGTATGAGGCAAGTAAGATATCTTCACACTTGCATCATGCAAGTAAAGCTAGTTCCGGAGGGAGGCTCATTTGAGGCGCACCACTCGGCGGTCGGACTGCCCGATCAACTTCGCCCTGCAGGCGTTTGGGGACGGTTGGAGTCTGCTCGTGATGCGGGATCTGATGTTCACCAACCGCAGGACCTACAGCGACTTCCTGGGCGCCGAGGAGAACATCGCCACGAACATCCTCGCCACCCGACTCAAGCAGCTGCAGGCCCAGGGCCTGATCCGGCGACGGGGGACGGGCCGCGGCGCGACCTACGCGTTGACCGAGAAGGGACTCGATCTCCTGCCCGCCATGCTCGAACTCATCTCGTGGAGCGCCCGGCATGACCGCCACACTGCGGCGCCACCCGATTTCGTGGCCGGGATTCGGCGTGATCGGGACGCCGTGGCGACCGAGCTGCGAACGCACTTAAGGCAGCGACACGGCTTGTAACGCCACCCAAAGAAAGCGCAACGTAGGGGTTGCATTTACGCCCGTCCGCAGGCGGGCCTCTTTAGCCAAGCGGTACCTCGACCACATCGCGGCGCGATGGGACGCCGCGGCCGAACGCTTGCGGACGTTCGTCGAAGACAAGATTGACCACTAACTTCACCCGATGCCCGAGCCTGCCATCAAACGCGTCCTCCGCACCTGGAGGCGCGCGCTCCTCTGCGCGTACTATCGGCGCTTCAAGTCCGGACGCTCGTTCACCGCGCGCGGCGTCGACTACCCCTACTTCTACCACCCCTACAATGAGACGTACCGCAACGAGCGTGCGGTCGAGATTCCGATCGTGTGGTCGATCGTCCAGCGGGTGCCGCCCGAGCGCGTGCTCGAAGTCGGCAACGTGCTCGGTCACTATTTCCCCACGCGTCACGCCGTCGTCGACAAGTACGAGCAGGCGCCCGGCGTCCAGAACGTGGACGTCGTCGACTTTCGTCCCACTCGAGCCTACGATCTGATCGTCAGCATCTCCACGCTGGAGCACGTGGGATTCAACGAGCAGCCGCTCGAACCGGACAAACCGTGGCGCGCCATCGGCCACCTGCGGCGCTGCCTGTCGCCGCAGGGCCGGCTCGTCATCACCCTCCCCATGGGAGCGAACCCGCACCTCGACCGCATGCTGCAGGAAGGGCGCATCCCGCTCGACGATCCCCTGTGCCTCCAGCGGATCTCGGCGGACAACCGCTGGCGCGAGGCGTCGTGGGAGGATATTCGGCACGCCAGGTATCGCCATCCCTACCACAACGCCAACGGGTTGTTGGTGGCGACATTCCCGCCCGCCTGAGTCCTTGCTTTGTGCTCACGGCCCCACCGCTCCTGCCGGCCGCAGCGTCGCCACGAGTCGCTCATAACGCGGATTGCCATGCAGGGCGTCGAACTCCGGCCGACGCAGCCCGGCCCAGAGGTACGGGACGGGTGACGCGCGCTCCAAGCGGTCGAGTGCCGCCGCGGTATCGCCCACCGCCACCAGCGCCGCCATGATGAGCCAGTGCTCGTTCCGCCCCGGCCAGTGCGCCATCAGGGCCCGCGCTCGGGCGCTGTCGCCCGCGCGGACGAGGACCGTGGCGAGCACGCTTTCCATCACGATGTCCCCGGGCTGCAGCCGATTGGCCAGTTCCGCGTCCTCCTGGGCTCCGCGCACGTCGCCCCCACCCAGGCGGGCCAATGCCCGCCAACGGCGTGAGAATGCCGAGGCGGGGTCGAGCGCGACGGCGCTGTCGGTCAGAGCCACGGCGAGCTTCGTGTCGCGAACGTGCGTCCAGGCCAGATCGACGAAGGAGATCGCGCGCCCCGGATCGAGCGCGAGCGCCACGTGCTGCTCTCGATCGGCCTCGTCGTACCGCCCGAGCCAGTTCAGGATCGAGCCGTATTGATGGTGCGCCTCTGCGTTTTTGGGGTCGAGGGCGATGGACCGCTGGAACGCCTGCAACGACCCCTCCATGGTGCGGGGGTGGGCGAAGGCGAGGAGGTAGCCCCGCGCCATCCAGGCGTCGGAGGAAGTCGAATCGCGGCGCAGCGCGCGGTTGGCGATGATGAGGCCGCGGATTGCCAGGTTCTCGATCGGTGCGTCAGGCAGTCGATAGTAATTGCCGCGCGCGATCGCGTGGGCGTAAGCCGCGCGCCCGATCGCCGCGGCAAACCCGGAGTCGAGTCGCTCGGCTTCCCGATACTCGGCGAGGGCCCGAGCGGTCTCATCCGGTGACCGTCGCGCCAAAAAGAAGTTGCCCCGCAGATAGTGGTCGTAGGCAGCGGGGCTACGCGTACGCAACGTGCCGAGCGCACCGGTGTCCGATGACGGGCCATCTCCCCCCACGCGCATCGCCACCGCCCGGGCGATCACCGATGGCAACGCGAGCAGCTCGTCCGGTCTCCGATCGAACACGTCGCCCCACGCCGCGACCGCCGTGGCCCCGGTCAACAACCGGATCGACACGCGGACGCGCCCGCCGACGCGTCGCACGTTGCCGTCCAGCAGGTAGTGCACACCGAGCGTACGGGCGATCGCCGGCGCGTCGCCTGGCGACACTCGCTGGGCGCGCCGCACCACGCCGGGCGACTTCACCTGCACGCTCGCCACGCTGCCGAGGAGGCTCGTGACGTCCTCCGTCAGGCCGTCGGCGAGATAGGCGTCGGCCGTGTCGCGTACGCCGAAATACAACACGGCGACGCTCGTGGTCTTGGGGCGGCTCCAGGGATGCCACAGGGCGGCGATGGATGCGAGGGCGATCGCCCCCGCGATCATGGCGGCGACCGCACGGGGACGCACGCTCGGCGCCGCTGCCGACGCGCCCACGCCATCGACTGCGGCGATGAACCGGTACCCGCGACGGGGCAACGTCTCCACCAGTCGCGGGTTCTCGGCCGAGTCGCCCAGGGCGCTGCGGAGCTTGTGAATCGCGGCGTCGAGGCCGACATCGAATTCCACGAACGTACCGGCGGGCCAAATCGCCTGGCGCAGGTCCTCCCGCGTCACCACGTCGCCGGGATGCTCCAAGAGCAGCTCCAAGACCCGAAACGGCTGCTGCTGCAGCTTGATCTTGATCCCCTGCTTGAAGAGCTCGCCTGCGCGAAGGTCGACCTCGAACACCCCGAACCGGACGACTCGTCCCATGCAAGCTCCAGATCAGCCACAAGTCAGGTGCGCGCCATCGACTGGATGAGCGGCTGGTGCAAACCTAGAGCATCAGCGCAAACGAATGCCAACGCAAGGAGGCACAACATGTCAGCACCACGCACGAGAGCCACGCTAGCCGCGCTGGTGGGCGCGCTCAGTGTCATGATGGTCTCCACCGGGTGTGACGAAACCGCCACCGAGGCCGCCTCGCGGGCCCCCCTGAGCGGTCCCTCATACACCGCGTCATCTGGAAGCCAGTCGACGTTGCTCGGCCGCGCGACCTTCGCCGACCCGTCCGACCAAACGTTCAAGGTCAAGCGGATCTCGGGCGACTGGCACGCGGAGGTGAAGGCCACGCCCGGTCTGGACATCGCGGTGCAGCGCATTGTCTTTCAACCGGGCGGTCAGAGCGGCTGGCATCGGCACCCCGGCCCCGTGTTCATCGAAGTCGTGACTGGGACGATGACGTTCTACATGTCTGACGATCCCAGCTGCGCGCCGATGGTTCGTACCGCAGGCCAAGGGTACCTCGACGTGGGCGAGCACCCCCACATCGCACGGAACGAGAGCGGCGCACCCGCAGAGAACATCGTCGTCTACTTGGCGCCGCAGGGCGCTGCACTCAGGATCGACGCGCCGGATCCGGGGAATTGTCCGCTCTGAGCGGCGCCGTTCGGCCCGAGGGTGCCTACATGCGGCGCTGCGCCGTGGGCGGCACCAGCCCATTCAGACGCAGGTAATTCGCCTCCTGGCTGTAATGATCAGCCCAGTCGCCCACGGTGATCATGATCGCGGCCGCGCGGGAAAACGGGTTCGGACCGAACAGTTGGATCGGCTCGCTGAGCTTCGAGTCGTCGAGGCGCGCGAACGCCGACTCGCAGAACTGAAACGTCTCCTTGAGCCGGGCGACGAGCTGGTCCTTGCTCATCGTCGTGTCCATCGGCGTGCGCTGCGGCACGGCGACGCCGGCGACCTTGCCGCACAGCATATCGTTCCCCTCGTTGGCGAGATGGACCTGGATCATGGCAAAGCTCATCTGCGCCGGCGTGGGGCGATAGTTGTACTTGTCCGCGGGCATCGCTTCGGCAGCCGCAGTCAGGTTGCGCGCATACCACTGCGTCCTGGCGCGCAACGCGTCAGCGACCGGATTGGCCGAGGTTGCCGCCGGCGTCGTCGCGCCCGCCGTCCCTTGAGCGGCAAGGGCCAGGGGGAGGGGGAGGGGCAGAACGGCGCATGCGATCATCAAGAAGGCTCGGGGCTGCATCGTGCGCTCCAGCTCGGGGAGCGTGGATTTTGCCCCAGTTACGCTTGAGACGCTAGGCCTCTAGGTCTGCTCCAGAAGAGCCTTCAGGGTCGCGAGATCCTTCTCGACGGCCCTCGCGTCTTGATCGAACTGGCGCGCGGAGACGCCGGGCTGGCGCAGCAGCGTGAAGATCACCGTGCTCCCCGTGCCGTTGGGAACGACCCGTACCGGGTTGTGCACCGTGACCCCCGTCGCCAGAACGACGTCGTGATCTGCCACGCCCAGGTCGTTTGCGGGCGCAAAGCGCACCCGCACGCTGCCGATCGGACCTTCCGCGACCCATTCGCTCCCGTCGCGACGAATCTTGGTCCCGAGCCCCGCCGCCCACCGCGGGACGTTCTCGCCGTTCGAAATGAAGACGTAGACATCCCCAGGTGAGCGATGAATCGACACGCTGATGTTCTTGACCTCGAGGAGGTCGTCCATGGATGAGCCTCCGACACTGGCCGCGAGAGCGACAGCGACGATCGCGAGCGTCTTCATTTCTGGGGCGCTCCTGTCCACACCGGCGCGCCACTCTGCCCGTTCAGGAACGGCAGCACCGTGGGCACCAGCGCGGGTGACAGGAACATCTCGTAGTGTGTGAGGTTGGGGAGAATCGCGAGCCGATTCTGCCCCATGTGCTCGCGCTGCCAACCGGCATCACGCAGGCCCTCGCCGAGCAGCTGATAAAACCGCACGATATGCTCGGGACGAATCATGTCGTGATCGCCGTAGAGGAGCAGCACCGGGCCCTTGAGCTTCTTCACGTCCTCCGACCAGTCGTAGGGCGTGCGCATCCAAGCGCCCATCTGATCGAGCAGGCGTGGAAAATCCTGCGGCCGCGGCGCGATGGTGACGTACGACTTGTACATGGGCGTCGCTTTCATGGCGTCCGCCATCGCCGCCCCGACCGCCGCCTGTTGTGGCAACATCTCGGGGAAGAAGCCATCCTGCGCGAAGGGTGTCGAGACCAGTGCTAAACGGCGTACGGCGCCCGGATGCTGGATTGCCATTCGCAGGGCCACGCCGCCGCCCATAGAATAGCCCAGGACGTCGACGCTGTCATAGCCGAGCTGCTTCACGACCGTGGCCATGTCGTCGCCCATGGCCGGGAGGCTGATCGGTCGGTCCCCCAGCGCCGTACGACCGTGGCCATGGAGATCCACGGCGATCACCAACCGGTGTTTCGCGAACTCCGGCAGCCCGGGTTCGAACATGTGGATCGAGCCGAGCCCGCCGTGCAACAGGAGCAGCGGTGCTCCCCGCCCGTGGATCTCGTAGTAGTAATTGACGCCGTTGGCCGGGACGTACCCCGTCCGCAGCGGCTTCGGGCCAGCCTGCGCCACCCCCAGTGCGGGTAGGGCGAGCAGAGCGGTCAACGCGAGGCTGAATCCGGTTCGCATGGTTCCCCCTTTTTCCATACGTCGAATGACATGCCCTGAGATCGACATCGAAGCTCCTGGCCGATAAGCTTCTCTCCATGATCCCATCCATGCGCAGACCGCTCGTCATGCTACTTGCCGCCTGCTTCACCCCCGCCGTCGTTGCCGGACAGGACGCGGACCCGGTCGCCCAGCTCGTCGCGCGCCTCGACCTCGAGCAGTACAAGGCGACGATCAAAGGCCTCACCCAATTCGGCGACCGGCGCCAGGGCACGGACCGAAACCGCGCCGCCGTCGACTGGATCGAAGCCCAGCTCCGGAGCTACGGCTGTGCTGACGTCGCACGCCTGAAGTACGACTACCAGCCTCCGCGTCCCCCCTCTCCCGAAGGGAGAGGGGGACAGGGGGTGAGGCCGGCCCGCGACACGAGCCGAGCCTCGGGCGGCGGCCGCTCCCGCGGCATCCGCGCCCCCACCGGCGTCAACACCGATTCCCTCCGCCAGTCCGACCCGCGGGTGCGCGCGCTCAATGCGCAGGCCACCACGCCGGGGCCTCGCGAAGAGGTGTACTGCACCAAGGTCGGCACCGTCCATCCCGGCGAGATGTACATCGTGGGCGGCCACATGGACGGGCACGGGTGGGGTGAGGCGGCGAACGACGACGGCTCGGGCACCGCGCTCGTCATGCAACTCGCCCGCATCTTCTCGGGGGCCGACGTCCGGACCGACCGGTCGATCCGGTTCATTCTCTGGAACAACGAAGAGACGGGTCTCAACGGCGCCCGCGCGTACGTCGCGCAGCGCCAGGCGCTGCAAGGCTCGGCGGAGGAGCCCAAGTGGCTCGGCATGATCCAGCACGACATGATGCTCTTCGACCACGGCATGCCGCGCGCCGACGGGACCCTGGCGCCCGAGCAGCGGCCCGAAGCGGACGTGAATATCGAGTTCCAGGCGAACTCGAAGTTCGCGATGCAGTCGCAACAGCTCGCGTGGGCGTTCCAAGCGGCGAACGAGACGTACGCGACCGACTACCCGGCGACGGTGGGCGCCCACATGACCAACACCGACTCGGCGCCGTTCCAGGACTACGTGGCGGCGATCAGCCTGCGCGAAAACGAGCGCGGCACGCAGATCGGGGCGGGGTGGGACCCGAACTGGCACCAGCCGACCGACCTGTACGCCACCTACAGCGACAAGGACTTCCGGCTCGGGCTGAATGCGGCGCAAACCACCCTGGCGGCAATCGCCGGCCTGGTGGGGGCAACGATCAAGTAGCAGCCGGGGTTCTCCGGCGCGCTGGCGGCCATCCTCACTCCTTGAGCCCACCCGGCACGATACTCTTCGCCCCGAACTTGCCGCGCACGCGATCAATCGCTCGCGCCAACCCGCGATCTCGCTCCGTCTCGGGGGGTGCGGTCGCCGTGAACAACGCCAACTGATCTTCATCCCGCACCGGCGCCAACCCCGCAAGCCTTACCCCCACCAGCCGCGCCGGAACCCGCCGAGCCTTGCGCAACGTCGTCAGCAACTCGCGGGCCACGCGCAGGATCACGCGGTCCGATACCACCGCCTCGGCCAACGTCCGCTGCGCGGAGCGCGTCTGGAAATCCCAGTCGCGAAGGCGCACCGCCACGGTCCGCGCGGTGAGCCCATCGCCGCGCAGGTCGGCCGCGGCCCGCGTCACGAGGCGCAGCAGCTCGCGCTCGATCTCCGCGTCGTCGTGCAGATCCTTCGCGAACGTCTCGTCGCGACTGAGCCCTCTGTTCACCTCGCGATGAGCGACGCCCGCCTCATCGACCCCACGCACCCGGTTCCAGAGCCACGTCGCCTCACGCGCACTTAGCCCACCCTGCTGCCGCAGCGTCGCGACATCGTATGGGAAGACGTCTTCCACCGTGACCAGGCCCCGAGCCCCGAGTCGCGCCTGAAACTTTGGACCGACGAGCGGAATCTCGGCGAGGGTGCACGAGCGCAGGAACGGTTCCTCTGACCCTGGCTCGACGATCAGCACGCCATCGGGCTTGGCTCGGGCGACGGCCATCTTCGCGATCAGCTTGTTGGTCCCGCCGCCGATCGACAGCGTGAGACCCGTCGCCTCGAGTACGCCAGCGCGGATGCGCTGGGCCGTCGTGGCGAGCGGCTCGTGATGATAGACGCCTTCGGTTCCCGTCAAGTCGAGGTACCATTCGTCGATGCTCGCGCCTTCGACGATCGGCGCGAACCGGTGCAGCAGCTTGCGGATCTCCGCGCTCTTCTGGCCGCACGCTTGCATCGGGACCGGGACGCACATCGCGTCGGGGCAGAGCCGGAGGGCGCGCGCGATCGGCATGGCGGACCGGACGCCGAACTTGCGCGTCTCGTACGATGCGGAACACACCACCCCGCGGCTTTCGCGCGACCCACCGACGATGAGGAGCGCCGCTCGTCCAGCGCCGTCAGGGTCGAGCGCGCGAGCGACGGCGACGTAAAACGCGTCCGCATCCGCCAGGAGAATCCGACGCATGGGCAGGCCACGCGGGAGAGGATACCGAAGCTATCCCGAAACCGGCCGCCTCGGTAGGTGATCAGCCAGCGCTTATTTCGTGTCCTGCTGGTGCGCCTCCACGAACCACAGCCATTTGTCCACGCCGCGCGAGATCTCGGTCAGGATGTCGGCGCTCCCCGCGTCCTCGAGCTCGTTCATCTCTTCGATGCCCACCCGCACGGTGCGTCCGAACCCGGCGAGCGCATCGGACAACGCGGCAACATGCTCCGCTCCGGCAGACAGACCGATCGGGTAGTCAACGAGCGTCGAGCGTTCCGCGACCACCCCGACCGTACCCTCCGCCACGCCCCCGAGCTGGACGACCCGCTCGGCCAATAGATCCGCATACTCCCCGGCGGCAGCGGTGACGTCGTCGAACAGCTTGTGCAGCGCGATGAAGGCGGGTCCCTTCACATTCCAGTGGGCCTGTTTCGCCTGGGTCTGCAGGTCGATGCAGTCGGCGAGGCGCTGGTTCAGGAGCCCGATCGCCTCGATACGGGCGGGCTCTGGCAGGTCGTTCTTGGTCGCATAGACTCGTGTGGCGGTGCTGGTCATGGCGCACTCCTCGTGGCGGTGGCTGGGAAGGTAGCTCGTTAACGCCAGGCCGGGCCGAGCAGGTTCCCCGTGTAGTCGAGCCTCTATCCGGACGCGGGCCATGGCTCCATGTTGGCCTGCCATGGATAGGGACGAAGAATTCGAGGAGCGCACCGCGGCGGCGGCCGAAGTAACCGCCCGGCTGCGCGCCCGCGGCATCACCGTCACCGGTGCCGAGCGCCCCGAAGATCTCGTGAACCTCCTCTCGGCGGTAGAGCGCTTCGAGGCCGCGGTCGAAGCACACGGCGGGGACTTGATGGTCGACGACCTGAAGAGCGCGCAGCCCGATGACCCCCACTTCGTCGTGCCCCGGCGCAGTACGGGCGAGGGCATTCGCGCGTATATCGGTCGCATCGACGCTGCGACGGCGGGCCTCCGGCACCATCCGCGGCAGCGCGACTGAGCGGCTGATGCCGCGCTACGCCGCGTTCCTTCGGGGCGTCAGCCCGATGAACGCGAAGATGCCCGCGCTGCAGCAGGCGTTCGAGGCGGCCGGCTTCACGGACGTAAAGACCGTCCTCTCGAGCGGAAATGTCGTGTTCAACGCGCGCAGCGCTTCCGAAACGTCGCTCGAGCGAAAAACTGAGGCCGCGATGCTCCAGCGGCTTGGGTCCGCATTTCCCACGTTCGTGCGTCCCGTGGACGCGCTGCGAGAGATGCTCGCGTCGGACCCCCACCGTGCCTTTCGACTGACTCCAGACGCGAAGCGCATCGTCACGTTTCTGCGCGCGATGCCCACGAGGAAGCTCAAACTGCCGATCGAGCAAGATGGCGCGCGCATTCTCGCCATGAAGGGCAGGGAAGTCTTCAGCGCCTACGTCCGGAACCCCAAGGGGCCAGTCTTCATGGCGCTGATCGAGAAGACATTCGGCAAGGACGTGACGACACGTACCTGGGATACGGTCGGCAAGATCGCAAGGGCGTAGCCGTCAGCGACGCTGGGCCGCCCGCAGGCCCAGCACCCCGTTGATCCATCGCACCAACGGTACCATGAGACGGAAGTCAGCTTCGAGCAGGGTGGGGAGCCGCGCGCTCATCGCCTGAGCGTCGGTCAGTGCCCGTCCCGTCACGAACGACTGGAACTTGAGCCAGCGGCCGCCCGGATGGTCCGGCGCATAGCCGCGCGGCACGCGGCGTAGCACCGCCTCCTCGGACAAGCCGCCGAACCGCCGCACCAGCCGCCGGTCGGTGGCGATCCGCGCGAAGCCCTTCGGATCCTCGGCGATCGCGTCGCGCAGCTTGAGCAGCGCCTCGCGCGGCGGCATCCACATCCCGCCGCCGATGAACGAATCCTGCGGCGCGATCTGGAAGTAGAAGCCGGCGCCGCCGCCCGCCGCCTCGCGCCCCACTGCGCGCGAGCCGTCCCGGTGGTAGAGCCAGCAAGAGGCGTGGGTCTTGTACGGCGACTTGTCTGCCGAGAACCGGATGTCGCGGTAAATGCGGAACATCGAGCGCTTGGGGTCGCCGATGATCTCAGGCGCGAGGCGTGCCAGCCTCACGTCCATCTCTTCGATCAGCTCATGCATCGGCTGTTTCACGGCCGCTTCGTACTCGGCGCGATGCGCCTCGAACCATGGCCGCTGGTTGTGGCGCTTGAGGCCGCGCAGGAACGCCAGGGTCGCCGCTGAAAAGGCCATGGCTCTATCATAGGGGCTTGACGGGCGGTGCGCCTGTACATATATAACCTATCAGTTATGCAAGCAACGCACCGCCTCGACGCCATCTTCGCCGCCCTCGCCGACCCCACCCGGCGGGCGATCCTCGCTCGACTCGCCTCCGGCCAGGCGTCGGTGACCGAGCTGGCCCAGCCGTTCGCCATGAGCCAGCCCGCCATCTCGAAGCACTTGAAGGTGCTGGAGCGTGCCGGTTTGATTTCGCGCGGGCGGGAGGCGCAGCGCCGACCCCGGCGGCTCGAGGCGAAGCGTCTGGAGGAAGCCGACAGGTGGTTGGAGCGGTATCGCCGCTTATGGGAAGGGAACTACCGGCGGCTCGACGCCCTGCTCGATGAGCTGAGGACCCAAGCGAAAGAAAGGAAACCCCGATGAAACGCGAACAGCTGAAGATCACCACGTCCGGCGACCGGGACCTCGTGATGACGCGGGTCTTCGATGCCCCGCGCAAGCTGGTGTACGACGCTCATACCAAACCCGACCTGGTCCGCCAATGGCTGCTCGGACCGCCCGGTTGGACGATGCCGGTGTGCGAGATGGACGTGCGCGTGGGCGGGAAGTACCGCTGGGTGTGGCGACATGACACCAACGGAACGGAAATGGGCATGGGCGGCGTGTACCGCGAAGTCAAGGCGCCCGAGCGGCTGGTTACCACGGAGCGATTCGACGAGGCCTGGTACCCGGGTGAGTCCCTCAACACCCTCGTGCTCGTCGAGCAGGGTGGACGGACCACGCTTACGCAGACGATGCGCTACGAATCGCGTGCGGCGCGCGAAGCGGTGATCAAGTCCGGCATGGAGTCGGGCGTCCAGGCGAGCTATGACCGGCTCGACGATATGCTCGCGTCGCCAGCCAACGTAACCCCACGATAGAGGAGGACTGTTATGCAGAAGATCGTCCCGTTTCTCTGGTTCGATGGCCAGGCCGAGGAGGCCATGAATTTCTACGTTTCCGTCTTCAGGAACTCCAGGGTGATGCGCGTGATGCCGGGCCCGAACGGCACCGTGATGGGCGGAACGTTCCAGCTCGAAGGACAGGAGTTCTATGCGCTGAACGGCGGGCCCCAATACAAGTTCACGCCGGCGATCTCGCTGTTTGTGAACTGTGAGACGCAGCAAGAGGTGGACGAGCTGTGGGGGAAACTGTCCGCCAGCAAATCAGATGAGCAGTGCGGTTGGCTCAAGGACAAGTATGGCGTCTCCTGGCAGATCATCCCGACGGTGTTGGGCAAGCTGATGGGGGACAAGAATGCCAAGAAGGCGAACGCCGCCGTGCAGGCCATGCTGAAGATGAAGAAGATCGACATCAAAGGTCTGCAGGAGGCGTACGACCGCGGATAATCCAAACTGACCGAGCCTGGCCGGAGGTGTTACGTTGAGGGCCATGGAAGCCAAGAACGCGGACCTCTCCGCGCTCCGGATTGACCGCGCCGCTGACCCGGCGGCCGCCACCGTCCGCACGCGACGCTGGCTGACGATCGGCTTGCCCGCTGCCGGGGTCGTCGTCCTGGCCGCCGTCCTGGTGGCGACGAGCGGGGCGCTCGGCTCCGCCGTCCCCGTCCACCTGACACCCGCCACCATGGTCTCGCCGATGCGGTCCGGGGCGGTCCTCATCGCCAGCGGCTATGTCGTCGCCCAGCGCAAGGCCGCCGTCGCCTCCAAAGGCACGGGGCGACTCGTGTACCTCGGCGTCGTCGAAGGCGACCGCGTGCGGGCGGGGCAGGTGATCGCGCGCATCGAAGACGCCGATGTGCGGGCCCAGCTGGCGCAGGCCCAGGCCAACCTCGACCTGAGTCGTGTCGACCTGCGCGATGCCCAGCGGGCGCTGGCGCGCGAGCGGACGCTGCTCGACAGCAACTTCACGTCCCAGGCGAGCTACGACGCCGCCGAGGCGCGCTACGAGCGCGTGAAGGCCGGCATCGCCGTCGCCCAGGCCGCCGTGCAGGCCGCGGAGGTGCAGCTGGAAAACACGGTCATCCGCGCGCCGTTTGACGGCACCGTCCTGACGAAAAACGCCGACGTCGGCGAGGTCGTCGCGCCCCTCGCCGGGGGCGCGTTCTCGAAGAGCGCGGTGGTCACCATCGCCGATCTGCGCTCGCTCCAAGTCGAGGCCGACGTAGCCGAGTCGAACCTCGAAGCCACTAGCCCGGGGCAGCCCTGCGAGATCGTGCTGGATGCCTATCCCGACGTGCGCTACCCGGGCTACGTCGCCAAGATCGTGCCCACCGCCGACCGCGCCAAGGCGACGGTGCAGGTGAAGGTCGCGTTCCGCTCCTACGACGCCCGCGTGCTGCCGGAGATGAGCGCCAAGGTGCACTTCCTGCCGCGCCCGTCGCGGGTGGCCGTGGATACCCAGCCGGTCCTCGTCGTGCCGGGCACCGCGGTGGCGGAGCGAAACGGCCGCAGCGTCGTCTTCGTGGTGGAGCGTGGCCGGGCCGTGGAAGTGCCGGTCGTCGTCGGCCGGCAGGTCGGGTCGTCGGTGGCCATCCGTGAGGGGTTGCGTCCCGGCGTTCCCGTCGTCGACAGTGTCGGCGCCCGCCTGCGTGGTGGCGCCAAGGTCAAAGTCCAGTAGAGGAGCCTCATGCCTAATCCGATCGTCCAGGTCCGCGGTGTCACGAAGGCTTATCGGCGCGACAGCATGGTGATTCCCGTGCTGCGCGATATCTCGCTCGACGTCCCCGAGGGAGAATTCCTCGGTCTGATGGGCCCGTCGGGGTCCGGGAAGACCACGCTCCTCAACCTGATCGCGGGCATCGATCGCCCGGACGCGGGGGCGGTCTCGGTCGCGGGCACGGACATCACCAAGCTGAGCGAATCGGCGCTCGCGAAATGGCGCGCCCGGCACATCGGATTTGTGTTCCAGTTCTACAACCTGATCCCGGTGCTCACGGCCTACGAGAACGTCGAGCTGCCGTTGCTGCTGACGCCGCTCTCCAAGGCCGAGCGGCGCAAGCATGTCGAGACGGCCCTCATGCTCGTCGGGCTGCAGGACCGGATGCACCACTATCCGCGGCAGCTCTCCGGGGGCCAGGAGCAGCGCGTCGCCATCGCGCGCGCCCTCGCGACCGATCCCACGATCCTCGTGGCGGACGAGCCGACGGGCGACCTCGATCGCAAGTCCGCCGAAGAGGTGCTCACGCTGCTCGAGCGGCTGAACAAGGAATTCAAGAAGACGATCGTGATGGTCACGCACGATCCGCACGCCGCCGAGCGGGCGCACATCGTCCGCCACCTCGACAAGGGCGAGCTGCAGTGAAGCTGCTCAAGATCGTCCTCAAGAACCTGTTCCGGCACCGGCTGCGGACGGTGCTCACGATGCTGGGGATCGCCACGGCGGTGATGGCGTTCGGCCTGATCCGCACGATCGTGGGGGCGTGGAACGCCGGCGTCGCCGCGTCGGCGGCGAACCGCATGATCACGCACCACAGCGTGTCGTTCATCTTCCCCGTCCCGCTGCCGTACCGCCAGCAGATCGCCCGCGTGCCGGGGGTCACGGCGGTGTCGTGGGCGAACTGGTTCGGCGGCGTCTACGGCGACCCCAACGACTTCAAGAACTTCTGGCCCCGCCTCGCGGTGGATCCGGAGACGTACTTCGACCTCTACCCCGAGTTCCAAGTCCCGCCGGACCAGCTCGCCGCGTTCAAGAAGGAGCGCAACGCCTGCATCATCGGTCGCAAGTTGGCCCAGCAGCACGGCTTCAAGCTCGGCGACGTGATCACGATGGAGGGCGACATTTTCCCCGGCCGCTGGGAGTGGGTTGTGCGGGGGATCTACACGGGCCGGGATCAAACGGTGGACGAGACGCAGATGTTCTTCCGGTGGGACTACCTGTACGAGCAGGTGCGGGCGCGGGAGCCGGGCCGGCCCGTGGACGCCGGCTGGTACATCCTGCGGGTGGAGCCGCCGGACGCGATGCCCCGGGTCGCGACCGCCGTCGACGAGCAGTTTGTGAATTCGCGCGCGCCGACCAAGACCGAGAGCGAGAAAGCGTTCCAGCAGAGCTTCGTGGCGATGTCGAGCGCCATCATCACGTCCATGCAGGTGATCTCCGTCGTGATCGTCGGGATTATCCTCCTGGTCCTCGCGAACACGATCGTGATGGCGGTGCGGGAGCGGACGCGCGAGTACGCCGTCCTCAAGACGCTGGGCTTCTCGGCGCGACATCTCGTGACGCTCATCTTCGGGGAGTCGCTGCTCATCGCCCTGTGCGGCGGCCTGGTCGGTCTGGCGCTCACCTTCCCCATGGTGGCGGGCTTCGGCAAGGCGCTGCCGACGTTCTTCCCGATCATCAACGTCGCCCCCGGCACCATCGCGATGGCGCTCGGGGCGGCTATCGTTGCGGGGTTCGTCGCCGCGCTGTTCCCCGCCACCCGAGTCGTGCGCACGCCGATCGTGGCCGGCCTGCGCACGGTGGGTTAGAGGACACATGATGCGCATCCCGTTCTCCTACATCTGGCGGAGCCTCTGGGCCCGCCGCCTCACGACCACCCTCACGCTCGGCGGCCTCGCGCTCGTGGTGTTCGTGTTCGCAGGGGTGCTGATGCTGGCCCAGGGCCTCGAGGCGACGCTCGTCGAGACGGGCTCGCCCGACAACGCCATCGTATTGCGGCGCTCCGCAGGCTCGGAGCTGGTGAGCCAGATCGATCGCGGCACGGCGAGCGTCCTCGAGACGCAGCCCGAGGTAGCGCCGGCCAAGGACGGCCGCCCGCTGCTGTCCCGGGAAGTCGTGGTCGTGATCAACCTCTTCAAGAAGACCACGAACGGGATGAGCAACATCGTGGTCCGGGGCGTGTCGCCCCAAGCGTTCGAGCTGCGGCCCGGCTTCCACGTGAGGGAGGGCCGCCCCTTCCAGTTCGGCACGCACGAGATTGTCGTAGGCAAGAACATCGCGGACCGGTTCAAGGGCGTCGCCCTCGGCGCCGAGCTGGGGTTCGGGGGCGATCGCTGGACGGTGGTGGGCATCGCCGACGCCGGCGGCACGGGCTTCGACTCCGAGATCTGGGGCGACGCGGACCAGCTGATGCAGGCGTTCGGCCGCCCGGTGTACTCGTCGGTGACGTTCCGCCTGCGCGATCCCAGCCAATTCGAGGCCGTCAAGGCGCGGCTGCAGGCCGACCCGCGTTCCCAGTCCCTGGAGTTGAAGCGCGAGCAGGAGTTCTACCGGGAGCAGTCGCAGGCGATGGCGAAGTTCATCAAGATCCTCGGCCTCGTCGTGACGACGATCTTCAGCGTCGGCGCGATGATCGGCGCGATGATCACGATGTATGCGGCGGTGGCCAGCCGCGTCGTCGAGGTGGGGACGCTGCGCGCCCTGGGCTTCCAGCGCCGCAGCGTGCTGACCGCTTTCCTCGTCGAATCGGTGCTGCTCGCGATCGCCGGCGGTGCCGTGGGGGTCGGGCTCGCCTCGCTGCTCTCCTTCGCCCGGGTCTCGACGCTCAACTTCGGGAGTTTTTCGGAGATCGGTTTCGGGTTCGCGTTGTCGCCCGGCGTCGTCGCCCGCGCGTTGATCTTTGCCGTGGTGATGGGCGTGGTGGGGGGCTTCCTCCCCGCGGTGCGGGCCGCGCGCCTCAACATCGTCAACGCGCTGCGGGCGGCGTAGGTCGACTACACCTCGCCCAAGACGTCGCGAATCGCGGCGAGCAACACGTGCGGTTCGAACGGCTTCTGCAGCGTGCGCGCCGCGCCGAGGGCCGCGGCGGCCCGCAGCACATCAAGGTCGCCGATCCGGCCCCCACCCGAGATGGCGACGATCTTCGGGCGAGGAATCGCGGTACGCAGCGCGCGAATGACCTCCAACCCATCCCGCTCGGGCATGAAGACGTCCACGAGCACGAGATCGGCGCCGTGCGTCCGGTGCAGCCGCAGTCCGGCGTCCCCGTCGGCGGCGTCCAGCACCTCGTAACCGGCGGCCTCGAGGGCGACCCGGAGCGCGCCCCGCAGGACCGCATCATCATCCATCACGAGGACCCGGGTCATGACGCGTCGAGCACTTCGCGCACTTTGCGGGCAAGCGCCTCCGCGGTGAAGGGCTTCTGGAGGAACGCGATGCCGGGCTCGAGCATCCCGTGGCGGACGATGGACTCGTCGGTGTACCCCGACAGATACAGCACTCTCATGGTCGGGTGCGCCGGAGCCAACAACAGGGCGACTTCACGACCGCTCATGCCGGGCATGACGACATCGGTCACGAGCACATCGAAGCTTTCTCCATGTTGCGCCGCGAGGCGCAGCGCGTCATGACCGCTCGCCGCCACGAGCACGTGGTAGCCCCGGGCTTCCAACAGTCTGCGGACGAGATTCCGAACCTCCTCCTGGTCTTCCACCAGGAGAATCGTCTCGGAGCCCCGCAGCGAAGCTGCGATGACGGGATCGGGGCGTGCCGACTCGACCGGTGCATCGACGCGCGGCAGATACACCTTGAACGTCGTGCCCCGACCCGGCTCACTATAGAGCCAGATGTAGCCCCCACTCTGCTTCACAATCCCGTACACCGTCGCGAGGCCCAACCCGGTGCCCTGACCCTTCGGTTTCGTGGTGAAGAAGGGTTCGAACACGCGGGCCTGGGTGGCGGCATTCATCCCCGCGCCGTTGTCGCTCACGGCCAGCATCACGTACGATCCCGGCACGACGACCGTGCGCGCCGCCAGGTACGCCTCCTGGAGCTCGACGTTCAGGGTCTCGATGGTCAGCTTGCCGCCGTCGGGCATCGCGTCTCGAGCGTTGACGGCCAGATTGACGATGACCTGCTCCAGTTGGCCGGGGTCGGCGCGCACCGCGCCCAGGTCCTCCGCGAGGACGGTGCGCAGCGCAATGTCCTCGCCGATCAAGCGCTGCAGCATCCTGTCCAGGTCGGCCACGATCTCGTTGAGATCGAGGACCCGCGGGGCTAGGACCTGTTGGCGGCTGAACGCGAGTAGCTGGCGCGTCAGGTCCGCGGCCCGCAGCGCCGCCTTCCGGGTTTCCTCGGCTTCCTCGCGCCCCGGGTGGTCGGAGGGGAGGCTCTCCAGGAGCAGGTCGGTGGAGCCCAGAATGGCGGTGAGCAGGTTGTTGAAGTCGTGCGCCACGCCGCCCGCGAGGCGCCCGATCGCCTCCATTTTCTGTGCTTGGAAGACCTGTTGCTCGAGCCGCTTCACGTCCGTCACATCTTCGATCAGGGCGAGGATGCCGGTGACCCGACCCTTGGCATCACGCAGCGGCGCGGCAAACAGGGTTACCGTGATCGGGGCTCCGTCCTTCTTCCGGCGTACGAGCTCTACGCCGTTCAACGACTCGCCGTGCATGACGCGACGTCGTAGCTCCGCGAACTCCTCTGCTTTCTCGTCGGGAACGATGGGCACCGGCCTCCCCACGACCTCCGCGGCGGTCCACCCGAACAGACGCTCGGCCGCCGGATTCCACGTCTGTACGATGCCGTCCGCATCGACCGAGGAAATCGCGAGCGGAGCGGAGGCAATCAAGGTCTGGAGCTGGTGATTGGCCTCCCGCAGTGCCTCCTCCGCCCGCTTGCGCGCGGTGATGTCCAGGACCGTTCCGGTCATGCCCACCGGTCGGCCGGTCGGGTCCGTGACGACGCCGCCCCGGCCGTGCAGAAAGTGGATGCTGCCGTCGGGATGCACGATCCGATGGTCGATTTCGAACGGCGCTGCCGTCTCGAGCGTGCGGCGGACGGCGCCCGCGACCATGTCACGGTCGTCCGGGTGGATGAGCGCGAGGTAATGCTCGAGGGCGATGGGACCGTGGGCGGGCGGGAGCCCGAAGATGCGATACGTCTCTTCGGACCACGTGATCGCGTCCCCGACGATATCCCATTCCCAGCTGCCGATGTGAGCGACGGCTTGCGCGTGGCTGAGGAACTCTTCCGCGCGCTTCCGCTCTCTGACCTCTCGCGCGTTGACGATGGCTCGGCGCACGGCGGGGCCGAGGCGGTGCAGCCGGTGCTTCACGACGTAGTCGGCCGCACCCTCTCTGATGTACTGGGCCGCGGTCTCCTCATCGAGCGAGCCGGTGACGATGATGACCGGCACGTCGGGACGCTCGCGCTGGACGACGCGCAGGGTATCGTGAGCGCTGAAGTGAGGCAGCGCGTGATCCGACAGCACCACATCCGGGGCGAAGGTCGCGAGCGCATGCACGAGATCCGCTTCGCCTTCGACCCGGAGCGACGTGCAGGGAAGGTCCCCCTTGCGCAGCTCGCGTGTGATGAGCTCCGCGTCGGGCTCGGTATCTTCCACTAACAGAATCCGGAGGGACTCGCCGTGCGCCGCGATGGGTTCTTTCGCCCTTTCCGACCACCTGCAGGAATAGCCGATTCGGCGGGCAGCGACCAATACTTTGTTGCGCTGGGAGCTAGCGCTTCTGCGGATACCTCGGAGGGGGGCCGGCCCTCAACCCACCAAACGCTCGACCGGGTAGCGGAGCGCGTCACCGTGACACCGCAGCACCTGGGACGCCTCGAGGCCGGAAAGATCGCGGGCGTCGTACTGGCACAGGGTCACGACCGGGAAGCGTCGCGCCACCAGGCGATCGTAGTCGGCCTCGTACGCGAGGACCTCCGGGAACCGCCGGCGCCGAGCCAGACGCCCGCCCGATACGTCGCCGACGACGCAGAGCGAATGCGCGCCGGCGCCGGTAGCCGCGGTGAGCCGCTCGTGCCAGAATTCGAGCTGCCCGGAGGCGGCGTCGGCATACTCCGCCTGCACGAGCCGTCCGGCCACGATGTCCCGTTTCAGTTCCGGTCGGGCCTTACCGAGCTGCGCGACAACGCGGCGCCGGACGTTCGGCGTCGCGACGAGAAAGCACACGCTGCCGGCGTGCAGGCCGTCCGCGAGGAACACCGCCGCCTGGCTCGCTCTAGCGCGATCGCTCGTGTACAGCCCACACAAATGCGCGCCCAGCGGGGCCGCGTCCGTCGGCCGCTCGAGGAAGGCGAGCAGGTCGGCGCGCCGGAAGCGTCGCTCGCGCCTGCCGCCCACCCGGAAGCAGGGCAGCCGGCCCGCGTTGGTCCAGCGTCGCAGCGACGTCTCGCTGACGTGCAGAAACGCCGCCGCCTGCGTGATGTCGAGCAGCTCGATCACGTCACTCATCGCGCGCAGCCCTCCTGGTGTGGCGCGAGACTTGACATCGATGGTACTATTGTATAGGAAAGATCAACAAAGGACAATATCGCAAGATGGAACTGCGCCATATCCGCTACTTCGTCGCCGTCGCCGAGGAACGCAGTTTCCTCAAGGCTGCCGCCCGTATTCGTGTCGCGCAGCCGACGATCTCAAAGCAAATCCACGATCTGGAAACCGAGCTGGGGACGACGCTGTTCGACCGTTTGCCCCGCGGCGTCCGTCTCACGCGTGCCGGTGAGGCGTTTTTGCCACAGGCGCGAAGCACGCTGGAGGCGGCGGCTCGCGCCGTCGCCAGCGCCCGCGGCGCCGCCGCCGATGGGGCCGCCGCGCTCGAGTTCGCGCACGGCGAGCTTTCGACCTATACGTCGATCATCGAGGACCTCCTCGCGGCGTTTCGGGAGGCGCACCCGGAGGTGCAGGTGCGCGTGTCGAGCAAGAGCGACGCGGACACCTACCACGCGCTGCGGGAGGGGCAGGTCGACATCGCGTCCGTGTTCATCGCCCAGTGGCCGGTGGAGGGGTTCGAGGCGCTCCGCATCGTGGACTGTGCCAGCAAGGGCGTGTTACTCCCCGCGAGCCATCCGCTCGCCGGCCGGTCGTCCGTTCAATTGGCGGAGCTGCGCGACCTCACCTGGCTGCATTCCTCGCCGCAGCGCTGGCCCGGTTTCTTCCGGATCATCGACGAGGAGCTGCGAGACCGCGGGTTGGTGCCGACGCGACGGCGCGAGCGGCCGAAAGAGACACCGGCGTCGAACGTGCAGATCGCCGCGGGGGACACCTGGGCGCTGTCGAGCGAAGGGATCGCCGCCCCCTATCGGAAGACGCCGACGGCCATCGTCTACCGTCCCTTTGTCGAGCCGCCGATCCCCTGCTGGATCGCGCTCGTCTGGCGCCCCAAGGCGCCGCGCGTCGTCCACGACCTCGTCGCGGTGGCGCGAACGCTGCGAAGCTCGCTGGTCGCCTAGAGCCGGTAGCCCACCAGCGTCCCCGACGCCGTCTGCAGGAATAACATCCCGGCCACGTCGTCCACCGCGTACACCGGCTCGCGCTCCTTGCCGAGATCCACGCGCGCCCGCGGCTGCGCGCTGTCCTTGTCGATCTGCAGCAGCACATTGCCGTTCCCCTCGGGCGCGCGTGTCAGCATGAAGACCGACCCCGGGACGGTGAGCGATGCCCGGAAGCGCTTCGACGCGAGCGCGGCCGCCTCGCGCGAGTAGCCCGTGAGCTGCGTGCCGCCCTGCGAGTACGCCGTTGCCAGCTGTCCCGTCAGACGCTTCGCGTTGGAGTCCGTGGCCTGGCGCGACGCCTGGGCGAAGGCGTCGCCGTACGCCGAGGCGGCGGCGCCGTACAGTCCCGCCCGCACCGAGTTGATCCGGTACAGCGCGCGCAGCAACCCGGGCAGCTGCGGGGCAGGGTGATAGACCTGCTGCTTCACCTGCCCATCCCGCGCCACCACCACGAGGTTCTGCGACGAGGTGAGCACGATGCCCGCCGGGCGGATCTCCATGGCGGTCGGATTCTCGCCGCCCTGGAACTTGATCTCGCCGCCCAGCGCGTGGAACGTGCCGGCGTCACGATCGACGGCGTAGAGCTGGTGATCTCGGTTCGCGAACACGTAGAGCGTCCGCCCCTCGACCACGTGGTGCAGGGAGCCCAGCTGCTTGCCGCTCTCGATCGCGTCCTTGAACTTCTGCTCTCCCGCGGCCAGGTCGATGACGTTCACCTCGGCGTTCGTCGCCGCGTCGGGCCGCGAGATGTACAGCAGGCCCGCAGGCGTCAGCTCAGCGTAGGCGAGCTGGCCCTTGATCTTCACATCCTTCTTGAGTCGCACCGTCGCCGTGGCGACGTCCAGCACATTCACGAAGGTGCGCGACTCGGCGTCCACCGCGAGGACCGCGGACCCGCCCGCGATCATCGCGTCCGTGACGGTGCCGCGCATGCGGAGCGGCTTCGCGGCGATCGTCGTGCCGTCGTCATAACGCGCCACGTTCAGCCCCGTCTGCACCACGCCGTTCACGATGCGCACGTTGCCCGTCGCCTCGTCCTTGGGCGGCGATTCCGGAAGGATGATGATCCCGCCCGGGTGCTCCACGATGCCGTGGACCCAGCCTTCGATCGTCGGCGGTTTGGGCCACAGCGCCTGCCCGTCGGTGAGCCGATAGGCCATGAGCCGGTCGTCGAAGCCCACGTAGATGCGGTCGGTCTTCGTGAGTGACGGGAAGAGGCCCACGTGACGCGCGGGGTTGCCGGCGCGGGCGGTGGGGAGCGTCGCCGCCCAGCGCACTTTGCCCGTGCGGGCGTCGATCCCGCGGAGACCCATCAGGGTGTGGACGACGATCATGTCGGAGCCGGCCTGCAGCACCTCGAGCGCCGTGGCCCCGGAAACGGCGCGCACCAGCCCCTGCATCAGCCCTCCGAGGCCGCCCTTCTTCGGCCCCGTCTGTTGGAAGAGCGATTCACTCACCCAGCGCTGCGTGCCGCTCGCGAGGTCGAACAGGGCCACCACCGGCGGTCCCGACGCGCGCCGGCCGTGGACGAGCAGGCTGCCGCTCTGCGGCAGCACCCGGCGGGTGACGACTTGCGTCAGGCTCAGGCGCCGGGAATCGAAGACGACGGCGCCCGTCACCGGGTCGAACACGAGCAGCAGACCCGGGCGCGCCGCTTCCATGAGCAGCGACCCCTCGACCATGCGGACGCTGTCGGGGGGCAACCCGCCCAGCTCGGCCTTCTCCCACGTGACCACGCCGCGCTCGATGTCGACGCCGGCAAGCCCCGCGTCGGTCGAGACGAGCAAGGCGCCCGCGGGCGTGACCTGCTGCCAGCCGATCGCCCCCTTCATCTTAAGGGTCCACGCCGCGGCCGCGCCGGAAGGGGCCTGAGCCTGAACCAGCGTGGAGACAGCAACGAGCAGTGAGAGGGGCAGGACCATGGGAGCCTCCAGTGGCCCCCTATATCCCCCCAGCGCGCGCCGGAGCGCAAGGCCTCGGATCAGCCAGGAGACACCGCCTCCACGCGGAACCGCTTCACCGCGACGACGGTCAACCAGACGAACAACGCCAGCACGACGAGCTGCGTGAGAAAAAACGGCGGCTCGGCTTGCGTCGGTGCCAGGGCCTGTAAGGCCGGCACCTTCCGGAAGAGCTGGACGATCAATACGAAGACATTGAAATACTGGGCCAGCACAGCGCTGACCACGTAGATCCAGCGCCACGCCCCCGCCAGGTGACGGACGTAGCGCCCCACGATCGCCGCCGCGAGCAGGACCAGCGATAGGACGCCGATCTTGTGGGACGGCAAGAGCACGAAAAACGGGAAGCCGAACCCGGTGACGCTCGTCAAGACTGTGCTCACCAAGAACACGGCGGTCCAGCCGTCGAGCCGTTTGCCGTTGAGCATCCCGTAGGTTACGACGAAACCCGACGCGATCCCGATCAAGCTGATCACGACATGCACGAACGTGAATGTGGTCATGCCGAAGATCATCGGGCGCGTTCCTTATGGTCTGCGTGAACCGACAACGTGCGCCGAATGCCGGTAACACGCAATCCTTGCTCCGCCCGCTGAGGGGACCTACGTTCCCGGCATGTCGTCACCGACTCTCGCGCTGCGCCTCACCCTGCTCGCCGGCTTGGCGGCATGCCACCCCGCGCCCCGCGCGGTGGTGGTCGGGCCGGCATGGTCAGCGCCCGCGTGCGACACTGCCGACACTGCCGCCGCACCCACATTCCGCGCCACGGGCGGCGCGCTCACCCCCACCCAGCGCGATTCGATCCTTCGGGATGTCGCGACCCACCGGGCGGCCTGGCGCGCACGGCACATTGCGGACTACCGGCTCCGCGTCGCCGAGACATGCTTCTGCCCGGGGTCGCCGCCGGGTGTCTTGGAGGTGCGCAACGGAAGGCCTGTAGCCGCGTTCGACATGGCCGGGCGCTCCTCCCGCCCGCTGCTTGCGCGCTGGTCGTCGTATACCGTCGAGGGTCTGTTCGACGTGGTCGAGCGCACCGCGCGCTCCGGCGAGGTCTTGGAGGTCAGCTACGACGCTTGCCTGGGCTATCCCACGGCCATCAAAGGCAACATGCGACAGGTGGACACCTGGTTCCAGATCGACGCCGGTCCGCTGACTCAACCAGCCTCGGAGGCTCCCTCCTCTTCCGTTCCCCAGGACGTCGTCCGCTGGGAACGACAAGCCCAGAACGTCACGATCCTCCGCGACGATTGGGGCATCCCGCATGTGTACGGCAAGACCGACGCCGACGCCGTCTTCGGTCTGATGTACGCGCAGGCCGAGGACGACTTCAACCGAGTGGAAACGAATTATCTCAACGCGATGGGACGGCTGGCCGAAGCCGAGGGCGAGTCGGCGATCTACCAGGATCTCCGGATGAGGATCTTCATCAACCCCGACTCGATCAAAGCGCAGTACGCTGCGAGCCCGGAGTGGCTGAAGCGTTTGATGAACGCGTGGGCCGACGGCTTGAACTTCTTCCTCTATAAGCATCCCGAGGTGACACCTCGCGTCCTCACGCGCTTCGAGCCCTGGATGGCGCTCACCTTCAGCGAAGGGAGCATCGGCGGCGACATCGAACGGGTCAACCTGCGCGACCTCGAGGCTTTCTACGGGGGGACCGGGCAAGGGGATGGCGACGCCGAGATTGAGCCCACCGGCTCGAACGGCATCGCCATCGCGCCGGCGAACACGATCAACCGCCATGCGTTGCTGCTGATCAATCCCCATACGTCGTTCTTCTTCCGGGCCGAGGTGCAGGTGGTGAGCGATGAAGGCCTCAATGCCTACGGCGCCGTGACGTGGGGCCAGTTCTTCGTCTACCAGGGGTTCAACGATCGTGTGGGGTGGATGCACACCTCGAGCGGCGTAGACAACATCGACGAGTACCTGGAAACGGTCGTGCAGCGGGGCGAGCGCTATTCCTACCGCTACGGCACGGCCGAGCGACCCGTGACGGTCACGACGATTGCGGTGCCGTACAAGACCGCTGCGGGCATGGCCCGGAAGACGTTCACGGTCTACCGCACCCACCACGGTCCCGTCGTCCGGAAGGTGGGCGAGCAATGGGTGAGCGTCCGGCTGATGCAGGAGCCCCTCAAGGCCTTGACTCAGTCGTATTCGCGCACCAAAGCGCGGGACTATCCGGCGTTCCGCCGCATCATGGACCTGCACACGAATTCGTCCAACAACACGATCTTCGCGGCCGCGGACGGCGACATCGCGTACTTCCACGCCAACTTCATCCCGCGGCGCGACACGGCGGTCGATTGGACCAAGCCGGTCGACGGCAGCACCCCCGCGACGGAGTGGCACGGCGTCCTCTCCGTCGATGAAACGCCCCACCTCTTGAACCCGGCGAGCGGGTGGCTCTACAACTCGAACAACTGGCCTTGGTCGGCGGCGGGACCGGCGAGCCCGAGGCGGCGAGACTACCCCACTTATGTCGAGACCGGCGGATTCGAATCCGCGCGCGGCCGCCACGCGATCAGGGTGTTGGAGAACAAGCAGGACTTCACGCTCGACGCCCTCATTGCCGCGGCGTACGATAGCTATCTGCCCTGGTTCGAGCAGCCGATCCCCGCGCTGATCAAGGCGTGGGACGAGCGCCCCGCCGCCGATTCTCTCACATCGAAGCTGTCGGAGCAAATTGGTGCGTTACGCGCGTGGGACCTGCGCTGGTCGGCGACGTCCGTCCCCACGTCCCTCGCGGTGTTCTGGGGACACGCCATCGGGCGAGTAGTGAGTGCCGATGCGCGCAGGGCAGGGATGGCCCTCGAGGACTATGTCGCCCAGCGCGCGACGGCGCAGCAGCTGCTCGAGGCGCTGGCGGCGGCGTCCAACCAGCTCACATCCGATTTCGGTGCGTGGAAGACTCCCTGGGGTGACATCAATCGGTTCCAGCGCCTCACCGGGGACATCGTCCAACCGTTCAGCGATGCGGGGCCGAGCATTCCCGTGCCGTTCACCGCGTCGCAGTGGGGCTCGCTCGCCGCGTTCGGCGCGCGCGCGTACCCGGGGACCAAGAAATGGTATGGGACGAGCGGGAACAGCTTCGTCGCCGTCGTGGAGTTCGGCGACAGTGTGCGCGCCAAGGCCGTCACGGCGGGCGGCGAGAGCGGGCACCCCGACTCCCCGCACTTCAATGATGAGGCGGCCCGTTACGCCGCGGGCAACCTGCGTGATGTGTACTTCCATCGTTCGCAGCTCGTGGGTCACACCGAGCGGGAGTACCATCCGGGGCGCTGAGGGGCGCTCATAATCGGCCAAGCCAAAGGGCCAGCCCGCTGCGGACTGGCCCCTCTGGTTTCGCCCGACTGCCCCGTGCGGCTCAGAACGTGACGAGCGCCCCAAGCTCACGCTCGATCCCGGACATCGGGCTGTAGACGAATTCCGGGTTCTCCTCGTCGACGCTCCCGCCCCACAGGATGCCGATCAGGGTGACGTTGGAGCTGCTGCCCCGGCGCCAGAACACGTTGGAGCCGCTGTCGCCACCGTCCACGAGCGCCGAGACGATCGCCTGGCACAGCCGGATGTGGGTCGTGCCGAGCGCGAGGACGTCCACGCAGGTCTCCGTCGTCGGCCCGCGCGTCCAGCCCGTCGTGCGACCGATCTTGTTCGCGGTCTCACCTTGTACGGGGTCCGCCCGTTCGCCCTTGATGCTGAGGAACCCGGCAATCGTATGCACCTGGTCGTCGAGCGATGTCGTGATCTCGTCGACGCGGGCGATCCGGCCCAGCGTGAACTCCGCGCCCGCCGCGTACTGGGCGCGCGACGCGTCGCTGTAGCGGCACGCGAGCGGCGGCGGACAATCGAGGTTGGCCTGCGAGGTCCACTGCGGGTCATCCACCTCGACGCCGATGAAGTTCGCCGCGCCGCCGGAACGCAGGTTTTGGTAATAATCGGTGGGCGTTTCCGTCCCGCCCTCGACGTTGCTGCAATGCGAGTTGGTGATGAACGACGGCACGCCATTCCGCAGGGCATTGAAGCCCAAGGTGCAGATCAGGGTTACGGGACTCACGGGCGAGGGGAAGAAATTGATCTGGAGCCCGCCCACCAGCGGACGCACGCGGTCGCGCAGCGTGGCGACCGCCACGATGGGGGCCCGCTGCTCGACGATCGCCGCGCCGGCCGGGATGCCCAGCTGCCCGAGCACGTTCCGCACACCGTCGGCCGCGCCGGCATCGCTCACGCCGAAGCGCAGCCGGTTCTGCCCTTCATCTACGTCCCCCAGGATGATGCCCGACACCGAGAACGCGCCGGGTCGCGCCTGCCGATACCACGCGTCCAGTTGGGCGTACTCGTACTGACCCTGGGCCACGCGGAGGTCGGACGCTGTGAACCCGCGGCTCACGAGGAACGCGGCCAGCGCCTGCTCGGCGGTCGATCGTTGGGCCGGATCCGTCAGATACACGGCGGGCAGCTCGGCTGCGTCGAGGAAATACCCGCCGAAGCCGGGGACCACCGCGGCCACGGCCATCTGACTGGGATTCGAGTCTTGGGAGACCTGCTGTAACGCGGCATTGAGGTGAGGGGCGTCGGGTGCGGCTGGGTTCGAGGCGTCGCGACAGGCGCTCAGGACCAGGGCGCCGACGAGGAGACGGCGAACGCGCATTGGGGCCTCCGGCAGGTGGTGGCGTTGTGGGGGTCAATTGCCGAACGCGCCGGTGGTGCATATTGGGTGCCGCAGCCCGCGTCCGAACGGTCGCGCTCGGCGGGTCGGTTGGAGCGGGCGTCGGGGGCCCATGGCGATGCGGGCACGCAACACCGGGGAACCCTCGACCCCCCGGCGTCGTTTGTCTGCACGTCGTCACTTCGTACTCTTCGCGGGGAAATGCAATGTCCATCCGTCCGGTCAAACGCATCATCGAGTCGCGGCCGACCGTCGAGGGCGCGGGTGTGAAACTGCGCCGCGCCTTCGGCTTCGGGAACACCGGCGACTTCGATCCCTTCCTCTTATTGGACGACTTCCGCAACGAGCATCCCGAGGACTATCTCGCCGGGTTCCCCTGGCACCCGCACCGCGGGATTGAAACCATCACCTACGTCCTGAGCGGCACCGTCCAGCACGGCGACTCTCTGGGCAATCGCGGCGCGATGGGCCCCGGCGACGTGCAGTGGATGACGGCGGGCAGCGGCATCCTGCACCAGGAGATGCCCAAGGGAGACGAGCGCGGCCGGATGCACGGGTTCCAGCTGTGGGCCAACCTCCCCAAGTCCCTCAAGATGACCGACCCGCGCTACCAGGACATCCTGGCGAAAGACATCCCTGAGGTCGTGGACGACGACGGCACTCGCGTGCGCGTGATCTGCGGAGAGTTCTGGGGGAAAACGGGGCCCGTGGAGGGCGTGGCCGCGGAGCCGCGCTACGTCGACGTGTGGGTCCCGCCGCGGGTGCGCAAGACGTTCCCCGTGGAGGCGTCGCGCCACGCGTTCGCGTACATCTTCGAGGGCGGCGGCACCTTCCGGGACGCGTCGGCGCCCCGCGGCGTACTCACCGAGCGGGTGGGGGAGGGCGAATCGGGCCCGGCGGCGCGGGAGGAGGCCGGCAATCGCTCCCTCGTGCTGTTCGACTCTGGTGACGAGGTGACCGTGCAGGCCGGGGAGGCCGGGATCCGATTCCTCCTCGTCTCAGGGCGGCCCCTCGAGGAGCCGGTCGCCTGGCAGGGGCCGATCGTGATGAACACACCGGACGAGCTGCGGCGCGCCTATGCCGAGCTCCAGGACGGGACGTTCATCAAGCACCGCGCGCCCTGATCTCCCCCGTCACCTCGACGCGCACCGCAGCCTGGGCGCCCTAATTCCCAACGTGGGCGAAGACGACGACGCAGCCACGCCCCTTCACCACGCACCGAGAGGTGTCGGTCGCCGGGTTCGCGACGATCGCGGCATTGACCTGGACGCGGGTGAAGATCTCGTTCGTCCGCGCGAAAGCCGAGGGGCTCGCCCCGAGGAGGTTCGGCACGTTCTGGAGCCACGTGCCGCTTCGCGCGTCGATCACGCCGAGTGACGCTACCCCGGTGGCGGAGTCCGCGCCGGATACGTAGAAATTGCGGTCGCCGGGGTTGTACCAGTCCTGATCGCCGGTGCCGACCTTCGTGATGACGTTGAGAATCTCGCCGGTCCGTACGTCCATGATGATCGGCCGGCCACACATCTGTGCCAGCAGGTGGTGGTCCGGTCCGAGCTGGAGATTGTTGTTCCCGGTACTGGTGCTGACGGTTCCCGGGATGTCGGGGCAATAATACACGCGCTTGTCCTCGATCTGCATGCTCTTCGGATTGATCACCGCGATGTACATGGAACCCCGGGTCGCTTGCGTCACGGCGGTGGGTTGCACGGGGAGCAAGAAGCGCCGCAGCTCGGGGACCCAGATGTGCCCCTCGGAATTCCCGGCCGCCGGGAACGTGATGTGGCCCAGCACGGTGTACGGCGGCCGGGCGGAAATGAAGGTGGCGTACGGGTCGCCCATGACGTGCGGGGCCGTCAATGTCAGCGGCGAAGGATTCGAGACGAGCACGATGTGGTGCTCGGGATCGTAGCCGATTTCGTTGGTGCGACCGCAGTAGTGGGTGGTCGCGGTCCCGCCGTCACACGCCGCGATCGCGGTGTTGACAGACGCGACGATCCGCATGCGATTGGGGTCCACGATCTGCACCAGACTGTTCCCATCGGACACCCAGAGCAATCTGTTGGCGCCTCCCCGCCTGCGGTCGTCGTCGTCCGTATCGTCACCGGCGTCGCCATTGCCCGCGCGGCCTGCCGGTGCGGACACGAAGCTACTGGGCCCAGGCCCGTTGGTCGTGGCCGTGCCGCCAGCAGTCCCCGCAGCCCCCGCAAAGCCGCTCACGCGCCCCACCCACGTGTGGGTCCGGATGTCGATCACGTCCACGCCGGCGTTGGATGCGTCGGACAGGTAATACATCGCGGTTTGTTGCTCGACCCACCCCTTGGCGGAGCTCGTGATCGGGCTGCCCGGAATCTCGATCGCGCACAGGAAGTCCACGAGGTCCGTTCTGTCTCCTGCCTCTCGTCGATTGACTCGACAATCGGGATTGCCGCCTGTGACGCTCGTGTGGAGCGCGAGCGTGGGGTCCGGGACGGAGACTCGATCGATGTTGCAGCTGATGCTGAGACACAGGACGGGGAAGAGTCGCGCAGCCGACCTCATGACGAACCTCCGGAGAAGGGCCGAGGACGGGGTGATCTCTAGATCGGGGTGGCGTCGAACGGAGGCGTCAGAGCGAGGAAGAGTCATCGGCCCGCAACGGCCCATCATGCTGTCCGTTTCAGAAAGGCGCAAGGCACGCTCCGTTCCGGGGCGGGGCGCGTGGGCCTGCGCCACCATTGGGTGCAACGGCAGCGCGGCCGCGAGCGTCGCGCACCTGGCGCGAACCTTGCCCCGAGGACGGGTGAAGCTCGCGCCGAACATGTGGCGCGTATGCCACAAGGAGACGGCAGCGATGCACAAGCGAACGAAGTTCATCAGTCTGGCGGGGCTGTTGGCGGCGCTGCTCGCGTCGGCCTGCAGCGACTCCGTCGGTCCCAAGCATGCTCCCAGCTTCGCCACCACCGCGGGGACGGGCATCGTCCTCGATCAGGAAAGCGGCACCCTGGGCGAGACCGGCGTCCACATCGGTAAAGGATTTGAAGTCGCGAACCCGCACCTCGGGGACGCGATCATTGCGACGTTCTTCTGGTTCGGATCGGAGAACACCATCACGGAAGTGACCGACCACCTCGGCGATGGGACGCCTGTCGGCAACACCTACACGCTCGTCGACTACGTCACGGCCGGCGGCCTCTCGATGGCCACGTATGTCGCCACGAACGTGCAGGGCTTCCCCGACCCAAGCACCGACGCGAGCACAGTACTCGACATCCATGCGATCTTCTCGTCGGAGGTGTCGGGCGGGATCATGATCTCCGCCTATAGCGGCGTTGAGGGAGTGTCATCGCAAGCGCTCGGGGAACACGGCTCGGCGACGGGCTTGGCCTCGGGCACGACGGCCGCCGGGCCCGGCGCGGTCACGGTCGGCGCCGGCGCGCTGGCGTACGCGGTCACGATGACCGACGGGTTGGTTGGCCGGGAGTCGCCCGCGGGCTTCAACATCGTCAGCAACATGTCCGACGCGTCGATGGTCGCCGACGGTGAATACGCCGTGCCGGGCGCTGCGGGCGCCGTCGACCCCCAATGGACCTGGTACTTCACCGCACCGAGCACCTGGCTTGCCTCGGTGCTCACGCTCAATCCGGCCGCGCTTGCGCTCGGGTTCACCGCACAGCCCAGTTACACCCTGCCCTTCATGGCGATCAACCCCGCCGTCCAGGTCATCGTGCTCGACGGGCAGGGCAATCCAGCGACGAGCTTCAGCGGCCCCGTCACGATCGCGATCGGGCACAACGGCGCGGTGCTTGTTCCCGGCACGCTTTCGGGGACGAAAACCGTGACCGCCGTCAACGGCGTCGCGACCTTCTCGAACTTGAGCATCGACCAACCCGGCAGGGGCTACACGCTGGTGGTCAGCGCCGCCGGCGCGACTGGCGCTGAGAGCGCTCCTTTCAACGTTCTCGTGCCCTGATCCCCTATCCCCCCCTCCCCCAACCGTTGTGGCGACTGCGCAACGGTGGGGGGGGGGGGAGGGGCAGTAAGGGGGAGCGATTCGTTATTGACGTCCCACGGGCATGCGAGGGTATTGTTTGTACCACATCCCCTTGCGTCCGAGGTGTCGTATGACGACCTCCGGCCTACGGGCCGTCCGTTTCGCGATTCTGTTTTGCTCGTTGTCCAGCATCGCATCCGCGCAGCTCATCTCCATCAAGACCGTTCCGCTCGCCCAGGGCGATCAGTTCCAAATCTTCCCATCCAACAATCTCGGGATGGGAAGCGTGTCGATCGCGACACCAGATTCGCTGCAGGATCCGTTCGTGAATCCCGCGAAGGGCGCGCGGCTGACCGGTGGAGGGCGCTTCTTCAGCGCGCCGGTGGTGTACAGCATTTCCCACGGCGCCGGGGGCGGCCGGTCGCTGCCGCTGGCGGCGCTCGCGCGCAACGGGTCGTGGTACGGCGGCTTCGCACTCGCGCTCCAGCAGGTGGAGCCGAGTCGGCCGCCGTTCGACCAGGGCGGGTTTAACGTCGTCGATCGAATTGGTATCGCCGACGACGTCGTGGCGCCGATTCCCAATCCCGATACCCGGGCGCACGGCAACCGATACGTCTTCGCGATGGCCGGCAAGGTCTTGCCGGGCGGGCTCTCGCTCGGCGCCGCCGCCCTGTGGTCGGGTCTGCACGCGCTCGACGGCGTCGATCTGCTGTATGCCGGGAGCCGGCGAGTCGAACAGACCGGTTACGCCATGGACGTTCGGCTCGGGCTGCTCAAGGAGTGGGTCGGTGGGCGCTCGCTTGAAGCCATCCTGCTGCACAATCGCTTCGCGGCGACGCACGACGTGACGTACGCGGATTTGTTCTGGGATCCCGCGACGCAGCGGACGTTGCAGCGGGCGCGGCTCGAGGAGAATCAGGATCGCACCAACACCTGGGGTCTGCACGTCGAGTACGAGCGGCCGATGGCGCAGGCCGGTTGGCGGATCGGCTGGCTCGCGACGGCCAATCTGATGTCGCATCCCAAGATTCCGACGTACGAGATCGCGAACGTGCCGGCGATTCCGCGCGACCCCGGGCGCTCGGCGGCATACAACCTCGGCGTCGGGATCTCCAAGACGCGCGGCATGGGCACGTTCGCCATCGACGCCGTCTTCGAGCCGATCTGGAGCTACACCTGGGCCGACGCGGCGGCGCCGGTCGCCACGGCTCCCGGCGATACCATCGCGGCCGGCGGGAAGACGGTGGAAAACCACTTCCGGTTTTCCAACGCGCTGATCCGGATGGGCGCGGGTCGCGACATCGAGCTGGGGGGAGGGCTGGGAAAGGCGGCCGGTGTCCAGTTCGGCCTCATCGTCCGGTCGGTGCGCTACCGGCTGGCGCAGACGGACCACGTGCAGGCGCTTGCGCGCACCCTGACGACGGGGTGGCTCGAATGGACGCCGACGTGGGGGCTGAGTCTGCGCTTCCCGGAGTTCGAGATTCGCTATCGTGGCCGGGTGACGCACGGCGCGGGCCGGCCGGGCGGACTGTCGTTCCCCGTGCTGTGGAGTCGGGACGTCGCGCTGGCGGGAGGCTCGATCCTCGCGGCGCCGAACGGCCCGCTGAACCTGACCGACGTCAACACCGCGACTCACCAGATCTCGTTGTCGGTGCCGCTCCGCTGAGCGGCTGTGGAGGTCATGATGACAGCCCACGTCAGAATCCTGTGCGTCGCGGCACTCGTGCTCACGGGCGCGTGCGACGAGACGACGCCCCCCGAGGGCCTGCCGCCCTCGATCGACGCCCAGCTCCGGCGCAGTTTGGACCAATGGGGCGTGGTCCCCATCGGCGCGGTGCCGGCGCAGGACCCGGCGCTCGTCGCGCTCGGCCGGGCGCTCATGTTCGACAAGATCCTGAGCGGCAACCGCGACATCGCGTGCGCGACGTGCCACCAGCCGTCTGAGCACGTCGCGGACGGCCTGTCGCTCGCGATCGGGACGGGCGGCACGGGGTTCGGCAGCTCCCGCACGCTCGGCCCCGGACGCGCGTTCGTCCCCCGGAGCGCGCCGTCGCTCCTCAACGGCGGGCTCGGCCTGTTCTACATCTTCTGGGACGGCCGGCTCAGCAGCTTCGGCCCCGGCGGGTTCTCGCAACCCCAGGGCGTCGTCTTCCCCGCGGGCCTTTCGGGCGGACTGGCGGCGCAGGCGATGCTGCCGGTACTGAACCGCCGCGAGATGCGCGGCGAGCCGGGGGACGTGGACGTGCTCGGCAACCCCAACGAGCTCGCCCAATTCACGGACAGTCAATACACGGCGACGTGGCAGGCGGTCATGGCGCGCCTGCTCGCGATCCCCGAGTACGTGACGCTCTTCCACGCCGCATTCCCGGGCACGCCGACGAGCCAACTCGGGTTCCAGCACGCGGCCAATGCGATCGCGGCCTTCGAGATGGCGGCGCTCACCCGAACCGATTCACCGTTCGACCGCTACCTGAATCGCGACGACGCGGCGCTGTCGCTGGACGAGAAACGGGGGGCCCTGCTGTTCTTCGGGGAGGCCCGCTGCTCGAGTTGTCACAACGGCCCGTTCTTGGGCGGGCGCGACTTCGCCAACACGGGGGTGCCGCAGCTCGGGCCCGGGACCGGGCAGGGGGCGCCGCTCGACCTGGGCCGCGGCGAGATCATCAACAGCGAGTTCTACCGGTTTGCGTTTCGCGTGGCGCCGCTCCGCAACGTCGAGCTGACCGCGCCGTACTTCCACGACGGGGCCTTCCAGACGCTCGAGGCCGCGGTGCGGCATTACAACGACGTGGCGGCGTCGCTCCGAAACTTCGACGTCAACCAGCTGATGCCGGCGGTGCGCGGCTCCTATCACGGTGACGTCGCCACCATCAACGCCGTCCTCGCGACGCTGGATTTCCGTGTGCGGACGCCTCTCGACCTCACCGATGGCGAGATCGGCCAACTGGTGACGTTCCTCAAGGCGTTGACGGATCCGGCGGCGCGGGACCTTGGCGCGATCGCGCCGACGCGGGTGCCGAGCGGGCTGCCACTGCAGTAGGGGAGGGCCGCTACGCCTCTCCTTTGCGCCGTCGCTTCTCCTTCTCCGGCTCCCGCGCGCCGCCGGAGACGATCACCCGGTCGCGCCCCTTGCCTTTCGCTTCGTACAGCGCAGCGTCGGCGCTCGCGATGAGGGTTTCCGGCGTGTCGCCATGCGAGGGACACTCCGCGACCCCGATGCTCATCGTCATCCGCCCGCCGGCGAAATCCTCGGTCCCCACGCGGGATCGAATCCGCTCGGCCACGATGGCGGCGGTCGCGATCGTGGTCTCGAGCAGCACGATCAGGAACTCCTCGCCGCCGTAGCGCGCCACGCAGTCGACGGCGCGCGTCGTTTTCCGCAAGGTTTCCGCGATCCGGATGAGGGCCGCGTCCCCCGCGGGGTGCCCATGCGTGTCGTTGTACTGCTTGAAGTGATCGACGTCCGCCAGCAGTACCGAGAACGGGCGGCGGAGGCGCCGGGTCCGCTGCACCTCGCTCGTGAGCGTCCCCATCAGGTGCCGCCGGTTGTACAGGCCGGTGAGGGCGTCGGTGACGGAGAGACGCTCCAGGTCCGCCTGGCTCTCCCGTTCCCGGAGGCGTGACACGAGGGTGGTGAACACTTGGGTCAGGTAGCCGACCTCGCCGGTCCCGCCCACCGGAAGCTCGGCGGTGAGATCGCCGGCGGCCACTTTCGCCGCGGCGCTGGTGAGGCGCGCGAGCGGGCGCACGATGAGCAGCCCCAGGACGTAGACCATCAAGCCCACCCCCGCGAGCAGCCAGGCGATCATCCAGACGGTGCCGGTCCGGAGCCGGCCCACCCCACGCAGGGCTTCCGCGCGCGGCATTTCGGCGACGGCCGCCGAGCGGAGCGCAGGGACCCGGCGCAGGGCGCCAACAACCTCCGGCCCATCCGGGCGCCTGTACCCGACCGTCTCGCCTTCCCGCTCGAGCAGCGCACTGGTCGCCGGCTCCGAGAGCTTCGTCCGCATCAAGTCCGCGGAGCTGGCGCGCGACCGGATGATCAGTTTCCCGGTGTCGGTGATCAGGTACACGTCGCGCGCCCCGTCCGGAGACAGCCGCTGCAGCATGTCGGCGACGCCGACGAGGTTCGTCTTGGCGGCGAACGCGCCCAGGAACCGCCCATCCGCCTCGCGGATCGGCACGGCGAGTACGATCTCGGCCTTGCCGAGGCCGGCGTCCCAGTACGCGTCGCCCACGAACGCGTCGCCCGTCCGGAGCTCGGTCAGCTTGTCGGCGGGAAGCCGCACCGTCCCGGCCCGGGTGCTGCTGGTCAGCACGCGCCCGTTCGCGTCGACGACGAACAGCCCATCGTGTTCGGGGAAGCGCTCCCCGACGGAGTTGAGATGGTCGCGCAAGCGCAGCAGCGCCTGCGCGTTCTCCCTTCCCTGGATCCGGGCCAGGTTTTCCGCGACGAGATACGAGGCGGCTGAGACCCGCAGCTCGGAGAGGCGCTGCGGGACCCACAGCTCCACCTGCCGGGCCGCCTCAGAGCTGGTAGCCCGCAGCTCCTGGGCGGTCTGGTCGATGAGTAACCGGCGCGTCTGCCGGTACGACACGCACGTCGTCGCGAGGGCCGGAATCAGGGTTGCGAGCACCACGAACACCAGCATCTTGTTCCTGGTGCTGTCGAGGTGCAGCGCGCGCAACGGGCGGGCGATGATTTGTTCCCAGAAGCTCACCGGCAGGTCCCGGAAAGGATACAGCAAGATTCACGTTCCGACCCCCCACGCAAGTGGCGCAGCCTCCCTGAGCACCCGAATCGCACTATTCTGCGGCTCGGCGCGTTCTTGACATCCTCCTGACCGACGGCGGCGTGCCAAGCCGCAACCTTTCCTGTTGCTCACGCGTCGAATAGGTATCCCGATCCCAGGTACCCATGTCGAGAGCGCCCGTCCTTCTCGTCGTGCTCGGCGCCGTCGCCGCTCCTGCAACCGCGCAAAACGTTCACTCCACGCCGCCGCCCGAGGTGCGGGCCGTCTCACTCGAAGGGGCGATCCGGCTCGACGGCCGACTCGAGGAGCCGGTCTGGCACTCCGCGCCCGCCGCGACCGACTTCCGACAGAGCCAACCGCACGAGGGGCAGCCCGCGACCCAGCGCACCGAGGTGCGGTTCGCCTACGACGGCGCCGCCATGTATGTGGGGGCCCGCATGTTCGACGATTCGGGTGCGGGCGGCGTGCGCACGCGGCTGCTGCGCCGGGACGGCGATGTGAGCTCGGACTACGTCCAGGTGATCTTCGACAGCTATCACGATCACATCGGCCGGTTGTTTTTCCTGGTGAACCCGTCGGGCGTGAAGAACGACGCCAATGGCCTCGGGGGCGGCGGGGATCCTTCGTGGGATCCCGTGTGGGAGGTGCAGACGGCTATTGACTCCCTGGGCTGGACGGCGGAGATGCGGATACCCTTCTCGCAGCTGCGGTATCCGTCGACGGCCGACGAGCAGACGTGGGGCCTCCAGATCTGGCGCCAGGAGAATCGCCTCAACGAGCTGTCGCAATGGGCATTTTGGGGACTGCAGGAGACCGGCGGCCCGCCGCGGTTCGGCCACCTCCACGGCCTCGTGATCACGCGGCCGCCCGGCCGGGCGGAGATCCTCCCGTACGTGGTGGGACGCTCCGCCAACATCCCTGGGGACGAAACCGACCCCTTCTTCGATCCGCACGCGCTCGACGGGCGCGTCGGCGCCGATGCGAGCTTGCGGTTGACGTCGAACCTCACGCTCAACGCGACGGTCAACCCCGACTTCGGTCAGGTCGAGGTGGATCCGGCCGTGGTGAACCTTTCGGCCTTCGAGACCTTCTTTGACGAGCGCCGGCCGTTCTTCGTCGAGGGTGCGGGCTACTTCGGCCTGGGCGGCCTGAACTGTTTCTTCTGCTCCAACGTGTCGAGCCTGTCGATGCTCAGCACGCGACGCATCGGCCGCCGCCCCCAGGTCTCACCGTTTCGCGCGGGCGCGGGGATCGACTTCGCCGACATGCCCGAGAACACGACGATTCTTGGCGCGGCCAAACTTACGGGGCGCACCCGGACCGGGTGGTCGATCGGCGCACTCGACGCGGTGACCCGGCGCGAGGGGGCCACGGTGCAGGATACGCTCGGTGCGCGGGAGCGGTTCACGGTCGAGCCGTTCACGAACTACTTCGCCGGACGGGTCGCGAAGGACTTGCGCGGCGGCGCTACCGTCCTCAAGGCGATGGCGACGTCGGTGGTTCGCAATCTCGACGAGCCGTACGTCGCGGCGCGCCTCGCCAGCCATGCCGAGGTGTTCGGCGTGTCGAGCGACATGTGGTGGCGCAAGCGCCAGTACCGGTTGATGGCCCAGCTGGCGGCCACCCAGGTCGTGGGCACCCCCTCGGCCATTCTGCGCATCGATACGGCCTCGGCGCACTACTTCCAGCGGCCCGACCGCGGCGAGGCGTTGGATTCCACGCGGACGTCCCTGCAAGGCCTGGGCGGGTATGCGCGGTTTTCGCGCGAGTCGGGCAAGGTCTTATTCGAAGCCTCCACCAATTTCCGCACGCCCGCCTTCAACAACAACGACATCACGTTCTTTCAGCGGGCGGACTACTGGTGGATGGCCGCGAATGTGTTCCGGCAATGGACCAAGCCGAGCACGTGGTACCGCCAGGCGTATCTGATCGGCGGCGGGCAGCAGCAGTACAACTTCGACGGCGACTTGATCGACCGGCAGGGACACGTGTACGGAGAGATCCAGACGCTCAGCTACTGGTGGCTCAGCGTGTTCTGGATCCATCGCCCCGATGTGTTCGACGATCGGTTGACCCGCGGCGGTCCCGTCGTCCGGCGGCCGGGGATCGACTACTGGAGCGCCAACGTCTCCAGCGATTCACGCAAGCAAGTCGTGTTGCGGTTCAACACCGACCGGGGCTGCAACCACGACGGCGATTGCGACCAATCCGCGAGCCTGTCCCTGGAGCTGCGGCCCCGCTCGAACGTCTCGCTCTCCCTGGGGCCGTCCATTGGCCACGAGGAGAGCGGTTTCCAGTTCGTGGACAAGTATGCCGATCCGGCCTACACGACGTTCTACGGAACACGGTACGTCTTCGGCCGTCTGGAGCAGAATTCGCTTTCCATGAACACGCGCTTCAACGTCACGTTCTCGCCGACGCTGACGCTCGAGCTGTTCATGCAGCCGTTCATCGTGGCCGGCGACTTCTCGCGCTACAACGAGTTTGCCGCCCCCCGCTCGTCCCGTCGCCTGGTCTACGGCCAGGACATGGGGAGTGTGGTGGTCGTCCCCGGGCCTCAGCCCGGCGACGCGGCAACGGTGACGGTCGACGCAGACGCGAGCGGGAGCGGGGCGCCGTCCTTCTCGTTCGCGGATCCGACCTTCACGTTCCGCTCGCTGCGGGGGAACGCGGTGCTGCGCTGGGAATACCATCCCGGCTCGACGCTGTTTCTGGTGTGGACGCGGCGCAGTCGGCTCCCGGACCTGACGCGAGGGCAGATCGACTTCAGCGAGGACGCGGGCGCCCTATTCCGCGGTCCGTCCGAGAACATCTTCTTGCTCAAGGTCAGCTACTGGCTGGGGCTGTAGCCTTCACCAACACGTCTTCCAGCGCGGCCCAGAGGACGGCCACGACGCCGGCGGTGATCAGGAGGTTCATGCGCCAATATAGGGTCAGGTTTCCACGACGTCGCGGTCGATGACGACGCGTGCGACCGCCCCCGACAGTCGCCGGCGCACGCGCCAGACGAGAATCAACGCCACGAGCATGAGGCCGACGGTGAGCCCCCACCAGAGGCCCCGCGGGCCGCCCCGGGCGCCGAAGCCGAGCGCGGCGCTCACCGGGAGGCCCACCAGCCAAAAGCCCAGGACGTTGACGACCATCGGCGCGCGGGTATCGGCGACGCCGCGCAGGATGCCGATCGAGACGACCTGGATCCCGTCGAACACTTGAAAGACGCCCGCGATGGGGATCAGGCTCGCGGCGAGGGCGGCGACGCCGACGTCGGTCGTGTAGATCCGCGCGAGGAACGTCGGCACGAGCAGCATGACCAGCGCGCTTGCCGACATGAAGCCGACGCCCGCGACCAGCCCCGCCGCTGCCGCGCGGCGCGCCTCCGCGATGTCGCCACGTCCCACCGCGTGTCCCACCAGCACCGCCGCGGCCGCCGAGACGCCGAGCGGCACCATGAACGCCAGTGACGCGAGGTTCAACGCCACCTGGTGCCCGGCGAGCTGCGCGGTGCCCATCCAGCCCATCATGATGCCCACCACGGCGAACACGCCGTACTCGAGCTCGTACTGGATGCCGATGGGCGCGCCGAGCACCACCATTCGGCGCAGCGGTTCCCAGGCCAGCGCCTCCCGCCGCAGCGGCACGAGCTGCGGCCGAAGGGAGCGCCACGCCACGGCGAGGAGCAGCGCGAGCATCACCCAACGGCTGACCGAGGTCGCCCATGCCGACCCGATGGCCCCACCGGCGGGGAACCCCAGGTTTCCATAGATCCACAGGTAGTTGAGGCCCACGTTGGTCAGGTTCCCGGCCACAATCGCGCCGACGATGGGCGCGACGCGTTTGATCGCCTGGAGGCTCTGGCGGAGGGCGCCGAACAGATAGAACGGGAGGATCCCAACGATCTCGACGCGCGCGTAGGTCGCCGCGACGTCGGCGACCTCGGCCGGCTGGCGGAGCAGGCTGAGCACCGGCCGGGCGGGTAGGAGGAAGGCCGTCGCGACGACGCTCAGCCCGAGCCCCAGGATCAGACCCCGCTGCACGCCGCGCGCGACGGCGACGGTATCGCCCGCACCCACGGCCTGAGCGACCACGGGGTCGAGCGCCATGAGCGCGCCCATCCCGAAGATCGCCGCGCCGAAAAAGTAGAGATTCCCGAGCGCGACGGCGGCGATCGCCTCGGGCGAGACATGCCCCACCATGACGGTGTCCACTACGCCCATCAGCATCTGCCCCAGCTGCACCGCTACGATCGGCACGGCGAGCCGGACCATGGCGGCGAGCTCCGCTCGGAAGCCGTGGGGGGTGAGCACGGAGGAAACTTAAGAGCCTTCCTCGGAGGTAGCCGCGCCCCGCGTTGCGGCGACGCCGCACCTGTGGACGGGGGTCCCCAGCTGTCGCTGGAGGTCCCCAAGAGCCTGTCGCCTCAACACCTGCGCCCCGATGCGGACCGCGCGCGCGCACGGGCCCGGTTGTTGCCACCGTCGGCTAGTGAGGCCTATGGCTACCACCACAGCACTCCCCGTCGTCCTCATCGCGGCCCGTCGCGAGCGCTCTATCGCTCCTCTGCTCGAGCCCAATGGGTACGCCGTGGTCCAGGCGTCGACCGGCGCCCGGGCCATCGACCGGGCGCGCGAGACGCGACCGGACGTCATCATCGTTGACACTGATCTCCCTGACATGTCGGGGATCGAGGTCTGCGGGGCGGTCCGCCGCGACCCGCACGTCGGCCGCCACGTTCCCATTCTCATCCTCGCGGCCGACAAGCCCACGCCGGAACAGCGCGTGACCGCGATCCGCGCGGGGGTGTGGGACTTTCTCCCGTACCCCATCGAGCCGGACGACCTGTCGCTGAAGCTCGAGGCCTACGTGCAGGCGAAGCGGAGCATCGATGCCGCACTGGCAGATGGCATGATCGACCCGGTGACCGGGCTGCACAGCCGGTCGGGGCTGGCCCGGCGGGCGCGCGAGCTGGGGGCGTTGATGGCCCGTCATCACGCGGGGCTGGCGTGCGTCGTGTTCGCGGTGGATGGACAGCCCGCCGACGCGCGGGCCGGCAACCTGCTGGCGCACACGGCGCGTGTCTGCGATGTCGTCGGGGCGCTCGGCCCGAGCGAATTCGCAGTGCTCGCGCCGGCAACCGATGACGCCGGTGCGGTCAAGCTCGCCCAGCGCGTCGCCTCCGCCCTGTGCGAGACGCCGGGGGCGGGGCATGGGCAGGTCACCCCGGGTCCGTCTCTCCGCGTCGGCTACGATGCCGTGGTCAACCTGAAGTACTCGCCCATCGATCCCGCGGCGCTCCTCGGGCGTGCGGCGGCGGCGCTGCGCAACGGCAGGCCGGAACCCGGCTATCCCTGGGTGCGTCGCTTCGACGTCGGCGCCGCGTCGGCCGAAGACAGTCGCGTCGGGGCGCGCTCCACGCCGCCCGGGCTGGTGCTCGACGACTCGAGGGGAAGATGATGAAGGGGCCCCGTCTTCTCCGCGCCGCGTTGCTCGGCGCCGCCGCCGTATTGCTGCTGAGCTGTGCCGATCCATCGCCGCTCGGTGTCGACCCGCGCGCCGGCCTGTTTGGATTGCCGGACCTACCGCCGCCCCCCGTCGGTCTGCTGCAGTGTACCCCGCTGGCGTACGATTCCGTCACGCAAACGGTCGGCCCCGAAGGTGGCACGCTCGCAGTGGGCCCGCACACGCTGCTCATTCCGGCGGGCGCGCTCGACACGGCCGTGAGCATCACGGCGGTGGCGCCGCCCGACACCGTGAACGCGGTTCGCTTCGCTCCCGAAGGGCTCACGTTCCAGCAGCCTGCATCGCTCACCATGAGCTATGCGAACTGCAACCTTCTGGGGTCGCTCCTGCCCAAGCAGATCGCCTACACGACCGACGCACTGCAGATCCTTGAGTACCTGGCCTCGGTCGACGACGCGTGGGCGCAGACGGTCACCGGTCAGCTGCAGCACTTCTCCGAGTATGCGATCGCGTGGTGACACCGACGTGATTACGCTCCTGTCCGCCGACGTGCTCCAGGAGGCGCGGGAACGCGAGCGGGCGGGGTGTCTGCCCGAGGCGATTGAGCGGTACCAGTCTGCCATCGACGCGGCGGAGCAACACGGGGAGCCGGAGGTGCAGGCCGAAGCGCTCCGGCGCCTCGCCGTGGTGCGGCACCTTCGGGCCGAAGCCCCACAGGCCCGCGACCTATGCCTGCGCAGCTACGCTGTGGCGCAGCGGATCGGCAACGACCTCCTGGCGGCGGAAGCGCTGAATACCTTGGGCGGTCTGCATCTCGCGACCGGCTCGCTAGAGGACGCCCGGGCGACGTTCCTCCAGGCTCTGGAACTCGGAGGGCGGACGCGGGAGTTGGGCGCCCGGGTGGAACAGAACCTCGGCGTGCTCGCGAACATTCAGGGGCAGTTGACCGAGGCGGTAGCGCGCTACGAGCGATCGCTCGACGCGTATCGCAGCTGCCGAGACGAGCATGGGTGCGCGATCGCCTATCACAATCTGGGGATGGTGAGCGCGGATCGCGGGCGACTCGATGCGGCGGACTGCTACTTCCAAGAAAGCCGCACCCTCGCCGAACGGGTCGGCGATTTGCATCTGTGGGCGCTGTGTCTGGTCAATCACGCCGAAGTGCATGTGGCGCGGCAGCGCTTCGAAGACGCGCGGCAGAACGCCGAAGCGGCACTCGCCCTGTTCGATCAGCTCGGCGTGAGCGGGGCCAAGGCCGAGGCCTATCGGGTCATCGGCATGGTGTACCGCGAGACCAGCCGGCCGGCGCTCGCCGAATCGCGCCTGCGCTCGGCCATCGAGTTCGCGAGCGCCGCCGGGTCGGTCCTGGGTGAGGCCGAGGCCACCCGCGAGTTGGCGGTGCTGTACCAGACCATGGGCCGGAACGAAGAGGCCCTGCGGCTCCTCAACGCCGCCTACCGGCTGTTCCGCCGGCTCGACGCCCGCGTCGACCTGGTTGACGTAGGTGGCAAGGTGGCGGAGCTCGAGGGCACCTACCTGGCGCTGGTGCGCGAGTGGGGCCAATCAATCGAATCGAGTGACAACTACACCTTCGGCCACTGCGAGCGGGTGGCGCGGAATGCCGTGGCCATGGCGCGCGCGCTGGGCCTCGACGATCATGCCGAGACGACCATCCTGCTCGGCGCCTACCTCCACGACGTAGGCCAGGTGCGGGTCCCGCACGAGATCCTCAAGAAGGCCGGTGACCTCACGGCGATCGAGCGCGAGGTGCTGCAGATGCACCCCATCTGGGGGATCGAGCTGCTGGCGAACGTCGATTTTCCGTGGGACTTGAAGCCAATCATCCGCTCGCATCACGAGCGCTACGACGGGACCGGCTATCCCGACCGGCTCAAGGGCGACGCCATCCCGCTGGGAGCGCAAATCGTCGGCATCTTGGACTTATTCGACGCCCTCACGACCGCACATGCCTATCAGGCGGCGCTATCCAGGGATCAGGCGGTGGGCGAGATCAAGCGGCGCCGGACCTGGTGGTCCGCGCCGGTGTTCGAGGCATTCCTCAAGGTCATCTAAGGGGCGCGTCGCTCCAGGAGACGGAGCGCACGCTCGAGACGCGCCAGCGCCGCCGTGAGATCGGCGTGCGGCTCGACGCCAAGGTCCTCCGCCAGACTCGCGTGCATTAACAGTTGTAGCGCGTTGCGCACGTGCTCGGCGGGGGACTCCATGGCCGGGTGACGGCCGCCCCCCATCCGGCCGCGCCGGTCGAGCGTGCTCCGCCGCTCGACGCCGCGCCGCAAATCCACCGTCTGCCGGCGATCGACCGGCACGGGCGCGACCGTCCTCCGGCGGGGGACCGCCCGGCGGTCCACCCCGCCGCGCCGGTCGGCAAAGAGGCGAGTGGTCAAAGGCACAGGATAATCTAGCGCAAGACGTAGGCCAGCGTGCGGTGACGACTCAACGCCGCGCCGCCGGCACGCGCACCGCGGTGGCATATATCAAGTCGCCGAGGGGCGAGTCGTCGTCGTTTGCCGCGTTCGCCGCGACGTGAACCACGACCGCCCTGGCGCCCTCCGCCGCAGTGGGCGCGGTCCACCGGAACGTCCAGCGGGCCGCGCCGCTCGTCGAGGCCGTCCCAGACGCCGTGTGCTCGATGTAGGCCACGCGCGTGACCGTATCCCACACCACCGCCGTCCGCGGATCGCTCGGCATGAGGGTGCCGCCTTGCTTGCCCGCCGCCGGGCCATCGACGAAGCGCACCGCGAGTTGGAACCCCGCCCGCAGCATCCCGGCCTGCTGCAACGTGACCTCCAGCGTGTAGTCGTGGCCGGGCTGGTAGGCCGCCGGCGCGCCAACAACGGCCAGCTCGCCCCCCGGTTCGTTCAGCCCGGCGTCGGAGTGGCAGGCGCGGCAGGTCGGCTCACCGAACCCCCCGGTATGCGCCGGCGGCGGCCCCGCCTTGTAGAGCGACGGCCAGGTGCCGGCCAGCGCGAGCGCACCGAGCCAAGCGAGGCTACGGGACGGGCGTAGCAGGAGGACTCGGCAGTTGCGCTCGGCCGATCGTGTTGGCATCGCTGCCGAACCAGATCGCGTGCTCGCGCGGATCGAACACCATGTTGCGGATCGTCCCGCCACCGCTCGGCACCTCCGCGGCGGGCAGGAACCGCTTGGCGCGGGTGTCGAACCCCACGAACCGGTTCGGTTGGGAGCCGGTCTCAACGAGCCAGATCCGGTCCTGATCGTCCACGGTGACCGCGTACGGCCGCGCCCCGGGGCCGCCCGGGAGCGGCCACTCTTCCACTTTCTTCGTGCGCGGGTCGAAGCGGCCCAGCATGCCGCCGGCGTAGTCGCCGTACCACACGGCGCCGTCGGAGGTGATCGCCATGCGGCGCGGCCGAGCCTCGGCGCGGGGCAGGGGGTACTCGGTCAACGCGAAGGTCTCGGGGTCTACCGTCGCGATCTTGTTGGTGCCGAACAGTACGATCCACGGCCTGCCCGCGCGGTCCAGCGCGATGCCGTAGGGTCGGGCCCGCGGCGTCGGCACCGCCACCAGGCGCATCTTGCCGGTCGCCACGGTCACCTTGCCGATGAAATTGCCGCCCTGCACCGTGAACCAGATGTCGCCCTGGGAATCCCAGACCATCGTGTGCGGGTCGCGCGCCGCCGAATCGGACATCGGAATGCGCGTAATGCTCCCGTCCTTGGGATCGAGCCGCCCAATGTGCGACGATGCGTTGCCCGAATACCACACGACGCCGGTGCTGTCGAGGATCAGGTTGTGCGGCCCCGTCCCGGGCGCGAGATCGAACTTCTTGAACTCCCCGGACACGGGATCGAGCACACCGACGTAATGACCTGTTTGCCCCACGAACCACACGCGCCCCTGCCGGTCGAGATAGGGATCGCGCGGCCGCGTGCCGGCCCAGGGCACCTTCCACTCCTGAATCGTGGGGGACGGCCGGCCCTGTTGCGCGACCGCCGGCGGCGTGACCCCGAGCACGGCAAGGGCGCCGAAGGCGGAGAAACGTAGCGGTAGCCTGGTCATGCGGGTTCCCCGTTGCGGATGGGGCGAATACTACGCCGCCAGGTCGCAGGGCCGCAAGGAGTTTGGGAGGGGGGGGGCGTGACCGAGCGCCGTGCGACGCACTCTTTATTCACGCTGGGGTCCTGTCACGGATGAAGGGGGGGAAGATGAGACTCGAAATGATCGAGTCCGATGCGCTCCTCGTGGAGCGCATCGCCGCGGTGAGCGACCGGAACGCGCTGGCCGAACTGCGCGCGCGCCACGGTATGACGCTCTACGCCATCGCCTACACCGTGGTGTTCGACCCGACCGCGGCAGACGAGGCCGTGGCGGCGGCGTTTCGCGAGGTGTGGCTGTCGGCGGCGTCGTTCAACGCGCGTGAGGGCAACGTGCGACGCTGGCTCGTCGACCTCACGCGGCGTCTCGCCTGCCGTCACGTGCGTGAGCCCCTCAGGACCCGGTCGGTGCCCCTGCTCTTCGCTTGAGCCATGCCTCGACCGTCCAGCGTCCGCCGCCCGATGCCCAAATGAACAGCCAGACGAAGCAGTAAAGGACCGGCAGCTCGCCGCGGTTTACCCACGGCCAGAGGCTCCCGGCCCGTCCCGCGTGCTGCCAGAAGAACGCGACCGCCATCTCCCCGGCGACGACGAACGCGACGTACCGGGGGAAAAGACCGAGGGCAATCGCCCAGCCACCGAAGAACTCGAGAATGCCCGCCACCTGGAAGGGCCACAAGGCGGTTGCCGGCGCTTGGGCGCCGAACCAGCCGAAGAGCTTCATGCCGCCGTGCGTCATGAACAGCAGGCCGGCCATGATGCGCAGGGCGTTCAGCGTCAGCTCGTAGTACTTCTCACCGAACTTGCCGGACATCGGGCTCCTCCCGAATGCGATCGGGCCAGTATAGCCGGGTCGCCGAGGACGCGCCATCTTTTTGGACGGCCATGACGAACCATCGTCCCGCGGTGGTGGCGGGCTTCCTCGGCTGGACGCTCGACGCGTTCGATTTCTTCGTCGTCGTCATGACTCTGACGGCGATCGCGAAGGAGTTCGGCCGCAGCGACGCCGAGATCGCATTCTCTATCACGCTGACGCTCGCGTTCCGGCCGGTCGGCGCATTCATCTTCGGGCTCATGGCCGACCGGTACGGGCGCCGCCTGCCGCTGATGCTCGACCTCGTCTTCTATTCGATCGTCGAGGTGCTCTCCGGCTTCGCGCCGAGCTACTGGTCATTCCTGGTGCTGCGCGCGCTGTTCGGGATCGGGATGGGTGGAGAGTGGGGAGTCGGGGCGTCGCTCGTGATGGAGAAGGTGCCTCCCCGGCTGCGGGGCGTCTTTTCGGGTCTGTTGCAGCAGGGATACGCCGCCGGGTACCTCCTCGCCGCGCTCTGCTATTTCTTCGTGTTCCCGCGCTGGGGGTGGCGCCCGATGTTCTTCATCGGCGGGCTCCCGGCGCTGCTCGCGTTGTACGTGCGGTTCCAGGTGAAGGAGTCGGAAGTCTGGGAGCGCACGCGGCACCGCGATTGGGCCGGGCTCGGCCGCGCCATCCTTTCCCACTGGAAACTGTTTCTCTACATCTGGCTGCTGATGACGATGATGAACTTCGTCTCGCACGGCACCCAGGACCTGTATCCCACCTTCCTGCAGCGTGACTGGGGATTTACCCCCGAGCGCCGCGCTGCCCTGACAATGATCTCGATGGTGGGCGCGTTGACGGGCGGCGTGCTGTTCGGGCTCTATTCCGACCGCATCGGACGCCGTCGTGCGATCGTTTTGGCGCTCGCCGGGGCGCTCGTGATGATCCCGGCGTGGGCGTTCGCTCCGTCGCTGCCCGTGCTGGTACTCGGTGCGTTCGGCATGCAGTTCATGGTGCAGGGTGCCTGGGGCGTTATTCCCGCGCACATCACCGAGCTGTCGCCCGACTCGGTGCGTGGCTTCCTCCCCGGGTTCGCGTATCAGTGCGGGGTCGCGATCGCGGGGTTAGTGGCCGTGCTCGAGGCGTGGTTCGCGGCCCGGCTCACCTACACGTGGGCGATGGCGCTGACGGCAGGCACCGTGTTCGTCGGCTGCGCGATCGTGGCGTGGCTCGGACCCGAGCGGCGCGGGATCACGTATGGCGCCGGGAGCGGGGGCTAGGGCCGGGGCGTATCGAACTGAGACGACGCTCTCCGAACAAACCCCATATGACCCGCGCAGTCTGTGGCGACCCCGCATCGTGGGTTGCGCCTTGGGCAAAACCAAGCGTGAGCCACATTCGCCCGCCCTAGGGTCCGTTACAGCCCACTTCGAGACCGCGACATCGTGGCGCATGGCTGCCAGTGCAGGGAGGCCACCATGCCCCAGCACCGTCACGCCGCGATGCTACTCGCGGCTCTGATCGGCGTCGTCGCCGCGTGCGACGACGCCCCACCCACCGCGGCGCCCCCGCCGCAAGGCTCCGTGCCTGCGCCCGACCTCGTGGTCGCGGCCGGGCCCGTGGGCAGCCCGTTGCCCGGGCTCACCGCCGAGCAACAGCTGCAATTCGATATCGGCAGCGGCGTCTTCCAGATCGAATTCACGCCCGAGACCGGCGTCGGCCCGCTATTCAACGCGGTCGGCTGCGCCGCCTGTCACGAGGAGCCGGTCGTCGGTGGCGGGGGGAGCAATGACCCTGAAGAAGGCGGAGAAGACCTCGAAAACCATGCCACCGCATTTCACGGCGGCGGTACGTGCGATGATCTCGGTTCTACCGGCGGACCGGTCGTACAGAAGCAGGTTACGCCGGCGCTGCACGACGCTCTCCTGATCGATGCGGAGCCGTTCCCTCCCGCCGCTACCGACTCTGGCCATCGGACGACGCCCGACGTCTTTGGGTTCGGGTTGCTGGACGCGGTCCCCGAGGCGGTGATCCTGCTGCGCGCAGACCCGTTCGACGTGAACGGCGACGGCATCTCGGGACGCCCCCACCGGCTCTCGGACGGCCGCATCGGCCGCTTCGGCCGGAAGGCGCAGGCTGCGACGCTGCGCGAGTTCAATATCGACGCCTTCGTCATGGAGATGGGCGTTACCAACCCGGGCAACCAGACGGAGCAGACCGTCGGGGGCAACCCGCTCCCAGAGGGGGTCGATCCGTTGCCCGAACCGGAAATCAGTCAAGAGCAGTTCGACGCGGCGAATGCATTCGTACGCTTCCTCGCCCCACCGCCGCGGCTGCCGCTCGACCTGATCGGCGCCGTGGGGGCTGTGGTCTTCGCGAATATCGGCTGCGCGTCGTGCCACGTGCCCGCGCTCGTCACCGGCCCAAGTCGCGTTGCCGCCCTGAACTTCAAGGTCGTGCCGGCGTTCACCGACCTGCTGCTCCACAACATGGGTCCGGAGCTGGCCGATATTTGCCTGGGGAACGCTCGGCCCGCGGAATTCCGGACCGAGCCGCTGATGGGGCTGCGATTTGTGTCCGCCTTCTTACACGACGGCCGGGCGGCAACGATCGGTCAGGCCATCCGGATGCACGGCGGGGAAGGCACCGCCGCGCGCCGTCGGTTCGTGCAGTTGTCGATCTTTGAGCGCGCCGCGCTGATGCGGTTCCTCAGGAGTCTGTAGGCTCAGGGTGATCGGGCCCCGCAACGCTCTCGGTTGCGGAGCTCGATCGTGTTCATTCGGGCCGCCGTTCCGGGCACGCCGCCGTATATTATGGTTCCGTGACCGACGACCTTCCCGTCGACCTGACGTGGCGTGAGGCTTGCCGCCCCCGGACCCGCCGTGCACCTTGTGCAATCGCCAACGACGTACGGTGAAGCAGGGATGCGGCAGTCCGTGAGCGGCACAGTGCTCGGCGCGATCGCGCTGGGTGCCTGTATATCGGCTGGCTGCAGGGTGTTCGATGCCTTCGGGCCCACGGGACCAGGCGGCGTCACCTTCGTGTACGTCGGCGACACGGTGCTGGCCACCGGGCAGCCGGCGCCGTTCTCCGTGAGCGTGTTGGCCGGGGGCGTCCCGCTCCCCCAGCAACGCCTCCACATGGACATGTCTCCCGACTCCACGGTCGTCACGCTGAACGCCGCCGCCGATAGCCTGATCCCCTGCCGGATGGGGCGGGCTGACTTGCGCATTCGCCTCATCCACTCGAGCGCTGCCGGCGCCGACATGCCGGACACGGCCATCGCACTGCGCGTCACCGGCGGCGGCCCCCCCCCCGGGTGCCCTTGACCTGCTTCAAGTGCGGCGCCGCTGTGGCCGAGGGGCAACGCTTCTGCGGCCACTGCGGCGCGCCCGTCTCGGATCCGGCGGCGGGAACGCTCATCGTGGAATCACCCGAGGGTGGTTTGCTGCAGCGTGTCCGCATGGTGCTCGGGGGCGACTTCGAGGTCGAGGAGGAGCTCGCACGCGGCGGCATGGGAGTGGTGTTCCGCGGCCGCGAGCTCGGGTTGGGACGGTCCGTCGCGATCAAGGTGCTCTCGCCCGAGTTCGGCATCACGGCACGCGCCGCGGAGCGCTTCAAGCGCGAGGCCCGGATGGTCGCCGAGCTCGAGCACCCCAACATCGTTCCGGTGTATCGCGTCGGGCAGATCGCGGACATCCTGTTTATCGCGATGAAGTACATCGAGGGCCGCTCGCTCGGCCGGATCCTCGAGACGCAAGGCGCCCTCCCCGTGCACGTCGTGCTGCACGTGTTGCGTGCCGTCGGGCGCCCGCTCGCGTACGCGCACGACCGGGGGATCGTGCATCGCGACGTGAAAGGCGACAACGTCCTCATCGACAGCAGCGGGCGGGTGCTGGTCTCGGATTTCGGCGTGGCGCTGCGCTCCGCCGACGTCACGCTGACCATGGACGGCACGATGATCGGCACGCCCGCGTTCATGAGCCCGGAGCAGTGTCGCGGGAAGCGGGCCGGCCCGCAGAGCGACCAGTACTCCCTTGGCGTCGTGGCTTTCCAGATGCTCTGCGGTCGCGTGCCGTTCGATTCGGAGACGGTGGAAGGATTCATCCAGCATCACCTCTTCACCCCGCACCCGGATGTGCGCGGCGTGCGGGAGGACGTTCCCGACGCGCTCGTCGCGGTGATCAAGCAGGCGCTCGAGAAGGATCCCGGTCAGCGATTCCCGAGCACGCGCGATATGCTGGCCGCGATCGAGGCCGTGCCGTTCTCCGAGGCCGACCGGCGGCGGAGCGAGGAGACGCTGCGCGACCTGGCCCAGGGGGGCGCCGTGGCCAAGGTGCCGACGCGCGATCTCCCCGCACTCCCGGAGGCGCGGACTGTGGCATTCGCATCGGGGCACCGCTAGCGGCGGCGTGCCATGGGAGTGGCGGCGACGGCGGCGGTGGTCGTGCTCGCCGCCACGGCCCTCGCGGTCACGCGGCGCGAGACCGGGCCCGCCGCCGTTCCCGATGCCGCGCGCGACACGTCGCGTCCCGCCCCTTCACCGCCCCTTCCCCTCGTCGCCTCCGGCCGGCTGCGGGTGCTGACGACGCCGCCCGACGCGGAGATCCTGATCGACGGCCAGCGGGCCGGCGTGGGGTCGGTGATCGACCGGCCGGTCCCCGTGGGGCGGCGGCGCATCCAGGCGCGCGCCCCCGGCTTCGCTGCGTACGATACGATCGTGGATGTCGCCGCCGGCGCGCTCGTCAATCTCCGTCGGGTCGTCTTGCGCGCGCGCGGTGAGGGTCCGTGAGGCGGTCCGCCGTCCTCGGGGTCCTCCTGGCGCTGGCGGCGGGACTGGCGCCGCCGCGCTCGGCCGCCGCGCAGGACACGACCGCGGCGTTGCTGCGGAGGGCCCGGGACTACTACGAAGGGCTCGACCTCGAGCGGGCGCTGCCGTTGCTGCGTCAGGTCGTTGCGCCGCACTGGTCGTTCGAGATCACCGCCGCGCAGCGGGTCGAGGCGTACACGTACCTGGCGGCGGCGTTGGTGCTCGTGGGAGAGCGCGATTCTGCCGTGTCCTACTTTGCGGCGGCCCTCACCCGCGATCCGTTCACGGATCTCGACCCCCGGCAGTTCACGCCCGCGCAGATCGCGGCGTTCGCCGCCGCCCGGCCCCGGGTCTTCGCGGTCGCGGTGCGGCCCGTTGCGGCGACCCGCGCCGACGTGCGCACGGAACGGATCCCGTTCACCGTGACCACGACCCACACCGCAGCGCTGCAGGTGCTCCTCGAGCCGTTGGAGGCAGGCGCCCCCGCGTTTCCGATCTTTCAAGGAGAGAACCAGGGCGTGCGGGAGGTCGCGTGGGACGGCCTCACGCCCGGTGGCCATGTCGCGGCGCCGGGGCGCTACGCCCTCGTCGCCGTCGGGCGCAGCGGCCTGCTCGCGGGGACGGACTCGACCCGCGTGTTCTTTCAAGTGGCGCGTGACGTCGTCGTCGCCCTCGAGGACACGCTGCCGTCCCCTCGCGGCCGGGTGCTCCTCCCGGAGCGTGAGCCATTGACCCATGCCCGGCGCGAGCTCTTGAAGGGCGTAGCCGTGGCCGCGGCCGCCATCCTCGTGTCGCGTGTGCTGGCGAACAAGGATCTGGGGGGCGGCCAGCGCGGCGGTGCGACGCTCATCGCGGGCGCGGCCGCCGCGACGGGCGCCGCGGGGTTTGTCGTCCTTTCCCGCCGCCGCCGCAACATCCCCGAGAACGTGCAAGCCAATCTGGCGCGCGAAGTGGAGCGGCGCGCTGCCAATGACGCGATCCGGCGACGCAACGCCGACCGTCTCGCGCAGACGATTCTCGTCATCACACCGGTGGCCGGAGTCGGGCCCTGACCGCGGCGTGGCGGCTCGCCGCCGGCATTCTGTTCCTGGCGGCCGGCGCGGCGCGCGCCCCCGCCCAGCGCGGGACGGTACTTGTCGGGAGCGCGGTCGCGTTCGCCGAGCATCGGGTGGACGCCGGCTATGGCGTCGAAGTGTCGAGCGGGACCTATTTCGGGACCGGCGTCCGGCTCGGACTCGGGCGCACGGAACTCTCTGCCATGGGGTGCGTCGGCGTCCTCCACCCCGGCCGCGGGGCTACGCTGTCGCGCGAGGTGGCCGAAATGGGAGTGGAGGGCGCGTACCGGATGCGTGCTTGGTTGGATCTCACCGGGGGCCTGCGCGTGCGCCGTTACGCGACGGTCGTCGCGCGCCAGCGTTGGACGGCGCCCCACCTGGGACTGGCCGCGCGGACGCCATTCACCCTCCGCGGCGTGCGCGGGCTCCTGGGTGTCACGCTCCATCCATTCGCCAGCGTGAGCGGCCTGTCGCGGCCGGAATTCGCGCTGACGAGCAGGGTCGGCATGGAATACGGCCGCGGGCGGCTGGGCGTGCAGCTGGTCTATTCGCTGGAACGCTACGACTTCGCGCGTGGGACCTCGGACCAGCGGCTGGAGCAGGTGTCCATGCTCACGCTCCAGGTGCAGGCGCGGGCGCGGGGCCGGGTGCCGTAAAACGAACACGGCGCCGCCCGTTGGGGCAGCGCCGTGATCCTGCAGGTGCCGTGTGTGGTTAGAGCTTCACGACGTTCTGCGCCGCCGGACCCTTCTGGCCCTGGACGACTTCGAACTCGACCCGCTGGCCTTCGGCCAGCGACTTGAACCCTTCCGCCTGAATCGCGGTGTGATGCACGAAGCAGTCCTTTTCGCCGTTCTCCGGGGTGATGAACCCGAAGCCCTTGGCGTCGTTGAACCACTTCACGGTACCGGTGATGCGTGCCATACTGGTGTTACTCCTGGCTTAGTAGTGTTCCCGACGACGGGCGTTTTTGACCTTGCGGCGTGCCGCCGCCTTGTCCTTCCGTCGCCGGCGAGTGGCCGGACTCTCGTAAAACCGCTTCTTCTTCATGTCCTGAAACAGCCCCGCTTTGGTAATCTGCCGGCGGAACTTCTTCAAAACGAAGTCGAGGCGATCGTGCTCGGTCAGCGTGACTTCCATGAAGCCCCTTTTGCCGAGGAGTGCCGATCCAGAAACGACAAAGGACCCGAGGCGGCAGCCCAGGTCCTATGACAGTCTCTGGTGTTCAGCGCACGGCACCATGCCGTGGCCCTTTCGCTCGCCCCAACAATCGCATGCGCGTCCGTGGAAGTCAATGGGCCCAGGCCCTAGCCCCCAGCCCCCCCTAGTCACCCCAATACCTCCCGGACGCGGCGCGCCAGCGCGCTGGGACTGAAGGGCTTTTGCATGAACGCCGTGCCGGGATCGAGCACCCCGTGCCGCTCGACGGCGTCGTCCGCATACCCGGAGACGTACAGCACCTTCACGTCCGGCCGCCGCTGGGTCAACCGGCGGCTCAGCTCCCGGCCGTTCATGCCGGGCATGACGATGTCCGTGAGGAGCAGGTGAATCGTGCCGGCGTGCCGCTCGGCGAGCTGCAGCGCCTCCTCGCCGCCGGCCGCCAGGAGCACCGTGTACCCCGCTTGCTCGAGCACTTTGCGGATCAGCACGCGGACCAGTTGTTCATCCTCCGCGACGAGGACGGTTTCGGTCCCCGCCGCGGGTGCCGTCACCGGGCGTGCTTCCGGGGTCGCGTCCACCGGCGCGTCGACCCGCGGCAGGTGGATCCGGAAGGCGGCGCCGGCGCCCGGGGTGCTGGTCACGGAAACGTGACCGCCGCTCTGGCGCACGATGCCGTACACGGTCGCGAGCCCGAGGCCGGTGCCCTTGCCGCGTTCCTTCGTCGTGAAGAACGGCTCGAACACGCGAGCCAGCGTCTCCGCGTCCATGCCGAGCCCCGTGTCGGTCACCTCGACCAGCACGTAGCGGCCGGCCGGCAACTCACCGGCTTCCGCGACGTCGACGTTGGCGGTGCGGATCACGAGCCGGCCGCCCTCGGGCATCGCGTCGCGAGCGTTGACGGCCAGATTCACCAGCACCTGCTCGACCTGCCCCGGATCCGCGCGGACGGCACCGAGATCGGCGGCGGGCTCGGTGGTCAGCGCGACGTCTTCACCGATGAGGCGCCGCAGCATGCGGCCCAGGTTCTTCACCAAACCGTTCAAGTCGATGACGGCGGGCTGCAGCACCTGCCGCGCGCTGAAGGCGAGCAGCTGGCGGATCAGGTCCTGGGCCCGCAGCGCGGCGTCGCGGATGATCTCGAGCTCTTCCCGCGTCGCCACGCCGGGGGGGGCGTCGAGCAGCAGCAGCTCTACCGAGCCCAGGATCGCCGTGAGCACGTTGTTGAAGTCGTGCGCCACGCCGCCGGCGAGCCGCCCGATCGCCTCCAGCTTTTGGACGCGCGCGAGGTCCCGCTGCAGCTGCCCGCGCTCGTGACGCACCGCCGCATCGGCGAGTGCGCGCGCGACCGCGGCCGGGAGGCGTTGCAGCCGGTCCTTCATGATGTAATCGGTCGCGCCGGCGCGCATCGCCGCCACGGCGGTGTCCTCGCCGACGCTGCCGGACACCACGATGAATGGCAGGTCATCGCCACGCTCCTGCAGCACGGCCAGCGCGCCAGGGGCGTCGAAGCCGGGGAGGTAGTAGTCGCTCAGCACGATGTCCCACGACTGGCGCTCGAGCGCCTGGCGCATCGCATCGGCCGTTTCCACGCGCACGTGTGTTGTGGCGAAGCCGCCGCGGCGCAGCTCGCGCAGGATCAGATCGGCGTCGCTTGGCGAATCCTCGACGACGAGCGCGCGCAGCGGCGTGGCGGCGGCGGCGGCGGCGGCGGTGCGAGTCACGGAATCGGGCACGAGGATACAATAGGGGCGAGCGCGGCCTTGCTTCAAGGCCGCGCCGCGCCAACTTATGTGCTCATGCGTCCTCTGGTGCTGCTGTGCACGCTCCCATGGCTGCTCGGCGCGGGGTGCCGGCTACCCCCTCCGACGTCTGGGTCCCCCAATTCCCGGCTCCCGCGGGACACGACGCGGGCGCCGCGCCCGCCCGCGCCTTCGCCC
>Ga0184618_10000015_pt1 | contig 50944 bp, 80 predicted proteins | sample PLM0_30_b1_FD_133159 | JGI IMG/M metagenome (GOLD analysis project Ga0184618, IMG submission 133159) | Groundwater sediment microbial communities from an aquifer in East River, Colorado, USA - PLM0_30_b1 | ecosystem: Environmental > Terrestrial > Soil > Riparian zone | place: USA: East River...
GCTGCTGGCTTACGGCATGGGTGGATGGATAAAACTGAGAAAATCAAACCACAGATGGCTTTGTCTGTAGGTTTCCTAATTAAAGATGAACCCGATCATATCATCATTGCACAAGACACAGATGATGATGGTGGTCACAATGGACGTACTCAAATACCTAGAGGAATGGTAAAGCACATGAAGTTGCTTAGGAAGAAGGACGAGAAAAAAGAATGTCCCGTAGATATAAAAAACCAGCTCCCCTAGAGATTGTTAAGATCAAAGGACGGAACGGGTTATTTGGGCACAAGGTTATGTGCTGTGATTGTGCTTTAGTACATAAGTTCTTTTATAAAATTATCAATAAAAATTTAATTGAATTTGCTGCGGAACGGGATGCTCGTGCTACTGCGGCAGCTAGGAGAAAACACGGTGAAATTTAAATTATTGCGAATAGCCTCTGGTGATACTCTTACCAACGGGCAACTGTACATTGAGGAGGAGTTCTTCTGCTTTACTTTAGAAGACAAGGTACGGGAGGAGGATGGAGTAGCTGTTGAGAAATGGAAGGTAAAAGGGGAGACCGCAATACCACGCGGGATATATGATCTGGTGCTTCAATATAGTCCACGTTTCGGACCACAGACTCCTACACTTTTGAATGTACCAGGATTTGAGGGGATTCGTATTCATGCGGGCAATCGTCCTGAAGATACGGAAGGATGCATCATCGTTGGTTATAAAATAGATACTCGTTCTGGATTAATTGTTCCCGGCACTACACGCTCTTGTGTGACAAACTTAAAGAGACGACTTTCCGAGACTCCGGGCAAACACACTATTCAGATTGTTTAGAATAATACCATTCTTTCCAGAACTTATAACCGTACCAAGCAATCGTAAACAATGCTGCAATGTTAGGCAACAACCCAACTAGTGTTGCTGTTAAACTACCTAGAGCAATTGCATCAATGTATTTCTGCATTATTGGTTTCTCAGAAGTTCTTGTTGATTCTCAATACCGACTTGCCTATGTTGGGCCATTTGAGCTTCTATCTGTTGTGTAAACAGCCGTTCTAAATCCATAGGATGAACATTGACTCCTTTTCGTTTTAAATAAGCATTAAATTGTGCAAGTAAACTTTGATTAGAAGCAGCATTAGTGCTGCCCGGTATTTTGTTCTGCATTTGATCCATCCAATTGGACTGATGTCCTGTTCCTGGAGTATCCGAATAAATCCATGGATTTCCCATTGATCTTTCTGGGGCATAGTCCCAATCGCCTCTTACTATTCCCTGTGATGGGGGTATAGGAGGACGGTTTTGAGGAGGCAGTGGTTGTCCATTAATACCAGGAATCGGTTGTTCTTGTCTTTGACGCAGCATCATCATCAAGCGTTGAAGGAAATCATTCATCTTTGTCCCTTCAGCCTTTGTAGCAAAATTGCCAATTGTTGTTGCTTGGTACTTTGTAGTTTACCCATGGCCCTATAATCGCCTTGAATCAATTGAGATTGAATCTCATTCATTAAACCTTGTTTAATGTTATCTCCCGAGAATCCACGCTTACCAAGTTCCTGCCAAATCGGTGCCAGATTTTTGTACGACTGAGGATCATTTAACATAATATCGACGGCACGATTCATTGATTTGTCGAAGATAGCTTTACGCCCTGCCATATCTTTCTGTGCCGCATAAAATTCACCCTTCGCGGCAGCTTCTTTATTTGTATAGGTACCAAGCCGTCTAGCTAATTCATCAGCCTTATCCCGAGTGTATGGTCCTGCGCGTCCTGAACTCTCTTGATAGGGCGCTCCGGGACGAGTATAGTGTTTCTCAATGTCTCCCCAATTGAGGCCGGGAATAGGAGAGAATCTAGGAGTGATTCCTTTCAAAGCATCTCGTTTTTCAACATTTGTTGGTTTATTAACTTCTCCAAATAGGCCGGTGGACTTTAATCCTTGCAAACCGATATTAGCTGCATGACCAAGAAGTTGAAGTCCGGGGGCAAAACTTCCAGTTAACGTAGGAGCATTAAGAGAAGCTCCAATGTTCGCACCAATAGCATCACTCAACACACCGAATCTGACTCTGTTAGATTTGAAATTGGACATCATCCATTCAGTACCAGACATTATATTGGTGCCAAGTAATTTATTAGCTATAAAAGCTAGTGCATCCCATTCCTTGATACCAATAATACCCAATACCCCAGAAGTCAATAAATTAGATGCCAAGAAAGTACCAAGAGGCAGTTGTTTAGATATAGAACCTTCTTTTAATCCCTGACCACTAAGTTTAACGTCCTCTCGTAACATTCCAAGCCATGTCATCGAGAAATTTTGTAGTGGGCCAATTGCTTGTCCAACTAATCCAGTACGATTAAATGCATGTGGTTTCTTATAGAACTTGTTTGTAACCATATAGTGGTCGGTCATTTCTTTGGCAACGTAATATATTTCATTCTTGTCTTTGGCAATTTTATCGTAATCAAGTTCTCGAAGCATTTCCAAGAACATATGTGCCGCTGGCCGACGAACAGCCGCTGCTTCAAGCCATGAGAGTGTCGAAAGACCAGACAAATGAGAGGACATAGTTTGTTTAAAACGAGGATTGGCATCTCCAGCATACGTAGACCAGTCATATCTAAACTGTGCTTCAAATGCTCCAATAGAATCGAGTATCTGAGCATCTTTTGATCCATTCCATTTCTTATATTCGACCAAAGCTTTTCCTAAAGCATTCATTACAATGGCAGGATTCCTACCTTCTTCTGCTGCCATAGCTAATAGTTTAGGAGGCATATAAGTAGGTGCTTGTAGAAATTGTGCCGCAATTTGAATAGGATGAAAGAATCCGAGAAGCAGGGTAGTCATTACTTTATTGCTTTGTTGCAATAAATCCCGAGTGAATCTTTGAGGTAAAACCACTGTACCTTTTGTTACAAATTTAACATTTCCTGATACAATAGATGAAAAAGCATTTCCGAGTTTATCCATTATCTCGTTAGACTTTCCTCTGGCTACATCAATGGATTCCAGAGCATAGGATTTCGTAAAAGGCACATGATCGGCTTCCTTCATATCATTTACATCTTGATACAATTTATCCAGTTTTCTATTGGCAATGAAGTCGTAGGCTTGTCGGATGTAGCGTTCTGAAATCTCCTCATAACCTCGCATTCCAGTAATACCACCTTCTGTTCCTTTTGCACCAAGGACACCCGCTCTGCGCATTGTGCGTGCCCCAAACCCCATTCGACGCAAACCCTCGGTTATCGCCTTAGCTGCAGGATCACGCATTTCCTTATTTAACTGACGTAGAATCCACTCAAATTGTTGCCAATTGACATCTCCACGTAAACCACTGTCTGGAAGTTGAATAGCTTTAACATCGGGTCCAGCTAGTTTCTGTAATTTTGCCAAATTGGGTTTTAGATAGAAAGCATCAACTTTAACGGTTTCTCCGGTTTTCTCATTAACCCATTTTACCTTAAATGGACCGTCGAATATGGATGGAAATCCGTAGTGAGGAAGTTGTTGAATAGGTTCTTTGCCTTCTGCAATGTACACTTTATTAATATCACCAAGAACGTCATTCATTGTCCTATCCCGATCAAGGAACGCTTGCAATTCTTTTGGAGATAGGTCACGTCCTATAATCTCACGAGCCTTCGCTCTAATACCTTGTTCACCCAATTTAACATCAGAATTACGTAGAGCCACTACAAGATCAGTTACGGCAACTCTACTTCTCTGTGGGAGTTGTTCCCACATATAGTTGAAAGTACCAACATTGGGCATCTTGCGACTTAGTCCATGTAGTCTATTGTTGGCATTCTGAATTGATTCATTCTTTGTCCAATTAGTCTGGCTGCTAACCCAAGACAAGAGAGGGTTATCCTTGGCAATGAACCCACCAGCAAGCATTTTATCAACAGTATTGCGTCCTGCGAATTGGGCAAGTGTATCTTTCTTCATAGCTGCAATTTGTGGTTTAATCTCGTCAATGGTACGACGATCCACATATTGACGCTGAAGTTGGTCAATTCCCTTAATCTTGCCAATAACATCAATTGCCGGTTCAGAGGGGTGTGCAAGAGGTTTAGGAGCAGCTCCTTGACTTTTATCCCAAACTGCATTAAGTTGTTCGGTAGGGAGAGTTATACCCCTAGCCCTAGCTTCTTTAATAAAGTCATTCCGAGCCGTGGCTTTCTTGTTCTCAATGGTCATTCCACCAAGTTGCTTTGATGGCCCAACAGGAGTGAGGTCTTTTAGAACCGGGCCTTCTTTGGTGCTAATCTCTACATTAGGAGAAGGCTTACCTTGGATCTTGTCAACAGCCTCTTCTAGGAAGCCAGGACGTGGGAACTGTAGACCTTCGGTATTAGGGGTCTGGGTAACCTTCGGCATAGCCGGGTCTTTGGCCGAAACAGCGGAATAAGGCTGCTTTTGGTTAGAAAACACTCTAGGATCGCGCGTAGGCGTTTCTAGCAAGGGGTCTGGGGTATACCCACTACCTCGGGCATAAGGCCCGCCAGCGCCTTCAGGTCCAATCCTAGGGGATGTGGCGTCTGGACCGACGCTATCTAGCATATTAAGCCCCGGTTCAAAAGGAATAGGACCACCTCCTCTCTGTGGAACAGCCATTTCTTCGGGAGTACGAGTACCTGTGTCAAACATGTCAGGTTGCAAGGGGCTAATTTCGCCTCCCGGTCTAATGTTACCAGCACCTACTTCTTTACTAGTTGGAGGACCAACCTCCGGTTCAAACATATCAGGTTGTGTCTGCATTTCGTTGGCTTTTGAAGCCTGTTCAGACATCATTTGCTGCTGTAGGGCATCAATGTCTTTTAAAGCTTGGTCCGTACGTGCTTTGGCCTTGGCTTCTTGTTTAGCCCGATATTTGAGACCAGAACCAACAAGCCCTCGACCCATTGCGGCTCCTGCTAGCAAATCTGTACCAAATTCACCAACTTGCTGGAATTGTTGTCCTAGTTGTTCATCTCCAATTGCTTCTCCAACATGTTTACCAATTTGACCAATGCCTTCAGGAATCATTTCAAAGGGCTTCATGGCCCCCTGATAGGCACCTGTTTCCCGATAGGGTTGTAGAGCATCAATGTGGGTAAGCGGATTAAACCATTCACCAGTTGCACGGCCAATGTTCTTGGCGGATTCAACAGGTTCGCCTTGAGCAAAGGCTGATACACCTGCTCCTGCTCCTGCGATCATTCCAGGAATACCGGTCATAAAGTCACCAGCGGCTAGTGCTGCACCTCCAAGGTTCTCCCCATAAGCACCAGCAAATGTATTACCTGCTGTAGCCGCTCGTCGAAAGTGTTGATCTGAGGCACGAATTTTGGCTACAGTTGATGGTAAGTCTAAGGAGTCATCAATTGTATAGTCAATTCCATCGATGGAATAGTCAGCCATTATTTTCTAATAACTCCGGGTATTCCTACGTTGCTTTGCGGTTGTTGTCCGCCCGCACCAGGAGTCCACATATTGGGATTGGGTTGGGTCTGCGGGAGGCCGGGGCCGAGATCATAAGGATTGCGTGATTGGGCTTTAGCCGCTAAATTCTGTTTGGCTTGTGTCATCATAGCAGTTACCATTGCTCGAACAGATTCGTCTAAATCTGTATTAGCTAAAAGACCAGCACCAATAGATAGCTTATTATTATCATCGCCAGTTAAGAATCTATCAATGGCTTCTTTTTTCTGTGCTGCCGTGCGTGCTTTAGCAGCTTCCACAGACCACCAACCACTAATGTTGGCTACGTCAGCAGTGCCCGCGTTATGTTGTGCGCCCAGAGCCATTTTATTAGCTTGCTCAATTGAATTTTCCAGCTTGGCTCTAATTTGCTTCATGCGCTCGGGACTATATTGCTGTCCAAACGCTTGCTGTGCTTTTTCAGGAAGTGATTTAATAAAAGAATTATAAGCTTCTTGACCTTGGGTAGAACCCGGCGCTTGTCCGGGAGTTGTATTCTGAAACATTGGTTCTTGCAAATCCAGATGATTTAGAAAGGTTTGATATTGTTTGAGTTGATTACCTGCATTCTCTACACCAACCTTTCCACCAACTGTACCAAGAGCAAGTCTACCAGCAGCTTCTTCTGTACCAAATTTTCCAATGTCTCCTCGAACAGCACTTGGGCCATAGTCAGGAGATTGATTGCGTAGTCGCGCTAGTTGGGCTGCAAGGTCCGCTTCTCCAATGCCTTTCGCTCGTTCTGCTGCGCGAAGAGGTTCATCAGCTTTATAAGTTTGAAATTTTGCTTCGGCTTCTCCGACTCCAGCTCGACTAAGTGCATCTTGCAAAGACATTGCATTTCGATAGTCTTGGTTCTGTTGCCACATAAGACCACCAGCTAGTCCAGATGGAACTTGGCCCAAATCGAGTTTAGTAGCTGCTGGATTAAAGTAGGAATCTGGCATGTTATAGTCCGAAATATTGTAAGAGGTTTTGGTTCGGTGGAGTACCAGTCCTCTGTTGATTAGAAGTTGGTTGCTGTCCTCCAAGGATAGAACCTAGACCATAACCAAGAGAGTTGTTTTGACCAACTTGAGATTGCATAATTCCTGGAGTCATACTAGCAATGGTTGATCCAACTCCACCATTACCACGAGCATATGGGCCAATGGCATTCATGTAATCGACAGTTCCTCTATTCAAGTCTTGTCCCAGTTGACTAATTTGATTGCCACTCATGTTGTAGCCCATAGAAGCCATTTTACGAGTAGAGGCATCTGCAATAGATTGTCCATATGGAGTGTTGCCAATTCCTTGTGTAGCGGCCTGATAAGCAGGTTCAAAGTATTTGGGTTGTTCGGTACGGAATAGATCTGAGTTAATGGCCTTGTCCATCAGCCGTTCTTGGGTGGCTTGTCCTTGTCGATTGCTCAGATAACCAAGTCCTGCATTAAGTATATCCCCATATGGAAATTGATATTGTCCAGGAACTTGTGGACCACCTGTAGCACCTCCTGTAGGAGCCAATCCTGGAATTCCAAGAGCCTTCAATACAGAATTAATATTGGAAGGGTTCTTGAGCCAATCAGGTAGGCCACCAGTTCCAAATGGATTATCAGCAGTTCCACCAAAAATAGTAGAGTTGCTGCCAGGACCAGACATTGATCCAAATTGATCGAAGGCACCAGCATCTCCTACCCCAGGAGTAGAAGCTTGTCCAGCTTCCCCAGCACCACCAAAGTCATAATTATCTAACCAATCCCATTCACCCATTGTTCCCCCTTGTGGAACTGTTCCTGCACCAAATCCTGTATCTGATACTCCACCCGCAGTTGGAAGTGCCCATGATGGTGTATTAATATCTCCACCAACTCCGCCAGCAGATCCACCAGCCCCTCCGAGAGGTCCAAATCCTGCCGCGCCCATTCCAATAAAACTAGCCATTGCAGGAACCACATATTTCTCAAAACCCCAATCTGATGATGGATTAGTTCCTTGTGTGGCGAGCGCCATTTCCCATGGACTATGTGTTCCACCTCCCTCTGAATCGACATTCGCATAGATAGGATTATGCCCCTCGTTGATAGCATCCTGCCAAGGTATATATTTTCCATCACCTCCAAGTGCAACTCGAACGGGTGTTCCTGAAGAGGTGTCATAATACGCCGGATTTTGCGTACTGCGATCCGCCACAATATTATTACCAAATTGTGTTGGTGAGAATGTCATATTAAACGATCCTCTCCCATCCATTATTACCATTGCTAATTACAAGAGCTTTGGACCATTGGGCAGCAAGAGCCACTGTTGCTGCTCCTTGTATAGTATCTGAGCCAGCCGCAGCAACCGTAACAGCATTGCCGGAAGCATCTATTTTGGTCACGAGTATTTGTCGTCCTTCCCTTGTTAAGGCTGCTGGCAGAGTAACAGTTCGAGCGCCGCCCGTTGCATCTTCTCGAACATGAAATACGTTGTCTGCCACAGTGTATGCTGCTGTTTGGGTGACAATTGCGGTGCGACGTTTAATTGCTCTGTAGATACTCTGGAACCATCCCTTCATTCCATAAGTTTCTTTACTTTCATAAACAGGAGGTTCTTGAATATCCATTTAATGTATGTTTTTGTCAATGAAAAACTCAAGAGCTTCTAGACGAATAGGCAAAGCCGAAGTTTCTGTCATAAAGAACGCACGCCGTCTAAACTGTCCACAATTTGTAAGATACTTCGTTTGTTTATTCAGATCAATGTTACGAACTGTGGAATATGTGGTATAATCATTATCAGACCAACTAACACCTAAATTCGTAGTGCTAGTTGATGTATCTCCAATGATTGTAAATCTACGAAGTCGTTTCCGATAATCCAAACCAAGGTCAACATGAGAAGTTTGAATTGTCATAACATATAAGTTGCCGTCATCAGAGTACACTGGACTAACTAGACTAATCTTATATACTTTGCCGCTTGTCGAATCACGACTGATACTAAATAAAGCACTCGTAGAAGATGCCGAAGCAGCGAATTTATGCCATAATATATCGGTGGCCGGTGCCCATTCGTGCCACATTTTATTTTCGACGCAATAAATATATGTTTTCTTGTTAAATTGTACAAAGATAAGTGTTTGTCCGTTTAACTTCGCACACGTAAGATAAATCGGAGTATCCCCACGTTGGGCGATAAAGGCATCAATTGTATTGTCAGACACACGGACTGGTTTATATCCGTCAAGAATATAGACACTTTCCGTACCTGTATCAGAACCCGCTACCCAAGCAATGTTATCTTCAAATGAAGTTATTGCTGTATGTGAAATACAACCAATTTTAATTGTTGCTTCTTTAACTTTCTCAAGAGGGCTGCCTGTAGGATTACCTACGTTACGGAAAAATTCGATACTTTCTTTGCCGAAAGCTACAATTAGTTCTTTATATCTAGCAAGACCAACACCTCTATCAGGATACATGTTAGCTTGAATAAAAGACAAAGCACTCCACGATGAAAGTGAATTTAAATCAGAATTATATATACTACCATCAGTTGCCATGATGAACATATAGCCATCCATATGTACTGCATTCCCGGTAATTGTTTTACCAGCTACTCCGGGAAAGTCACCATCCGTAATTTCGGTTAAAGCTCCGCCATCTGGATAAAAGTATGCTTTATTTCCATTACTGATAAAAGTTAAGTTAGCAGTAGTTCCAACGAATGTTTCTTGAATATCATACACAACTCCTGTCACAGCTCCAAGAGAAGAAGTTCCATTGTACACTGTACTGTTCGTGGCACCAAATGCAGTAATAATTTCATTTGTCTTACCAGTCCAAATCTTAATTGCTGTACCAATGTTACCAGCGGATGGAGTATTATTTGTCGCAAATCCAGGGCGTTTATAAACATAATATTTGGTTTGGTTTGTAATTGGATTTATGTTTACTTCAGGAATAACATTGACAAAACGCTGATCTTTAGATACCGAACTTGGTGCTGATCCAATGATAAATTGTCCGATAATACCTATACCAATTGTACCAGAGGTTCCATCTGAAGCACCGTAAAACAAACGAGTATTGTATGAACCTATTATAGGAATTCTAATTGGATCATTTACTGGTTTAAGATTAGCCAAAAATAAATCCTTGATTACCCGACGCCATAAGCGGTATGTATGTTATAACAATGATCCCATCAGTTCCATTCCCGCCTTGTCCACCTGGTATAACCCCACAAGTCGTCTTTGCAGCTCCTCCGCCGCCTCCACCACCAGCACCATAGTTACCACCTCCTCCAGCAACTTCTGGCTGTCCATCTAGTCCTACTCCGCCAGTTCCTCCTCCACCCCCACCTCCTGAACCTGCGCCACCACCAATTTCGCTTCCAGCAGAACCTACTGCTCCCGGAGAATCTCCGGCACCACCGGCACCGCCCGTTCCTGCATCCCCTGAACCTCCATTTCCGGGAGTCGAACTTGATCCAGATGTACCAACATTACCTGCACCATTCTTCCCGCCACCTCCGCCCCCTCCACCGCCACCGCCTCCACTGGGATTGCCAGCGCCCCCGCCATTACCGCCATCTCCGCCATTCTGAGCACCTGTACTCGGTGTGCAGGATGAACCAAGTCCACCGATTCCTTTATTAGTAGGAAATCCAATACCAGAAGTACCTAATCCTCCACCTTTAGCAACTAATACTGATGTAAAAGTAGTGTCAGTACCAGCAGTTCCATTGGTATTACTAGAACCGTGATTGCCTTTGACTCCTACCACAAATGACGCGGTACCACTTAACGTAGTGTTAATTGCCTTCGCATACGCACCAGCACCCGCACCGCCTCCGCCGTTTCCGGCCGAGGATGTGCCTCCAGCCTTACCACCACCTCCGCCCCCTCCAGCTCCAATTCCCTCAATAGTATTGTTAGCATTGTTCCAATTGCTTGGAACAGTCCAAGGGGAAGATGATGCAGTTGTGAGGACTACAACAGTCATAGCGGATGCACCGTTACGACTATAGCATCGGTGAGAGCCTCGAAGTTATGCAGCGCGCCAGTCGGAAAGTGAACTGTGTCCGGTGCCGTGAGATCCTTGCAGATCGGTCCGATTTGTACACGCACGATACCTTGCGAAATAAACATATCATGGGCATACAACTGGTGCTGATGTTCGGACACGCCTTCCCCCGAGCGAAGATGGAAAACCTGGATCTCATGCTTCGTGTCATAAGTCCGAAAAGGGACCGGAGACTTGATTTCCATTTAAGTTTTCGTCACTTTCAATGTGAGAACTGCACGTTGAATGGTTGTGATTGAATCAATATTAAACCGCAATGTGTCTCCTGCTGCAATTGTCGTAGTCCAACCAGTGAGCGTGGTATCCTCAGATTTGGTGGCTGTGGTAATTGTCGGTTTAGCACTTGCTGTAATTGTGTCTGCAACAGTCGGAGGATAGTTAGCATATGTATCTTTCCATATATCCACCACAATAGAGCCACTCTGATCTGCGAGAAGTCGATTGCCTGTAATTGTACAAGCAAAAGGAATAGACAAGTCTCCTTTAATACCTGTTGTCAGAACAGATCCACCTCCATCAAATACATAAGTAATTGCTGCTTTATTCGCAATGGTTCCTATTGCATCTGCATAAGCAGTCGTAGCATAAAATGAAGCTCCTCTGAAATAGGACAAACATCTTACATTACCACCACCATCTCCTCTAAATACAGCAATATCTCCGGCAGCAGTTGTAATGTTTGCAGCACCTGGTAGGATAAGGGATGTGCCATTATGCGTAAGAGTTAAGATACCATCAAAAACTACAGTTCGCTCATCCCCAGACGACAAGGTAATTGCTGTAATTGTAGTTACGCCCGTAATGTGTACAAAATCTCCGGTTGCATTTGATAAATCAACAGTTGCACCAGATGCCTTGTCTGCACCCTTAATCTTTAAGGCATCAAGAGCGGCAATGGCTGTAGCAGGATCGCCAAAAATTGTATAATGAAGTCGGTTTACATCATTAAACCAATCAGAATCTGAAAGGGTAACTCCGTTGGTAAATGCAGTATCGCTCAAGTGGCTTTCCTTATATAATATCTATTGGAATAATCGTATTCACAGCATCTCTAGCATCTTGTTGTTCTTGCTGCAAAATTGAATCTTTAATTCTATTAATAATAAATGTTCGTGATTCTTGTAAAGTCGCAGGACGCCCCAAAGCTAGGAGTCGCCCAATTGCTTGTTGTACTCGAGTTGCTTGTGTTGCTGTTAAATCAATAGTAATTGTTGGCATTTAGGCTCTATCGAAATTAGGTTGAATTTGGAAACTACCTTCTGGATATATGGTAGTTAATGCTTCTGAACGGTACATCGCGGCTTCTGCTATAAGTTGCTTACGTTCGTCTAGAGCCACTCCAGACTTAGCTCCAAGCAAACTTGCCAATTCCAACATAAGGGGCAGATAGAATGCTTGAGGGAAATCGGGAGTATCTGAGGAAGCATTAAAGTCTTGGAAAGGACGATGATATGTGAATTCAATTACAGAGTCTCCATTACTAAATCTAGGATATATAAAAATCTGACCATTTAAATCAGGGTTTGTAATTGTACTTGCCGGATCATAGTAAATAAGTACCGGGGTTCCGGTAGTTGTTCTGCTACCTAAACTGAAATAGTCAGAACGATCTTCTACTTCAATGTCCCAACTAGAGTTTGAAAGTACACTAAGCATGTTAGCTTCAATGATACGAAGGGGTTTCTGTATACGATCTGAGGAAGCTGTGTAAACATATACATTAGTACCCGCTGAAACAGCGTTTGTTAAAGTGGCAGTAAGTGTAACCGTAGTTCCAACCGGCGCTCCATTTACTGTGGTCCATTGGATTGAAGTGCCTTGTTCAATTGCAATTTGATCTCCACTTAAGATTCCTGTTGCAGAGGTTACAACAATTGTAGATGTCCCACTAGCTGCTGCCGCTGAAACAGTTGTATGCCTATACGTAGTTACCACATGACTATCTGTAGCGACTGAACTAATTCCAGTGACAGGAAGTAAAGTTCCTCGTTTCAAGGCCCACAAAGGCATACCATCAGCTTCACGAAGCTTAACAATCATGTTAAGCAATTTAGAAGCCTCTGTTATTTGTGAAGCATTTGCAGTTTCTCCTTCACCAACATCTCCAATGTGTTGATAAGCTAGGTCAATGATATTGTCTCTGGAAAGTGAGAAGTCGTAGCTGTTACTCGTCGTCAAAGAGTGCTCCCATTACCCGGTGTTCCGGGTGGAATTGTTCGTTCTTGTACACCAACAGATGCGGCTATATAAGTGGGTTGCATGTCAACAAGAGGTTGTCCGTTGGAATCTAAATCATTGTCAGGCCGAACCCAAGCAACATCTTGCTTATCTGGAACAGCCCTTAGAAAATCTTGAGGATGGCGGTGTTCAAAGTCCTTTTCACAAACCATCAAATTGTCCCACCGTTTGCGAAGTTCAGAGGCTTTGTACTTAAAGCCACAAACATCACAAATGGCGTTCCAGTCAGAAATTTTTAAATAGTCTCTGTCACCCATTCTATCCTGCTCCTAATAACATAAAATTTTGTCGTCCTTCTCCTGGAGGCGGTGGTGGACCTCCAACGGTAACATCTGGAACATTTCCTTGAAAAACAATTGCTCCATTTGTACTAGATAGTGCTAGAGACAAAGATGGCGTCTGTCCTGATAAGATCTCCGAACCACTCGAAGGACCAAATACAAAGGATAAACTCGCTGTTTGACCGGATACAACTACCGCGCCGCTTGATGGCGCAAAGACCTTTGTAATTGTTGGAGTCTGTCCTCCGAGAACAATTTGCCCTGCTGTCGGAACTAATGTATTCGAAAGTGCTGGCGCATTACCACTCTTGACCACCGAGCCATTCGAAACGGCCAAACTCTGTGTAATGCTTGGACTATTGCCTGCAAGGACAACTGATCCAGGCGTAGGTGCAAGTGTAAGGACAAGTGCTGCAACTATTCCGGCAAATACAACTGAACCAGAACTAGGTGCTAATGTATTTGTACTTCCACCTCCTGCTGTGAGAAGCAGTGACACATTTTACCTCTCAAACCAATACATATTCCAAGAGTAAGTCCAAGTAGCAGTTGCCGGACAAGTAGCCTGCGTCCGCAAAGCTATACCATCCCCTGCTGCTAATTCGATAGGCGTAGCAAATTCTGCTATCCACTCCATTCCATTAATTTGGGTCAAACTAGTCGCCGAAGGAGTACCTTGGATAACTGGAATCTGTGTGCTACATATAATATCACCGAAGGTTGGCGCCCCAGTTAGAGCGGCATTTAAATCACGAATATCAGTCATATCTGATGCACTACCCTTGGTCGCACTGGAACGTGCTGCTGTACGAGCATTGCCTCCAGTCGGGGTTACGGCTGTAAACCGCATGAAGGAAAGAACACCGGAGTTGACAGGTGTTACTACGCCCGTTACAGGAAAAAGTAGAACCCTCAACCGTGTAATATATGCTTTGCGAGCAGAGCCAACTACCAGACGGGCAGACATCAACAGCGTGTTCGTAGCGAGGGCGGCGGCAACAACTGCCGGAGTTGCGGGCGTACCTGCCGCTGCGGACCATCCCGAGGAACTATAAAACCCGCCTGCGGCGGGATAACCAGGTATTGTCTGTGCGATTTGGAGATTTCGAGCTTCATCTACTTCAAGTACAACACCTGCATTCCCTGCGATTTGTACACTCATGTTAGTTCCATGCCCATCCTAAGTTATATTCTCCGTATAGACGTTGTGCTTGCGCTCCCGGATTCTTAGTATCATAATTGACATCTTTCCATGCAGGAGAAGCATTATCATATGCGACAAGACGTAGTGTATCATTTACAAACCAAAATCCGATTACTCTGATGCGTTCGATCTTATTCTCGTCTGCTGTGTGTGTAGCGGTATCAACGGGAAGAACCCATCCCTCAACTTCGCTAGTAACCACGAGTCCAGTTTGTCCTGCAACGTCCACGGATGCTTCACTGGTGCCGGGAAAGGCACCGAAGTTGACAGTTGTTTGTCCATTGGCGCTCATGTTCTTGTATCCGTAAACCAGCCATTAGCGGGAGTTGTCACTTGCAGCGAATTACCTGCTGCTGTAAGTGGAATATCTGCTGGTGCAGAGTCTCCTGTGAAAACACCCAACAGCGGACTAGTAAATCCCCACAGTGAACCGACCACGTAGATGACGCCATAGCGCCATGCTGGAATGCCGGAACCGCTTGCAGTCCACAGAGCATTGCCTGTCGAGAACTTATAGCCGGTGGTCGAAAAATCAGCGATGGTCGGAGAGGCTAGCGCCACGCCTCCGGTTGTATATCCATTTCCATTAGCCAGTTCATTGGTGATGTCGGCAAGCACCGAATGCCCGACATTATCAGTATCGGGCACATAGGTTGAAGTGGTGAGCAACATCTTAATCGTCGCACTAGTGAGGTCTGTGAGTTTCATCACATTCAACACTTCTGCATAACATTGAATTGCACTAGGAGCTGACATTATTTATAATCCAAATTAACAATTATTTCATTAGCCGCCACTGCTCCTGTATCCGAATCTGGAGCACCCGTAGTTAATGCAAAACTAATACCAACTAGAAATGCCACTCCAACTGGGAATGCAATGACTGCTCCCGCACCGGCAGTATTACCGGGAATAGTAATTACTTTAACAGGAACATCTGATCCAACACTAGGTGCTGTAGCCTTATCATAAAATTTCAAATATCGAACAGCAGCATTAGTATTTATAACTTGTACTCCATAGATAGTTCCAAGTGAAGCTTTAACATTGGTACCATTAGTAGTTGCAGCCGATATAAGTTTGAACGGAATTGCACCAGTTGTAATACTGCCGCTAATTGTAACGCGACCCACTTAATATTTCTTCCGTAGAAAGAGAATGATGGAACCTGAGTCTCCGACAGTATCTCCAGAAGAAGTAAGTGTAATGTTTCCAGTGCCTCCAGACGAACCCGGATCAACAAAACCTTGATGTATTCCATCATTTGTCAAATCCATGAATCCCTGCCCGGCTATCTCAACAATTTTATCGTCAGTGTCATGGTCAAATTCTAAAAGAACACTTAAACCATCTAAAGACCATTCAATGCGTTCTACTACCAATCGTCCCACAATTGATAAAGCAGATTTATCCACAAGAACTACGTCGGTACCTGTAACACCATCCACAAGTAAGTTGCACATTACAACGAGTTTTCTACTGGATGTTTGAAGAACAGTGTTGGTGGAAGTTAAGGCCACTAGCTGCCCATTACTTTACGAAGACCCTCTACCTTAGTATAATATTCTTCTTTAAGTTTACCAAGTTCTATTTCTTGTAGTTTCAACTTTTCCATAATAGAGGCAACCCATTCTTCTTTTTTAGCAGTTTCATGCCTAAGTCTACGGGATTCTCTATGCAATTCTTCTACTTGATTTGTTCTAAGTAGAAACTCACTTTCTTTCTTAGCAAAAGCAACTTCTTTTTCATTAACTTTAACTAACCTAGCTGCTGCTTCTTCTTCTGCTTTTTCAATTAGTTTCTTTGCGGTTGTATTCGCAACTTCTAATGCTTTCTTTGCTTTTTCTACTTCTCTATTAGCAACTTCTACGGTTGCCACAATTAGTTTTTGTTCCTTGAATTTCTCTGATTCAATACGAAACTTATCGAGACGTTCATTATATAGTTTCTCATTTCTAATGACATCTAATATGCCAAGAAGCTCTACACTATCCATATTATCCTCTAAATAAATTATCTACTACGAGTTCGCAATGATGCTTGAAAACTAGGAGTATTTCTTGTTCTCGTTATGGAAAAAATTTTAATATCAGACCCATCAATACCTTCAACTTTCGAGGCACTTCCGCCAGCGGCAGGTATCCACATATTACTAGTAGTAAGAATTGCATTAAAATGATTGGTACTAGTATCAACTGCCGTCGTTCCAGTTCCTTCACTAAATGGAATTCGCAATATCGTGTTGCCATCGGCGGTGGGCAGCACGTCTAGCGCAGAGTTGGCGCTGATGAAGGTCTGATCCTTGGCCACGTTCCAGACCATCCAGCCGCTCATAGCTCCGTGCAACCACGAGGTTGGTTCCGCTCCAAGCTGGTTTGTAATGAACATTTGCTGGCCTGCCGAGACAATCGAAAGTCCACCGAGAGTGTTCTTCACAACTGTTAGAGTTTCCAAAAGAGCATTGAGATATATCTTGACCCCCGCTGCCGTACCGGAGCCGTCATAAGTGACGAATACCGTGCGCCAGTGACTGTCAATAATGCCGGTGCTACCTGCAACCTCAATGTACTGATTCGCGTTAAAGTCGTGAATGATTCTGACAATTAAAACGCCGCGAGTATCCCAAAAAAGTTCCCAGCAAGCGAAAGCCCCGTCGTTCTTTGCATTGCTCCAAATGAGACTGAATCCTGGGTTGGCGTCAGCTCTCAAGGCGACACGAGCGCTCCACGGTTGTGTGTATTCAAGATTCATTACGTCAACTGTAAGCGTCGCTTTCTGATTTGAGATCCCTTGGATCCAGACGGACGGCAGGACGACGGGTACAACCGGGTAAGTTACGATGAGGCACGTAGGATTCGAGCCGTTGCCGTGAGTGATCGTCAACGTCTGTGCCGCAGTTCCGCTGTTGATGATCCTGTGTCCAACGACAGTGTTGACACCTGTTGCACCAGGATTCAGGCTTTCAGTATTCTGATCGGTAATCCACGCGACATCGAGAGTCAGCCCGTCCACTCCTAGTTCCGCATCCGTCCCGACACCTAGTGCGAATTGACCAGAAGATGATTGCAGCACGGGAGTAGTGCAAGTAAGCCCAGCAGCACTCGCTTTTTGGTCATAACCACCCGCTGAAGCTAGCCCGGACACTTCAGTCACCGTGAGAGACATATAAGCATTCACAGTTACCGTGAGCGTTGCGATGTATCCGACCTTTGCAATGATGTTGGCTTTGCTGAAAACGTAGGTTATTGTCGCGGTCGCTGCTTGAACGGCATTTTGACCGAAAGCGTTTGCACTCCCATCGTTGTCTGCAAAGCTCGTCAGCAACGCGCCGGCATTAGTGACGAATGCACCGACACCAATGAGCGTGTTTCCGGCAGTCGTAGTGATGGAATTGGTGGATGCCACAGCACCTGTGTTGTCCACCCGACCCTTGGCGCTCTGGACGTAGACGATAGCCATTACTGCTTCTCTCGGATGGAGAACAGGTACTTCAGGTTTGGAGATGCGAGATAGATATTGGAGTCGATTGCCTTTGATTTGGCTATAACATCAGGCTGCATAACGCAGCCCCACTGATCAGCCAATCTGTCTGGACGTGATACACCAATAACGGTTGCCCACGTTGTCCCACCATCCATCGAATAAATACCTTCTAGATCTTTACTCATCAACTTTATTCCAGACTTTTCTTGATTTCCAACACCATTGTTCCTATTGAACCATCAGGAGCAAATCCACTAGTGGATAAAAGAATTTTTCCAGTGCGGTCTGTTCCTTTAGATGTTTGTGGATCGATAAGTCTATTGGCTAATCCCCCAAAATAACGAAAATCAACATGATTTTCTTGATCTCGTGGTAATGCCCAACATGGAACAGGAGCATTTACATCAAATGAAATAAGTCCATCAAACCAATTAAAACTATACCAAACTTGCATAAGTGTAAGTTTCATACCTGGTTTGATAATGTCAGGAGTAATCACTCCATCATAGAACTCTGGATCAGCTAGAACAAAATTATTAAGTTCTCCTTCAGAACCATTACTTTCCAGATAGACGTGAAGTAACAGGTTTCTAGAACCATTGTTTAAAACTGTACGAGTAACTGCCATAATTTTACCTCATGAGAAATACACGGGCCTTTCGACCCGTGTAAACATTCACAATTTCCTGCTTACGCCGGAACTTCAACCCACAGGAATGAACCAATTCCAGTAGCTACTGTAGTAATATGCGAGAACATCACGTAATTACCTTGCCCGACGATAAAACCACCTTCCGGTAGTTTGGTAAGGTCAGCGGATGCAGTAGTTGAAGAAGCTACCGACAAAGGACAAACATACACATTAACGACGTTTAGAGTTGCAACAGTGAAAACTCGTGCAGCAGAAGTTGTGGAAACACCAGAACCATCCGCAGCCCAAATAACATCTGCCGTACCAGCCGGAGTAGCCGCTACTGACGGAGTGTTGCCCGTCGATAGCATAACTGCACCAGCAGCAGTAGGCACCGCACTAAATGCAAAACGTGCATCAACAACAATTAGTTTCTTGTTACTTCCCCATGGATTATGCAGAATAAGTCCCGTGGCTGTAGTAGAAAGAGCCGTTGTTGCTTTGTTCGCCTGATTGCAGGCAAAGTACATTTTTCCTTGCCTGTTATAACTTGCTACGTCCATATTAGACATTTTATTTCCTTTGTGGTTGGGCGGGAGGTTTTATCCTCCCAACCTTTATTACACTGCCGCCGGATTAATCAGCGCTGATTTATCAGCAGCGCCAGTAATCATGGCGTAGTTGTTAATAAAACTAGCTTTTGAACCTGTATTCATAAGCAATCCAGTTGCGCCAGATAATTGACCAGCAAAATTCTCCGCAACCATAGTGCCTAACCAACTAGTACCTGAGTTACTAATCATAAGCGGATTAGAAGCATCAGTATTAGGACGAACAACAATATTTCTCTGAATCAAACTATTGGCAATGTTAGTTGCACCAGCAGCAATAAGAACTGCTGTAGCCGCCAAAAGAACTTGATGACTGCAATAGTTATTCGTAATTGTCCATCTCACTGCATCGCTAGCCGTTACAATGGCTGTAGTAGCAGCAGTTGGTGTACCCATTTTACCAATTACCCTGTTGTTGTTAAACGTCAAACCATCTGAAATATTAGCAGTTGTTCCAATTACCAAAACAGACACAAAATTTAAGGTAGTGGAAGTATCTCTGAATTCACAACTGTCAATGGTTAGATCATTTGCAACTTGAGCATTGGCAATGTTAAATACAGTCGCACAGGCTGCCACAGTAGACAAAAACAACAAATTGGAAACTGTAACATTATTAGCTGTAACAGTGACGCTGGCGGTAGAAGCTGTACTTAATGTAACAGTAGGACGAGTAGAACCAGAGCCAAGACCAATAATTGCTACACCAGCGGTACTTAGAACTAAACCTGCTGCCGCTGTAATAGTTTCGGCATGTCCTGGTTTAACAAATATGATGTCACCTTTACCAGCACGAGCAGATGTAACTGCAAATTGAATGGTAGCAAAAGGAGCATCAAAAGTACCCTTGTTAGCATTAGAACCATTTTTAGCGTGATCTAAGTTACCCAATGTACTGTTGTCTACCCACCATACACGACCAGGATGTGTTTGCAAAATTGGTACACCACGAATGGTAATACCAGAAGGAAACCCACCTGGGTAATTCGATAAATTATAATTCGCCATTTTAACTCTCCTTTAAATAGGGAAATGTGGGAGCAGCATGGCTGCTGCTCCCAACAAGTTTTAAGCTCCAGCCGTCAGGTAAATAGCCCGCGCATCGGTCCAGCCGAAGCTGTAACGAGACGTAGCCTTATACTTGGCGTTATCAGTATCAAAGTCGTTGTCGTTGGCGAAATCGTCAGCGCGACGCTCAAAATACTTCAGGCCGTTATCAACATTAGTGCGAATAAACCAAGCATCAACGTCCGTCAAATAGTGATTTACCGTCACACCCATTGGAAGGCGAGAACGAACCACGTTTACCGTGTTATTCGCTGTATCCACTTGGTATTCAGTCTTCAAAATCTTGTTGGCCTCAAAATCAAGGTCAACAGGGACAATGAGAGACTGCGGCATCACACTAATTTTCATACCGCGATCATCAGTGTACTTCGCAATGTCGATCACTGCTTGTTCCAAAGACGCTTCGGAAAGATCAACAGGCACGGACGGAAGGTTAGACCAAGTTCCACCCGCCACGTTTACGTGGGAAGCAGAGCCAAGGGATACCGCATCCCCACCAACGTAGCTGCTGTTAAACGCCCTATTATAGACGTTGGCCCCTACTGTTTCTTTCGTTTGCCTTAAGGAACGGGCAAGACCTTTTGCTTTACGTTCTCCAACTAATGCATATTGGTCATCTTCCACCATGTTGCGGGTGATGATGAAACCAAGGGCATATTCAACGTGTGTGTAGCGAGAGACGAACCCTTGAATTTCGGTGTCGTACGCAACTGGAGCGCCTTCACCTTTTTGCTGAGCAAGTCCAAAACTCGAAATCAGCACATCTTCTTCCCATGCTTTGTTGGATTTGTACGTATCAAATAACTTCGTATACTCGACAGGGTATTCGCTATAGCCTTTACCATACCAAGCATTTACGCCGGGCCAGAGGGCCTTAGCGAAATTACCAGTTGTGATAATAGCCATATTAAGCTCCTGTAGTCGATTTCAGATCGTGTTCATTGATCATGACAAGAATCTTGGCCAACGCACCAATTGCGTTGTCAGGTCTCTTAACAAGAGAAAGAATACGAATCTGAGCGGTAGCCGTCTTGTGATCACTGGAATCAAGCATCATTCCAGATTGACCAGTTGTGGTGGAACCCGCATTGACGATGATATCAGCATTTTCACCGAAATCAACGGCAGCGAGAGCAGCACCAAGACTATCCTCTTGAACTTCAAAAATTGCGTTCGGCGAGTCACACACCAACGCTACTCTGTTGGTAGAAGCAACTCGGTGAAGCACTGTTAGATCAGATTGCAAAGGCAAGAAACCAACCACCACGCCTCGCAGTTGATCCCCTGCAGCGGCCTGAATAACAGTTGGCACACCTTCCATATCTTGACCATTTACCGTAACGCCAGCAGCACCAGTGGTACCTCCAGCCTTCACTGCGTCACCAACAAACAATGCCGTGCCATCAGCCGCGGGCACGAGATATTGGTTTACAGCACCATTAGGAGAAGCACCATCAGCCATACCGACGAAACGGAACCCGTTAGGTCTATTTGTATTAGCCAAAGTAAATTACCTCATAAATAAAAGTTAAACAAAAGTATGAGTAGACCCAACGAAAGCAAACCTACTTCTTACGGCTAATCTTTAAAGTACCGTAATCTTTTGCAGCTTCAGCAGAAGCTCTCATTGTGGCTTCCAAGGCATCAATTTCGTCTTGTTTAGCCTTTTGATCTTCGTCATACCATTCCTTCGGGATTCTCATAAGAACTAGGGTGGAACTCCCTCGGGTCTGAGTATAAGCAGATGCCAATCTAGTACCCTTATCTACAGCGGGTTGACCAACTTCATGGTCTCTGACGACGACTTCATAGCCGCCCTGCTTAAATATATCAATACGGCCTATATCGTCTCTTACCCATCTGTACGAATAATTTGGATCTAAATCAGGAACACTCAGAATGCTCCTAGGCCCACCTACGGGGATTCTTTCGACACGTTGTTCACGTTTAGTCATGATTATTTACCTCTCGCTTTTTTGAGATCCTCTTTGTATTTCTCTTCTGTGAGAACTCCCTGTCTAACCAGGGTCTTCATAATTTCAACTTCCATCTCATCTAACACAACTTCATCCTTTTTCTGGACTTGACGACTAGCTGTTTTATCAACTACCGTTGTTGGATTAGAAGCAACTCTTTTTACCCCAAACTTATCGGGAAACTGTTTTCTAAGTTTTTGATCAATGTATCGAAGTACATCATCCGGCTTTGCATTTGGGGTTTTTGACATATAGATAAACCCAGTAGCATCCGCATATTCTCGTAAATCTGAGTCAGTATCATACCATCTATTATCAGCTTTCCATGCCTCAAATTCAGGTGGTGCTGAAGCTTGTGCTTGTTGAGCAGCTTGGACCATATTATCACGGTCTTTCTGGAACTGAGTTTTAACTTCCTCAATTTCCTCATCAATAGCATTTACTCTATCGAGGTCTTCTGATCTAAGCGCTTCGCGCTTTTCCTTCTTCAAATCAGTGACAGCTTGTTGATGAGCTTTTTCAAACACATATTGATGGTGTCGTTGCAGTGCCGTAAGAGCAGCTTGGGTTTGTTTAAGGTCTCGCTTCGTTTGATGAATTGTCTTGAACAATTCACCACGATCTACGAACTCCTTGGCTGGTCTCCATTCATCAAGACTTTTGCCTTCAGCTTCCCACTTGTCTTTCGGCATCCAACCTTGTTCGGCTGCTTGTATTTCAACCTCGGTTGGTTCAACAACTTTTACTTCCTCTTTTATTTCTTCTTTCTTTTCTTCTTTTACTTCCTTAACCTCTTCAGTCATCTGTATACCCCACTAGGATATCCTTGTCATTACAAATGATAAGGAACTCGTCACCTACTTTAATTGTTTTAGCCCCATAATGAGAGTAAAACACCTTGTCACCTACTTTAAGGTCTGGTTTCTGTGGCAAATCATACCAAGCGGCTGGACCAATCATAAATATTTCTCCGCGATCTGTATTAATCGCTTGTGTCCTGTCGTCTCTTGCTATGACAATACCACCCTTACTTACTTTCTCAATTAGGGGTTTGAGAAGTACCCGTTCAGCTAGCGTCTCCGCTTGAAACTTCATCTTCTGGTTCTCCCTCTTGGTAGTCAAACTCTGGTTCCCACGCTGCCATTTCTCGGAATGCGTGTATCATGCCCTTAAGAAAACGATCAAATTCTGCATCACTGGAATCGACGATTTGACCCATCGCCTCATCCATCCGTTCATTTAGAACTTCCTTTAGAACTTCCGTTACCGGATGATTTTGCCACTCCACCACTTGCTCTTTGCTTAGCACTCGCTGCCTCCTTTCGCTTTCTCCAAAACTCTTTTTGCCATCCACCGCGCCCCGGTTTTATCTTCCAAGCTGCAATTACTTCTTCTATTTTAGAACGCCGTCTAATTCCCAACATTGTATATAATGTAAACATCCAACTAATAGCTTTTTTACCAAATATTTGTGCACAATATTGGGTTTTACGATTATTTTCTTTTTCACGATTATATGTATAATATGAAATTTTCCAATATTTAGATAATCGTTCAATAATATCTTTATCTGTCATTCTAACAACAATACATGGACTACCTTGGCGACCTACACCTTGAATACAACCTTCACCTTCCACAATTCCTGCAATCCAATTAAGATTTGGAACCGTTACCATTTTTTGATTTTATATTTTGTTGTTCTTTAAGCTGTTTCATCTTCTGTTGATGCTGTGCTTCATTCTGCTGTAACTTCTGTTGATGTTGTGTTGCACCTTGAGTTAATTGTTGTCTATGCTCAACATTACCCATTGCCATTTCCCTAGCCAACGTCATTGCATCAAGATTGTCTTGACGAACTTGGTGCTCTGCATCCATTTTAAATTTCATATCTTCAAATTGCAACTTCATCTGTGCTGATGCTGCATCAAACTTCTGCTGCATCATTTCTTCTTGTTGCTTAAACTGGAGTTTCATTTGCTCTCCAGCCATATCCATCTGATGAGATTCTTTGTCCATTTGCATCTTGGCCTGCATCTGTGCCACCTTTGGATCAGGAGGAGGAGCAGGTTGTTGCATCAAGACTTCAATGTTTGGTTGTTCTTGAGCTTCTAAACTACGCTTGGTTACTTCCATTACATTCAATGTACCGAGCTGCATGAGCTGCATTAACCCTTCAACCTTCAAAAGCTTCTGGGTGGAACTCACTGCAGTTGGATCCGCTGTAGGACACACATCATAACTCTTCATATCATAGTCTTGAATCGTAATTGGAGCATCAAGAATATGCAGGGCTTTTTCAATATTCTCAGCATAAATCGAGTTAAGTCGAAAGAGTTTCTCAAATTCTTTACTCAGACTCCGATAAACACGTTTGTAAATGGCCGTGAAAACCTTCATTCCTTGCTCAATTGTAGCCATTGTCGTAGTTGCCGGAGTATTCTGTCCGGGCATCTTACCAACGAAAATCTCAGCTACTGAAGCAAGTTTCTCACTAGATTCGATTACTAAACCAAGTAATTTGAACAAAACCTCAGACGGCTCCTTCACGGGAATCGGGAAAATCTGTTTCTTAATGTCGTCACCAGTTGCGGGCACACTCTTCCACTCTCCAGGCTGGAATCGATTGTCCCCCATTTTCAACTTAAGTCCCTTACCTATAAAACCTGATTGAAGATTAGCAAGAGTACCAGCGTCAATAAGTTGATTAATAATAGTGTTGGCTGATTCGTTAAGAGGGCCAAGTAAATGCCCAAACCCAACGCTATAAAAGCCCCCGTCAGGATTAGGAATGAAATCATACTTAGTATAATATTCTACAGGCTCAATACAGACAAGCTTACCATCAGCAGTAGTAACAATACCATCTGAATCGAAACGTGCGACGATACGTAAAACCTGCTTTGAGTCTTCCTCAATAGTGATAATGTAGGGTTCAGCATATCCATCCTCATCCATGTCCCAATAGGTATGTTGTTCTAGAATAACATATGGAGTTGTTTCATCTGTCCGAGAAGGCGACACAGCTTTATGCACATCTGCTTTGGAAGGCAAAGCTGGATTCGACTTGGGCTCAGGTAATTCACATTCACAATACAAACCTGCATTCTGCATCGACTTGATTTGATTCTTCGTCATCGGAATGATTTCCGTCTTCCGATAGGCGCTCTCTAATCCAGATGCCCAATAGTTGACTACCAAATCTTTTGGACCAAGAAGCTTGCTACAATTTTTCTTCCTAATTGAGTCCCAATAGGTCTTCTTAAACAAGCATCCTACAATTGGTAGTTGAATAAGAAGTTTATCCATATCTTCTTCCCAACCTGACATATCCTTTAAAATCTGGTAATTCATGTGTTGTGCAAGACGCTCGGCTTTAGCGGCCTTTTGTCCTTGCTGATCCACACCAATTACTTTCATCTGTACAACTTTACCATCAGCCGGTACGAGAGCTGGATAAGCTCTAGCTGCAAATTGCATAGCCGCTGTACTGAGAAGAGGATACTTAACGTTCGCAGCTTTGGGCCACGGCCAGGACTTTTCTTCCTTTATCTGGGCTGCCAACTTCACCCAGACATCTACCAATTTATCCCACTCCTGTTTAGAGTCCAAATCAAGTTTGTAACCATTATAAACTATATCGCTGATTTCTTCTAGTTTATCTTCATCTAGATGTTCAGCAATGTTGGCTTCTTCAAGAAGCCGGTTTAAACTGGTATCAGTAGCCGGTTGTTGCTGACCGGCCTGATTCAAAGAGTCCGCTGGATTGTAAGTCGGCATTATAGATTTCGTCGTTTATCTCTTCTTTAGTTGGTGCTTCAACCATCTTATTCAATATCAACCCAAGATATGCAAAAGCATCAACTTGGTCATCATGCTTGTCCCGAGGGAATCTTATCAACTCCTCTTGAAAAATCTGGAACCAATCTCCATCTTTCTCGAAGCGTATCGCGCGAGCACGCATTCTTGCCTGTATACTTCGTGCTCGTTGCATCTTATCCGTCGAAGGTTTCATCCCAAGCATGTTAGGATAAATACCTCGTTTAATCATTTCTTCGTGAAGAAAAGGTCCAATTGCCTTACTAATCTGCCCCTCTTCAATTGCAAACACTTCTGGTTTGTACAAGTTCTCAAGAGCAAACATACAATCTACAATTTCCAAACCATTCATTCGTTCTCTTACGACATTAACAATGTGCAAGATACCAAGTTCATCTAATCCACCAATTACGAAGGCGGTGTAGTCGGCTCTATCTCTTTCACTGACTGCCAAATCACAGGCGATGTAATAACGTAACGCTTTCTTTCTGTCTTCCTCAAGGCGTGGTATAAAGTCATTTCTTTTGAAATATGCGGTGGACTCGTCGATTGGTATGTTAAGGTATTCCTGGGAGTAAATCTCGGGCAAACCTTGTGCAACATATTTATCATACTCTGCTCGAAGCCATGCTTCATCGCGCTTATCAGCCCAGAGAAGATGTTCAAAGGTTTCGTCATGGGCTTTATACTTTACAGACAACCACGGGAGTCGGAACTTGGTAGATGTCTTGAGTGGTTCGACAACCAGTTCTTTCGGACGACGACGTTCGGAAAGTTGATACTCCGGCATCAGTCTCTCCAACAGGCTGTCCATGTGTAAAATCGTACCAACCACCCGGACTAGTCCATTGTCTGAACGCAACGGGAGCAAAGCTCCGAAAAACCATTTCCGGAATTTCTCCCGCCTGTCTTTGTTTATTACGCATTCATCCTCTTCAATGTCATCACAAACAATTAAATCAGGTCTTTTAGCTGCCCACTTCGCACCACGAAGTTGCTGCTCAGCCCCCTTAGCCATAACCCTAAATCTATGTCCATCGGGCATTTCCACAATTATGTCTGTCTCAGCATCTTTTAAGAACTTAGGAATACCAAACAATAGATGTATATTAGTATTGTCTTTAAGTTCATTCTTCAAATCATTAAGAAACAAAATGGCTTGTGCCTCAGTGCCTGAGATTAGGAGTATAAACTTGCGTTCTCTAAAGAGGGCACAAGCCAGCACATAACTGTGTGTAATTGCAGTTGACTTGGCAAATCCTCTAGGTGCAGCTATCGCTACAAACGGATTCTTAGAACAGCACAAACTCCACATCTCTCGATGGAAGTCGGGAATTGGAGCCGGTTGATCAAACTTCTTAAGAAGGACCGAACCTACAAATCCCTCTACAGTTTCACTAGTAATACTCACTTCTTATTCTTATGTGGCCCGCTTGCCCTTGGTTTCTGTTCAACATGTTGAGGCAATTTACCTTGAGACGGATATTCCTTATCCCATCGCTTTGCAATGTCAGGATGATTGATATGCATGAAAGCTGCTTGAGCCTTACTTTTGTACGGCATTAGGCACCCTACACTCAAAATATTGCCCCGGAGTAATATCCCATTTATATTGAATCATTGCAGTTTCACAATCTGTCTTAGATGTATATTGTCCATATTCTTTTACGAGAGGATCAGAACAACTCATAAGTGTTACAATGATTAACGTCCACATTGGAGCCATAGCAACTATTTCATCCTGGCATTCTTAGTTCTATTAAAAGATCTATTCCTATGAGCAGAAATAGCACGAGTATTCCCAAGGACATTAGAACCCCCTTTAATAAGAGGATTAATATGATCAACATCGGTTGACCCAGATAGATTCCCATGAACTGACTCATACTTACGTCGTGCCTGATTTCTTAACGAACGATTGTGTATCTGTTTAGGCTTCCCTTGGTAGTTCAGATACTCCCGCTTATAATTACGTGTTTGTGTCTTGTGTGACCGGCTCTGCGGCATCTGTTATGTCCTTCATTCTTTTCTTAGCCATTTGTTCAAACTCCTTGGCTAAGTTCTTCAAAATATCTGCGACGGCTTCTTGACTCTGTGCATCCTTGGGCTGCTTACGCAGCAACAAGCGTTTGTCCACCATGTCTACCATAACCTTGTTAGTATCTTTCATACCAACAGGTTTACGGATGAAGGTACCTGTTTTGGGGTCATACAGGAAATCCCCATTCTCCAACCTGTCCCAAATTACATCCAGAGCCTTATCTATTCGTTTAGAGAGTTTGGTGTCTAGTTGTTGATCAGTTTCCGTTTGAACCGAAATTTCAATTTCTTTCCACCAAGGTTGGGTACGCCATTGACGAATGGTACCTTCTGGTACATTCGTACACCCAGACGTAAGAACAATGTTTCCAAGAGCCAACCAAGTGGTGACCACCTCGATTCGCTTCTTGTCAGACCACCATTCACCTTCTTTGTGATTTCCGTCACTCATGACTTAGGTTCTCTGTAATTGTGGGTCTTGCCAATCTTGAGGGTTACGGGGAGGATCATCTGTACGCGGTTCCCATTCCCCTTTAGGTTCCGAAACTACTTTGGGGATAGTGGGAGCATTCCCAAATCACCGCTGTCATCAACTATAAAGGTTGCTTCCCCAGATTCCGAGTCTTTGTAACAAAACTGTCGTTTTGGAGAAGCGTCAGTAAACACCACTTCTCCAGCTTTCATAACTTCTACAATTGGTTTTGGTACACCAACTCTAGAAGCAATGGATAAGACTTCCTTATTCTTGCAAGGAGTATCATAGAATGTAGCTGTGAAGGTGTCTTCTTTAATTACTCGGACAACTTTAGGAGAACAGGCAACTAGGAATAGAGATAGGATAAGAAGAAGGGCTAGTCTCATAAGACCTCAAGGTTAGATGAAAATTACAAATACTTACTCTATATCTACATTATAGCATAAATTATTATAATATGCAAGAAATAACTTGACAAGATGTCATTTTCGTGATATAATAGATGTGTGTCAAATATAAAGGAGAGATAATGACTCATACTGAAAGACAACAAGTAATACAGAAGTTAATTACAAAAGGATGTACAATGAAAGAAATTGGTAGAGCTATTGGTGGTGTATCAAGACAACGTGTGTATCAATTACTTACAAAATATAATATACCAATACTAAATCGGAAAAACCATGGATTTTGGAAACAACAACCTATTCAAGCCAAATGGCTTTGGAAAATTATATGTAGTAAAAAATTAGAGAAACATATTAAATGGGAACTCTTTCAATATTTAAGTTCTAAATTTCCAACACATTGTCCAATTTTTAATTTAGAATTAGATTATTCTAATGGTACCAAAACTCGCAGAGATAATAGTCCCTCTATAGACCGAATAGATTCATTTAAACCTTATAGTGTAACTAATGTTCATATTATTAGTTGGAGAGCTAATAGAATCAAAAATGATGGAACATCCGAAGAACATAGACGCATTGCTGACTACCTCTTGTCACAATAAATTTGACAACTATAATAAAAAGGAGTATAATGTAGTTATAACAGGGCAAAGATATATAACAAAGAACAAAGATATAATATATAATATAGTTGTAGTTGTTTTATGTTTATACCGTCTTAAGATGGTGGCAAACGGCCCACCCCAAACCCCTTCTCGTAACCCCTCCATTAGACGCTTTCATTAATCCTGTGCGAGCTGCGGTTGCTTCCTAGCGAGCACAAAAGTTCCGTTCAGTTCAATATAATGTATATATTAAATAAATTAATATTATAAGAGATACTCCCCTAAGTTTAAAAATAGCTCAAACTATTGTTTACATGTATGAACCAAATTCCCATGGGGCCAATTTTCCCCCCATCCCCCCTTGAGAAAGGGAAAAAGAAAATCTGCCCTCTGGGCAATTACCTAGATGAGAATGATTCTCATTACCTCGACGAAGATCATGCTGCGGTATTCACACTCCATCCATTCAATACCTTACAACTATGTCAGGCTACCAGAATGCCCTTGTAACAGAGCGCCTGGTCATACGTATGACAAGGTCACAGCCTACGACAACTTCATCCCAGGCCAAACCCATTCCTGAAAAGGGAAGATGAACAGAAACACACGCTCTCTATTGAACTTTCCTGAAAAGGGAGTATCATACGGGTAGTGGGTAGATAAGCAGGTTCACGGGCAAGGCTGGCGCGGGATACGTAGCTACTCTCGCGGGAAGTCCCCAGCGATGCCCCTACTCCGAAGCAAGCCTTGGCCCATGCGCATCCGCACGCAGGCACGCTACCATCTGCCTCTGCTCCCATCCTCGCGCTATCCCGGTCAACCAAGGTCAACCCTCACAATCAAAGGTGAACACAATGGCGAAAGCCAACAGGAAACAGAAAGCGCAGGAACAGCCCGAGGTGAACGTGCTTCAGGCTGCGCTACAGCAGGCCCTAGACGCTCCAGCTACGGTCAAGGCTGCCCCAGTAGTCAACATGCAGCCTCAGCCCGATCTGCAAGCCGTGAACGTGTTCGTAGTGGTTGGCGGAACGTCGTCCAAGCCTGTTCTCACGGACGCGAAAGTTCATCCCGCCATCACGGCGGAGCAGCTCAAGAAGTACGGCGCAAGCCGCAAAGATGTGACGCAAGGTCTTTCCCTGAACTTGATGGCTGGTACGAAGTTGGAGTCCTCCATCCTGAACAGGGATAACGACCTCTGGGCGGAGCGTAGTCTGCGGACGGACAAGGCCGCGTTCTTTCACTTGACCGAATCCGAAGGCGGGAGCAAGATGTTCTGCACCGCGTGGGCACTCGACATCGCCGAACGCAAGCGCTACGACGCGCCGACTCTCCAGACTCTCTGGCGCGCAGTAAGGCGCTACAAGGTCGCAGGCGGAGAGATGGAAGCCCGTCTCAGCCCGATGGAGAAGTTCGCCCGTGCGCTGCTTGAAGTGATCGACAATCCCGACATGCAGTCGGGCGCGAAAATCGCTTCTCTCAGACAGAGCGTGTTTGCGAAAGCGAATATCGAAGGGGTTGTCATCCCCATCGCCAAGCAGGCGTGACCCTTCAAAGCCTACCCTAACCCGGTAGGCTTTTTTTTGTCCTCAAAACCCCTATTCCCAATAGGGGCATAAAACTACTCATCATGTCATAAGTATGACAAAAATCATCAATCCCTAACTCATTGATACTATTGACTTTCTTCCAAAAGTGTGCTATAATGGGGGACATAATAGGATGATATTGTCTTATTGTGGCCGAATTGTCATTGTGGCATAAGTATGACAAATTTCGGGTGCTCTCTAAAAACTCGGGTCTATTCCAGGTTAAACTAGGGATAGACAACAAAGCCCTTACGCGCAATCCGTAAGGCGTCAAGTAGGACGGCTAATAGTCGGCCCCAAGCCGATGTATAGGCCAGCTATACTTGTCGTGATCCGGTGCTGGAAATCCTCCCCACATCGCCAAAACCTAGGTGTAATTCCCTAACAATCGAAAGAATTGGAATTAGGGTTATAATTCCTAGGCAATAGCCGACAAGCTACGTAGCAGCCTCCCCCTCGCCCGATTACCGGCCCACGTACCTTGACTAAGTCTAAACAGGCAATCCCGCCAACGATAGATAACGGGATAACGGGCCTCCAAAACCCAATTGCGAATGTCTTGTTTAAGACCCATCCCGCTAACACCCACACAGGACTGGAAACAATCCAGCGCGGAATCCGTCTATTCGGAAAAGCACCTAGGCAAATGAAAGGAAAATTATGAGCACAATCGGTTTTATCTATTATCGTAAGCGTGGCTGGTCGAGAGCAAAGATTCATCCTGTCTGCCGCGGTATCTGGCAACGGTAGTTCCCAAGCTTGGGTGCTTCTCCGAGTAGACCAAAAGGAGCTCAATTTGGAGCGACACTTGTTTACTCGTTTTAAGGAGGTTTTATGCATCCAGAAATTGAAGCAATGTTAGATGATTTGCAGGCTTTATGCGCAAGGCATAACCTGCATTGGGCGCACATGGTAGATCCTGACACAGGTAAGACCGGCGTACTCCTCGCCCACGCCAAGTCTGTCCCTTCCATGAAATATATGGAATTGTTGGGCCTCATTGATCCAATTGCTCCACAGGAACTTCAATGAATAACTCCAACGGAATTGAAGTTGGTGATTTAGTTGTAGTTTATAAGTTGCCTTCGTGTAAATGTCCACAGTCTCTTGGTCTCTTTGGCCAGGTACTTGCCTTACGACATGTAGGAAAAGCCTCCTGTGCTCATTGTGGTGCCGAGCGAGAACCGGCTTTAGTGGCGTTTGGAATAACCGAGGATGGTTGTGGAATTGAGGCATATCGCCTCAAAAAAATCCCTCCCATCGAAGTTCTTGATGAACTCATTTTAGAAGAGGAGTTTTACGACGAAAATGTATAAACTTGAAGTAGTGCCACATCAAAGTGGTTCATTTAGATATAGTGTGTGTTATTGCCCTAACGATAACTTGGAAATTGAGGTTTCAAGTGGATTTCGTTCTTCTGAAGCACAGGCGCACCGTGACGGTGCTGAGGAATTGAAGTTTGCTAAATTGTTCAATTTAGGAAAAGAATACTCCCGTGAATAAAACATTCGCCAAGCAAGCCCATCTGTTCGCTCATCGTAAGGCAGGAGCGCAGCACAGATTCGAGAAGCTATATGTCGAGTTGAAAGCACAGGTTGAAATGGCTTGGACTTCGGATTTGATGAAGCTTGAGGCAGAATTCAAACTTACCTCGAAATCCAATCAGGCTTTGGCTTTCACCAAGACCAATCGTATCCGCGAAATGGCGGAGAAAACTGCTCGTGAAGTTATGCGGACAGTGTTCAACGAGTGGCGTCAAGAAATTAACCGCATTGTTTCAGACCTAGGCGGTTATCCCCAAGAGGATGGCAACATTCTCTTTCCAGATGCATCCATTGCCAAGATGCCTAAAGGTTTGTGGATTGCACCAGAAAATCTTCTTAAATTAGCAGCATGATTTCCGTTTTAAGTTTTGTTATGTATTTTATTGCAGGTGTCCTTATTGGTTTTATCGCTCCATCAGCATTTGGAAGCGAAGGATGGAAATTTTGGTGTGGAATATTAGCATGTGTATTAGTGCTGTTTGCTAAGAAGTTGGCAGCATGAAGTGTGTGGCTTGTGGTACATTAATGTTAAATGATTTTTGGTGTTCTGAATGTGGTTATGATCAAGGAATTACAGTAAAATTAGAGCCTAGAAATCAACAATGTAATTATCCTGAATGTGAATGTAATTCTGCTTGTTTAGGCTTGTTGGATGATTCAAAAGGTGGGTAAAAAAGCCACTTGTCCGATTAAAAATGTCTTACTCTGTCTTGAAGGGTAAAGTAACACCATCTGACGTTGCTCCTCCAGAAGAAAAACCAGAAGCGGAGCCTTCTAGCGGAAAATGTCCTCACGGCTATTACCTCCAAACTGCCTGTTGGCATTGCCAACCCCAACTTGATACACTACTTTATGCTGATATTCCGGCGTACTCAGCCTTGAAAGTTGGCGATGTAGTATGTCGTCGTATTAGACCTGATGAACGTGGTGTTGTGTCATCCATTGTTTATAAATGGACAGATTCAGTTCATATGAAAGATATTTGGGTAGATTTTTGTAATAGAGGAAGATCAACACCTTACACGCCCGATGAACTACTGAAGGTAAAAGTACAATGATGCAGCATAATACACACGTCGTAATTAAGACATTGCCAGATTCTGTTATGGATGTGTTCTGGGGCATAGGATGGGACAATTGGAGTAGATGTCGTCTTATCTCAAGTCCGAAGCCAGACTTTGTGCATATGGCTGGTATTAAGCTACCATTTTACGTTCGCATTGCACTTGCTCGTTATCTGAGGTTAGATAAATGAAACCCTCTTGTTTAAACTTAGATGCTAAACAAACAAACGTTTTGAAAAAGTTTGTTAAATCTTTGAATAAACATAAATTAGCAGAATTATATGAAGAAACTTGTTCGATGGATGGACCAGTATTCCATTGTTATTCATCAGGACTGGGTGATGTTATATATGTAGAAATCTTAGGAAGGATTTGTCATTTAGAATATGATGATGATGGTAGAATAATCGGTGAAGTAAACTATGCGTAAACTATATTTAGTTTTAGAAACAACTAAGCTTGCTGTTCCTCCTGTGCCACATCCTCGCGCACCAAGAGCCCCGGAGGAGCAGGCTATTCGTCCACGCGCTGCTGATCGTCAAAGGCAGCCTGAGCCTGATGACGAACGATTTGAAATACATCAAAATGTTGACATAATCGTTTGCTATTCGATGCCTGAAGCTGAAGAATACATTGATCAGCAACTTGAGCGACAGCCTCAATATAAGTTTATAATTTTTGAATCAATTGCTTTCCTTGAGACTGTTGCCTCTCCCACAATTCGTAAACTTTGGGATGCCAACGGCCAACTAGTGGAGACAAGATAATTGGGACATGATTTTTGTCGTGCGCATTATCGAATTAAACATGAACAAGAAGACTCATGGCTTCAACCTCATACCCAGTCTTGTTATTCTGAAGTTCGTGTCAATTATAATGCTGTTGCAATTCGGGTTAAATATATTCCAACTTTTAAGGGGACACCGGGGACACGTGGTAGTATATATCCGTGCCAGTTAACTCCTGCTAAAGCCGAAAGATTTATTAGTGATGTCTTGGAAATTTGTCCGGGAGTAGCAACTCGCGTAGATGAATATGTGTTTGAATTTCCTCTCGGCACTTGGCCAAACTATTGGAAGTTTCTTGGGGTTGCTTCCCTTTTACGTTATATTGAAGAGTGGTGGATGTGGGTTGATCATTATTTTGAAATGGTTGACAGCGGAATTCCAAAAGATGTTGCTGCAATTTGTATGGGACTTTATGATAAAGACAGTGTGGTGCTTTATTGTGGACACGCATTTAATGGAACCTTGTCTGATTTAGCAAGTTTGAAAGATTTTAATTTAAAAGATGTATTCTTAAAATCTTGTGAAACTGCAACATCGCACTCAACTATATGGCACCTGTTAAACCAACGTCCTTGGTTTACTGTTGGTGAGTACAATTTCGCCGACTGGTTCAAAATGACACCACAAATATATAAAATCTTTGTGAATGACTCTTCGATTAAAGAAAAACAACAAGCACTTGGTATGCTTCATGTATACAAGGCACTTTTATGAAACTAGTCAGTGCAATTTATAAAGACTGGTATCCATTTGATAAGATGTTTCAACAACTAAAAGTTGGATTCCATCCCATCCAACTTGACGGAGCTTCGGCGTTGTTGTTGTGGGGTGGCGAAGACATTAGCCCATCTATTTATAGACAGAAGTGTCCGAAAATTGTTTATTCCGGTCCAGACGAGCCATCTGTTCGTGACTTAATAGAAATTGCTTTAGCCAAAGAAGCGATCCGTCTCGGCATTCCAATCATTGCAATTTGTCGAGGCGCACAACTCATGTGTGCATTATCGGGCGGAAGTTTATTCCAGCATGTGACACATCATGACGGTCCATCTCATGTCTGTCAAACCGATGAAGGAGGAGAAATTGTGTCTAATTCAGTGCATCATCAGATGATGAATGTGGAGAAAACAAACTATCATCGAATCGCGTGGATTGAGCCTGGCATCAGTAGCGTGTACATAAATGGGGATGGGCCTATTGAGGATCATCCTAAGTTTGAACCTGAAATTGTCTATTTTCCCGAGACAAAAGCCCTTTGTATTCAAGGGCATCCAGAGTATATGGAAGAAAAGAATCCATTCGTGAAATATTGCTTAGAACTAGTTGATAAATATGTTCTGTCGAACGTAGTCTTAAACAAGACAGATGAAAATGAACACCATCGGAGCTGATCCCGAGCTGTTCTTGCAAGATAAGTCAGGTAAGTTTATATCGGCAGTTGGGAAATTCGGCGGCACAAAAGAACAACCACGCCCGCTGCTTAACATTCCCGGTTATATGGTGCAGGAAGATAATGTAGCGGTGGAGTTTAATATTCCACCTTGTGAAATTGGAAACTCTCACAACTTTTCCCAGTCAATTGCAATTGCGATGAATGCACTTGAGCAAGAAGCACATGCGCTCAAGCTTAAGCTTGTTGTTGTAGCATCTGCTGAGTTCGAAGCTGATCAACTTGTAGCCCCACAAGCTAGGCGATTTGGGTGTGATCCTGATTTCAATGTGTGGTCGTTGAAGGTAAATCCTCCGCCTCGTGCAAAGAACAAAGCACTACGTTCTTGCGGCGGACATGTCCACTTTGGAGGAAGGTTTACAGATAAAATTGGTTTTGGTCGGGCGTGTGATTTATTTATGGGATGCCCAAGTATTTTATTTGACCCAGATCAAAATAGACGACTCTTGTATGGTAAAGCTGGAGCAATTAGATACAAACCATACGGAATTGAGTATAGAACCCTATCCAATTTTTGGGTTAAATCAGAGGAATTGTCTGCTATGATTCACGATCAAGCAGTGAAGGTCTTTAATTTCAGGAAGGTAATTCCTGATGAGGATGGGCGTGCAATTATTAAGTGCATCAATGAAATGGATCAAAATTTACTACGAGAACTCACTGAAAAATATGGATTAATTTATTGAATGGATAACCTCGAAGATTTTCATCAGAAATATCACAACACTTGGGTTCAATATCGTTCTGATGGTGTGTTGTCTCCAGCTCTAATTGAATTGATACAATTTGGTGAAAAATTAATATATATTCGTAGTTTGGAACTTGGAATAGTGTCGATTAAATATACAGAAAACCAATTGAAAGAGAAATTAGAACTATCACCGCCCCAAACCGGGTATTTCAATTATAATGGGCACGCACTTGTCTTATTCAAGATTCCCGTAAGACAGTGGCGTGTCGGGCTTTGTCATGAAAATCATGAAATATACAATCCTTTCAAATACCTGTTGAATTCCGGAGTTTATCGTCCAACCTTCGGAGAAAGAACAGTAAGCGCTTTATTCAATCCAGCTTACATTCCTGACCCTCAAATAGCTTATTCTATGTTTAATAAGAGCACTCATTCCGTTGCTCTTTCATGCCATCTTATGATTTCTAAATCACCTACAGAGAAACATTCAGGGCCACTTATCTGGTTTGATTGTAATCCATGTGGATTTATCCAAAGATCAAAATTTGTAGTCGAGGATGAATTATTTCGACAGGAAATTGAAGATGAATTACATCGCCTTGGACAAGAGAAATGGATTTTTTAGCACACCTTGTTAAAGATTATGGAGGTCGTTGGAATGATCTTGCCCGGCTAAGTTATCCATTTGAAGATTATATGAAAGCAATTCCAGTTGCTAGCTATAAACCATTTGAAATGGTGCGTCCTCGTTTGAAAATAGGTATTGAAGTAGAAGTAGAAAAGGTAGCTCATCATCTAGGTGTGAATATGGCCAATGAAATGTGGATGACACGAGAGGATGGTTCTCTCAGACAAGGTGGAATCGAATTCGTCTCTATTCCAATTGCAGATCAACAAATTCCTTGGGCCATTCACTATTTATTCGATCAATATTTACCTAAAGACGCTGATTTCTCAGCCCGCACATCTATTCACGTCCACGTGAATGTCCGTAATTGGTCATGTAAGGAGATTTTGAATTTGATTTTGTTATACATTGTGTTTGAACGGTTGTTATATCGTTTTGCAGGACCACAACGCTATCAAAACATTTTCTGTGTGCCTATTCGAGAAACAAAACTGCCAATTGTATTATCAAATTATTTAGCAAATGGAAATTTTCAAGGTTTGCTAGAATCTTGGACTAAATATAGTGGACTTAATTTAGTACCTATTCGTAAATTTGGGACAGTTGAATACAGGCATATGCGTGGACACCGTAACACTGAATATCTTTTAAATTGGATTAATGTTATTCAGCAACTTCACAAAACAGCATGTAACGTAGATTTTATTGAATTATTTGATGAAATTAAAATGTTAAATACAACTTCTTCGTATGAACAATTTCTTATGAATACATTCAAAGATCAATCTGTGTTTCTACTTGGTAAATGTAGTTTACAACGAGAAATGGAATACGGAGTTTCTATAGTAAAAAGTATTCAACCACCATCGCAATTTATTAAAAAACTACTTAATGACATTTCAAATGAATCCGACTTGCTTCAAAGTTTGAAAATAATTGATAAACAAACTAAAAAAGATATTAATTACTATGCCCCTGGGGTTTGGGATGTCATTGATGGAGTAGTAAGATAAATGTGTGGAATTGTAGGGCTTGTAACTAAATCAACTAATGGTTGTACTGCTTTTCAGCAGGAACTATTTGCTGAAATGTTAGTGTGTGATGCAATTCGTGGAGAGGATTCCACAGGTATTTTCGCAGTTAATAATTCCGGAAACGTCACTTACATTAAACTTGCAAGTCATCCTTTTAATCTTCTTAAGACCAGCGAATATCTAACATTAAAACAGGATTCTTGGAACTCTGGACGTATCTTGGTTGGTCACAATCGGAAGGCATCAAGTGGAGCAATTTCTAACGAAAATGCACACCCATTTGCATTTGGGCCTATTGTTCTTGTTCATAATGGGTTCATTGATAATTTTCGTAGTCTCGTTCATCACAAAGAACGTGAGAAGAACAATATTGAAGTAGATTCTCATGCATTAACGTCTTTGTTGGCGCGCAATGATCCAATGAAAATTATTCCTGAATTGAAGGGAGCTTTCGTTATCATATGGTATAACGCAACAGAGAAAAAACTATATTTTGTTCGCAACACAGAACGTCCGTTTTCTTTAGTAGATATAAATGATGGAATTTATTTTGCGTCGGAAAAAGGAATGCTTCGATGGCTCTTGCATCGTCATCAAGCTAAAGCCGAAATTGCAGAAATAAAACCCGGTGTCTTACTTTCCTTAGATGAGAATAATGTTTGGGAAAACAGGCCCGTTAAGCTTTATGAGAAACCTGCGGTGTTTGTTCCTAAAGAATATGCTCCACCAGCAACAAATGGAGAGATAGTTTATCTCCCTAACCAAATTAAGCAAGTTCCCAAAACAATTGACATGAAACTTGAGGAATCATTTAATATCCATTATGGTGATGATCATGATGTTGATTTGACTAATGCACCACCCTTTCCACAAATTGTATTCTCTGTTGACGACTACAAGAAAGTCTCTGAAGACCACGTAAATCCTCCTGTATGGAGACTGTGGGGCAAGGCACTAGACTCGGAACAAATTGATGTCTATTGTCAATTTAGAGGAACAGAAACACAATGTGACGAATATGCCTATCAGGCATTTTTAACAGGGCACATTAGTAGGGTCTCCGATAGAATTATCAATAATCAACAGGGTCAGGCTGTTTACTGTCTGCATCCGAAACTATGCGAAATTACAGCAACGTCAGATAATTTCGCAATTACCACAGAGCATTTAGCATATTTGCAGAATAAATCTAAATGCACTTGTGGGCATGTGGAAATTTCGACTATGAATGATGAAGACAAGGTAGTTATGAGACTTGGATTTGAAACTCAGATAACCTGTAAATGGTGTTTAGTAAATACTCCAGAGTGTAAAGAATTGTGTAAAGAGCCAGGGCAATGTCAATATTGTGTGGGTGAAAAACAAAAGGAAGAAGGTGAAAAGCTTAAGAATATTGCCGTACAAGCCAGGAAGTAAGTCCGCTAGAGCCATTGCTAAGGCGCTCAATGGATTGAGAGTTAGATTCAATGGTTTGTTCCGCCCAAAACTTAAACATCTTGTGGTCAATTGGGGTAAGGTAGCCAAGCCTAGGTGGTGGATTACCGGATTGAATGATCCTGCGAAAGTGCAACTATCATCAAACAAGCTAACGGCATTGTCGTGTTTAAGACAAGCAGGAGTTTCCACACCGGAGTTTACTGATGACATTCAAACAGCGCGTCAATGGTGGTTGTCCGGATCAGTTGTTGTCGGACGACAGATTTTAAATGGTCACGGAGGTATAGGATGTATTATTTTTCATAAAGATCGAGACGACGTTGACGGTGGGTTTGACGGAGAACCACGAGATTGTCCTTTGTATACTAAACACCTACGTCATAAACGTGAATTCCGCATTCATGTCTTTAAAGGACAAATAATTGACCAAGTTGAAAAGCTCAAAAAGAAAGGATTTGAAAACCGTAACTCATGGATCAGGAACTACAATAATGGATATGTCTTTGTACGTGGCGGTGTTGTCATTCCCAAATGCGTACGAATGGAAGCACTTCAAGCTGTCCAAGCCCTACAGCTTGACTTCGGGGCAGTCGATGTGGCGTATCGTGAAAAAGAAGACAAAGCCTACGTGCTAGAGTGCAACACAGCACCGGGTATTGAAGGGCAAACAATTAGGAGCTACATTGAAGCAATTAGACAAGAACTTCAAAGGAAGGTAAAATCCAATCATGGTAACCACTTTATTCATCTTCTTAGTATTCAACGGAGAAAAAAATAAATGACTCGTATTATAGAGGATGTATGCGCTGCGTAGCTTGTGACTGTGAATTGAAAGAGCATGAATCCAAACGAAAAGGATTGTTCAGCCGTGAATACATTGATCTGTGTGACGCCTGTTTCGTAACAATTGCCGATGATTTTCCTCTGGCCACTGGCAATGATGCAGTGGATGACGATTTACGGAAAGAATATTCCAACCCCACCAGCCCCACTTGGGAAGATGACAGCAACGAAAATTTCGATTAAATGTCGAAAATGTGACAAAGAGATTTATTTCAGCAGCTTTCAATATAATGCAAAAGCCTGCAATAGGAAGAAGTGTTGGATTAGAACACAGAAGGCTCGCAATGAAGCAGCTCTTTTGAAAGGATGCAACGCTGATGATTTTCTGTTTCCACTTACAGGTAAAATTGTAATAGTTGAAGAAACCAAAGTAGTCAATGAGAATCGATATGCAGAAGGTAAAATAATGAGGGATGGAAAGTGGGTCTATCCTGTTGATTATTATGGTGATTAATGAGCGAATTTGTCAGACATGAAAACTGCCCCTATTGTAACAGCCGCGATAATTTGGCTCGTTACGATGATGGTCACGGCTATTGTTTTGGCTGCCATTACACTGAACCAGCTACCGAAAAATGGTTAGGTCACAAACCCGTCTTAAAGGTGCTAACAACCCTTCGGGCATTGCCAGACGACGCAAAGCCTCAAATCGGGGCAACCGGGTGGATGTGGCTCAAGAAGTATGGTATAATCGAAACCGAGACCTCGGGCTTTCTCTGGAGCGACTCAAAGCAATGGCTGATTTTTACCTTCAAAGATGGTAATGGAACTATCATCGCTTGGCAAGCTCGTAACTTCAACAAAGATCGTCCTAAACCCAAGTACCTTAGCTACGGCCCCATTGGCGACATCTTGGTGGAGTTTGGGGAAGGCAATTGTTGTGTACTTACCGAAGACGTAATTTCTGCAATAAAGGTAGGTAGAAGCACTGGGGTAGTTGGGGTACCTCTCTTTGGCTCAGGAATACCCCTAAAACTGCTCACAAGGCTCTACAGGCTCTTTAAAACAGTGGGTATATGGCTAGATAGCGACAAGACTAGAGAATCGCTCCTAGCGCGTTCTAGAGCCAACCAATATTTCCCTCACGTATTTACCATATTAACTGAGAAAGACCCCAAGGAGTACAGCGATGAGGCAATTAACGAGAAAATATGTAATTCTATGGAAATTTAGTTCTTGACAGTCTTTTAAATATATGTTATAATTATATTATGAAAAGGGCGAAGGTAAATGAAATGAAAGGGCTCTGGTAATAGTATATATATATATAATAAAGAAGTGCGAGCTGTCCGAGCACGGAGGTAATAACAATAATCCCTGAAATAGCATTCTTCAAGCTTCTCCTCACCGTCGAAGGTTACAAGCGGTGGTATTCCCTTATCAATGTGGATAAATATCAATACAAAGAAATTAGTGTCTTATATAAGACACTTAAGATTTACTTTGATAAATATCCAGATCAGGATTCAACAATTGATGAATTCTCATCATTCTTTTTTAATTACTACGTTAGACTCAAGAAAGAGGACATAGATGCGTACCAGATCATCTTCAAGCAAATTAAGGAATCGGACGTATCTCCAGACAAAGCACAGGATTTACTTCAAAACATAGAAGCACGTCGTACAGCAATTGAAATCGCAGAGTGTGCCTTGTCTTTCTCCGAGGGAAAGACTTCTGAGGATAAGTTTCGGGAAAGCTTTCAACATTTTCAAACTCGGGATGTTGAGACAGAATCTACGCAGTTTATCACGGACGATTTAGATGAAATACTCAACCAAACGTACCTCAAACCGGGACTTCGATGGAGGCTCGGAACTCTTAACCGTGCTTTGGGATCATTACGTCGAGGAGATTTCGGATTTGTGTTCGCCCGCCCGGAGACTGGAAAGACTACATTTCTTGCTTCGGAAGTTACGTACTTTGCAACACAAACAGATAAGCCAATTATATGGTTCAACAACGAAGAACAAGGACAAAAGGTAAAGGTAAGATGCTACCAAGCAGCACTAGGTTGTACCCGTGAATACCTCATCTCAAACAGAAAAAAATGTTATGAAGACTTTATCAGACTCACAAAAGGCAACATTAAGCTATCTGACTCAGGCACACTCTTTCGCGCGGACGTTGAGCGCATTGTCGATGGAGTTGGCCCAGGACTTATCATATTTGATCAAATTGACAAGATTGGAGGGTTCTCTGCCGACCGAAACGACCTTGTTATGGGAGCGATCTACCAATGGGCTAGAAACCTTGCTAAAGAAGTTGCACCAGTCATTGGAATCTGTCAAGCTGATGGCTCAGGGGACGGACAGAAATGGCTAACCATGAACAACGTAGCGGAAGCTAAGACAGCCAAGCAAGCAGAGGCCGATTGGATTTTGGGCATAGGGAAAACTTACTCTGATGATATGGAATATATTAGACACTTTCATCTAAGCAAGAACAAATTAGCAGGAGATGGTGACTCAGACCCAACATGGAGACACGCAAAATGGGACGTGCTGTTGCAACCAGAACTAGCGAGGTATAAAGACCTTGGAAACGATTGAGCTAGTTGTAATTCTCGTTACTTTAATGAGTGTCAAGAATGATTGAAGCTGCTCTCCTCTGCCTAGCCCTCAATTTATATCATGAGGGCGCGAAGGAGGAGCCATTACCCGGACTATTTGCCATTGCTCAAGTAACTCTCAATAGGGCACAGCGTAATCCAGATAAAGTCTGTGAGGTGGTACAGGAATATAAGCAATTCTCATGGACATTGCGTCCTCCCAAGGTAGAAGAAGGTCCAGCATGGAGGCGTGCGCAGGATGTAGCTAAGTTATCTTTAAGTACGAATGATTTTACTGGAGGAGCAACCCACTTCGCAGCAATTTATGTAAATCCCTATTGGAAATCTGATATGACAATTCTTGGACAATGGGGATCTCACATCTTTTATAAACAGAAAAGAAAAAAATGAGGCTTGTAATTATCAGTGATACCCACTGCACTCAGCCAAACGTACCCGACGGTGATGTTCTAATTCATTGTGGGGATTTTACATTTCATGGTAGGGCGTTTGAGACAAAAGATTCACTTGAATGGTTTAACAGCCTTCCACACAAGCATAAACTATTCACTGCTGGAAACCATGAACTTGGATGGGAAGATGAGGTTAAGCGGAATGTTTATCTTGATTGGGCTTCAAAATGTACTTACCTGCATGCAACGGGCGTAGAAATTGATGGCGTAAAGTTTTGGGGTAGTCCTTTTCAACCGGACTTTATGGGATGGGCATTTCAACTTCCGAGAGGCAACCGCTTAAAGGAACATTGGAGTTTAATTCCAGATGATACCGACGTGCTAATTACACATGGTCCACCTTACGGATTTGGCGATACTAACGGCGATCCTCGGGACTTTCGTTTTGGAGATAAAGACCTGTTAGCTCGTGTCTTAGAAGTTAAACCCGATGTTCACTGTTATGGTCACGCCCATGGCGGATATGGTCAATGGTTCTTTGAAGGCATTCACTTTATCAACGCAGCATTATTAAACGAGAGCTATATGCTCGCAAACCAACCTGTCGTGGTGGATTTATGAGAAAACTATTGTTGCTGTTGGTGTGTGTACCATCGTTTGCATTTGCACAAGGAATAGATTTTACACGTCCTCCTGCTCCAGACTGGCCCAATCTTGAGATTGTCAAACACTATGGAAACATTACAATTTGTACGCAGCCTTTAGGTATTACAACAATTGCTTGTGCTACACCTGATTTTAAGAATAATAAGTGCGATGTCTACCTTCCGTCTGCACCTGTCTTACGTTGGATTGTTCAACACGAAGAAGCCCATTGCCAAGGATATGATCATTATGAAGACTCGGTAATGCACGATGCTTGGGAAAATTACAAAAAGGATCATAATGAAGAAGGGGAAGAATGAGGAATGAAGCTCTGTGTTGACACCGAAATTACCACCTACGCGACAGGTAATGCTTTTAGCCGTCGTAACCATTTGTGCTGTGTTTCTGTTCGTTCGGACAACGACGGGGTTACTAGGTGCATCAAATGGGAGCATAACGGAGAGCCAGTATCAGCAGATAATGTCTCATATCTACAGGATGCCTTAAACCGTGCCTTATTGGTCATTGGCTTTGCCATCAAATTTGACTTGCATTGGCTTCGCCGTTGTGGTATAATAGAGGGGTATTCTTTTGAAAACTTACAGATTTGGGACTGCCAACTCGCACAGTTTGTCATTCAATGTCAGTCGGAACGATATCCGTCACTCGACAAGTCGTGCGCTTATTTTAACCTTGGCCAGAAATCGACGATCATTGAGAAAGAATATTGGGATCGTGGAATTGATACGGACCAAGTACCTTGGGAAATCTTAGAAGAGTATGCTAATCGGGACGTAGATTTGACGTGGGAGTTGTATCAAGCACAACAGAAATACTTGACCGACAAACCGGCCTTACTACGTCTAATTAAACTGAGTTGCATGGACACACTTGTACTTGCGGAAATGGAATATAATGGTTTGAAATATGATGTAGAAGAATCTCTGAAAAGAGCAGCACAAAAACAACAGGAGATTGACGAAATTGAGAGGCAAGTTAAAAGCATCTGTCGTATTTAAGACTGATGAATAATGCAGGTTTTAGCTTTAACAGTGGAGAGCATCTTTCCGCTCTTTTGTATGGTGGTGTTGTGCGTTTTGTTGAATCAACTCCTTATCTGCATACGTTCAAGACTGGGCCACTAGCAGGCCAAACGAAGGAACGATTCATTAAAAAGAAGATAGAGACTACTCTACCTCGCCTTGTCGAACCGTTACCCAAAACCGAGTTGAAGAAACTAGGTTATTGGTCTACGGACGCATCAGTGCTAAGTCGGTTAAAAGCCAAAGGCACTGCTCGACGAGTCGTTGAGCTTATAAAACGAAGAAACGAACTCGAACGACTTGTTTCTACCTACTATCATGGAATACCGAAAACCATTGAAGAGAAAGATTGGGAACCCGGATGGCTACACGGCCAGTTCAACCAAGTTACTGTTGTCACTGGCAGAACTTCGTCTAGTAGTCCTAATTTGCAAAACATGGCATCAGAGGTGGACGAATTAATAAAAACAAGGTTCTAATAGCCTGTGAATTTAGTGGCATTGTGCGCGAAGCCTTTAGAGTACGCGGCCATTCGGCATTATCGTGTGATCTGCTGCCTTGCGAGAGGGGACCAGAGCATCATTTACAGCAAGATATTTGTGACCTATTTGGTACCATCCGCCGTTCGCTCGGTGACGGTTGGGAGCCTGATTTAATTATCGCTTTCCCTCCTTGTACGCATTTATCCGTAAGCGGGGCACGATGGTTCAAAGATAAGCTTATAGAACAGGAAGAAGCTGTGAAATTTTTTATGGAAATGATAAATGCGCCAGCATTAAAAGTTGCGGTAGAGAATCCCATTGGCATCATGTCTACTAGGTATCGTAAGCCAGATCAGATTATCCAGCCGTGGCAATTCGGACATCCTGAGACAAAGGCTACGTGTTTATGGCTAAAGAATCTGCCAAAACTACAACCTACAAATGTTGTAGTTGGTCGTGAGGGACGGGTATGGAAACTAGGCCCATCCCCTAATCGATGGAAAGATCGTTCCAGAACTTACCAAGGAATTGCTGATGCAATGGCGGAACAATGGACTCATTAAAATTCGCTTTGAATAAAAAAGAATATTATAAAGAATATTACCGTAGGAATAAATGGCGTTGGATTGAACGTTATCATATTCTTACCGGAGAAGGTTCGGGAAGTAAAAAAGATTTAAAGGCATCTAATTATAAACATGGTCGAAGTTGTTTTCGTCGTTGGGCAAAGGAACGCAAATTAAAACTACAACAATGTGAACGCTGTCAATGTAGTTTACTAAATGTTACATCATATCAATGGGCAGGACATCATAAAGATCACAATTCTACTAATAATACAATTATAAATTTAGAAGTATTGTGCAAGCGATGTCATCAAATAGAACACAAATGTTGGAAACAATTAAATGTTACTACAAGGTGATATTAAGAGTTTGGAAATTGTAGCTGCGGCTTATTTAAGCCAAGATATCATCTTACAAGATGAAGTAAAACAAGGAAAGGATTTCCATAGTGATAATCAAAGGCGATTTAAATTACCAGATCGTGTTACAGCAAAACGATTCGTCTTTAAGCTCATCTACGGAGCGTCTGCTTACGGATATGCAAATGACGGCGACTTCCAGACTATTGGGTTTTCACAACGTCAATGGCAAGGAGTAATTGATGAATACTACGAGAAGTATAAAGGTATTCGACAGTGGCACCAAAACTTGGTGCGAAGCGTTCTTGAAACCGGATGCTACGTTTCTCCTACTGGTAGACGGTACGAGTACCCCTCTAAAGATGTTGCTTCAAGAGAGTGGTTCTGGAGACCTAGGATACTTAACTATCCCGTTCAAGGACTTGGAGCAGATTTAGTGATGTTGGCTCGTATTAGTATGTGGAGACGAATACAAAGACTTGGTTTTTATGAAGTTCCTCCTGTTTCCAGTGTTCATGATTCGATTGTTCTAGACGTTCCGTCTGATAAATCTCTTGACATGAAGAAAGGATTGTGTTATACTATTGGTAAGATGTTGCGTAAATGTGTACAAGATGTTCCAATTAATTTCGAGAGGCAATTCGGCCAACCTTTCGACCTACCTTTAGATTGTGAAGTAAAGGTAGGACTTAACCTTGGGTCGATGGAGAAAATTGAATGCTAATATCAATTCAATCAGTAAACGTCACTCGTGCTCCTAAAGGGTATTCCATCGCAGAAGTAACATATCTGCGTGAGGGACGCGAAGAAGCTCGTAAGGTAATGTCATTTGTCAATGAAGGTGTATTTAAAACGGTTTCTGAATTTAAAGTTTTTCCAGTTGATGTTAATGTAACTCTTGCCAAAGAACGTGGTAAAGATGGAAAAGACTATTGGCAATGGAAGGCAATTGAACAGGGACAAACAGTGCAAAATGACGTTACGGCAAAAGCAGTAGATCCGAAGATTCAAGGCGGCAAAGTTTATAGCTCCAATTATGAAACACCCACAGAGCGGGCTAAGAGACAAGTTTACATCGTACGTCAATCTAGCTTGTCAAACGCTATTGCACTTATGGCAGCACGTAGTCCAAAAGGTGCAGAAGTGAATGTTGAAAGTGTCATTGAAGTGGCGAAACAATTTGAAGAATATGTTCTCAACGTGGAGGTTGTATGATTAGAGAAGCATTTAAAGTGCATGTAGACGATTTTGGACCAGGTATTGAAAAAGTGGATATTACAGATCAGGATGGTATTAGTTGGCGCTCGGCTAAGAAACAACTTAGACAATGGTATTTAGATCAAGCAAAAAAACTTCGTGATGTAACTCAAAAAGACTATTTCCCACATGCTTAAAAGTTTGTTTCAACCTGATGTTGATTCAATACTTGAAGAGTTTCATAAAGTAATTAAACGGCTGGATACAGCAGTTGAGTTTTATAATTCTGAAGCCGCAAGACAACTTGATTTGATGGCACAAGCTCAAAATGCGAAGCAATTTGCCGAGGATGAAGGTAAACGTGCATTGCGTATTGCCGGTCAACTTTCTGAACTACTCAGGTAAGGGTGAAGGCACTTGTGAAGGCACTCATTGATGGCGACATCATTGCGTATCGCTGTGCGGTGTCAGCGGAACAAGAAGATCAAGCTTTTATCCCTATCTCGCGTTGTGAGAATCTTGTCGAAGAAATTCTCGAAGCTACTGAAGCAAATCTGCACGAGATTTTTATCAGCGGTCCGGGAAATTTTCGTAGAGAAATCTACCCGGCGTACAAAGTTAACAGGAAGCAACCACCGCCGAAATGGTTAGAAACTTGTGAGAGGTATTTAATTGACGAATGGAATGCGACCGTTACTGACGGATGTGAAGCTGACGATGCGTTGGGTGTTGCCCAAATGGAAGGAATTTATTTTGACGATCCTGAAATTCCATTTGGTCTATATACAGTTATTTGTTCCATTGATAAAGACCTTCTTCAGATTCCCGGAAAGCATTATAACTTTGTTAAACGGGAGTTTCAGGAAATCTCCTATGCCCGAGGAATGCGAGAGTTTTACTTAAGTATGCTCATTGGCGACGCCACAGATAACATCAAAGGTTTGAAAAATGTTGGAAAATCTAAAGCGCCTAGACTTTTAGAAGGTTGTTCAACCGAAGATGAATTATTTAATACTTGTCGTGAATTATATAATGATGACGAGTACATGCTGCTAACAGGACGACTCTTATGGATATGGCGTCAAACAAATGGAGATTGGTTAAATACGCATTACGGTCAAATATTAAATGAAGCAATGCACAAAGTGTAAAGTTAGCTATAAGGAAAAAAATATTTGGAACCCGGTACAATTACAAAAACAAGAAGCGGGGCCGCAGTGAGAATCTATTGTGTAGATGCTGGAGGTAGACATCCTATTCATGGAGCCTATTGGAACGCAATTGAAATGTGTTGGACGCCTTCCAGTTGGGACAAAGACGGATGTTTCGTAGGGGCTAAATGGCCCCGATCGGTTGATCTTGTCCAAGAATGAACATACCCGGAATGGAGGCACTTGGACGGAAGGACGATTCCGTGGATTCATTACTAGTGCTCTTAGAGGGGCTTTTAGACGTTGGCAACCAAAGTATACAACACTTGCGAACAGTTGTGTCGGACGTAAGAAGAATAAACAATCAGGTAGGCTCGCAAAGCATTATAGATGCGCTATATGTAATGGAGCGTTCCCACAAACCGGAGTACAGGTGGATCATAAACTTCCTATCGGCAGTACGAAAAGCTGGAATGAGTTTATAGAAAAGCTATTTTGTGAATCAAACAACCTACAGGTTTTGTGCAAATTGTGTCATAAGAAAAAGACAAAGAAGGAACAAGTGTGCAAATAAACTTTGAAGAACCAACTCCAAATGGGATAGCACAATTTAGTGGAGAACTTACCAAAGAAGAAGTTGACTTCCTTCTGCGTTTCGCACTACTTAGCTTACTTACACGTGGAATGCTTCCACAAACAATTGTAGTTAAGTACCCGAATGAAGATGAAGATATTATTGATGCGGAAATTATTCCGGACAAGAAGGATATGAATTGAAGCACCTTGTCATTCCAGATGCACAGTGTAAGCCCGGTGTACCTCTAGAGCACCTTACTTGGGCCGGTAAGTACATTGTCGAAAAGAAACCTGATACAATTATCTGCATTGGTGACTTTGCAGATATGGAATCCCTTTCGATGTACGATGTAGGCAAGAAAAGTTTTGAGGGCCGACGATATCAGTCTGACATTAAGTGTGCTCACGAATCAATGGAATTGTTACTTAGTCCTATATGGGATTTTAATGAGAAAGCTGCTCGAAATCATGAGAAACAATATTTTCCTAGGATGGTTCTTACCTTAGGGAACCATGAGGATAGAATTTCTAGATGTGTAGATGCTGACCCTAAACTAGATGGAGTCTTGTCTCTAAAGGATTTAAAGTATGAAGACTATGGTTGGGAAGTTTTCCCTTACCTCGAACCCATTATTATTGACGGAGTGGCTTACTGTCACTTCTTTACTTCTGGAGTGTTGGGGAAACCTGTCACAAGCGCAGCGGCGCTCCTTACTAAGAAGCACCAGAGTTGTGCTATGGGACACGTTCAGGGAAGGCAAATTGCATATGGAACAAGAGCCGATGGTACGCAAATTACTGGACTTTTTGTGGGAGGTTTCTACCAACACGATGAAGCCTACCTTAGATGGCAAGGAAACAAGCACTGGCGCGGCTTGTGGGTCTTGCACCAGGTCCGAGAAGGAAGTTTCGATGAAATGCCAGTGAGTTTAGAATATTTAGGGATGAAATATGGTGGAAAACCACAAGATTGGTATGACAAAAAAGTGTCCAACGTGTAATACCGTTAAGTCCATTGAGGCTTTTCAAAAAAATCGATGTGCACCTGATGGACTACAATGGCATTGCAAATTGTGCAGAAAAGTTATTGATTCTCGTCCTGAGAAACGTGCACAAGATCGTGCGCGTTATCATACAAATAAAGATCAATGGTTAGATCTCCATTTGAAAAACATGTATGGGATTTCATTGTTTGAGTATAAACAAGTAGAAACACGTCAAAATGGTGTTTGTGCTATTTGTCAAAAAATATGTGCTTCTGGAAGAAAATTAGCTGTAGATCATTGTCATGCAACAGGGAGATTCCGTGGACTTCTGTGTGGCAAATGTAATCAAGGAATTGGGCTTCTTCAAGAAAGTTCAGAACTTATGAAAAGAGCAATCAACTATTTGAAAAGTAAGTATGCCACTGCCAACTGATCCAAAGGAACGAAAGAATGTTCCTATTGCTCGCGGTCTTCTTGATTACTTCCCTGATGCTTGCTGTGCAGTTGCTGAACTTAGCCGTATTGGTAATGATCAGCATAA
>Ga0184618_10000016_pt1 | contig 46606 bp, 32 predicted proteins | sample PLM0_30_b1_FD_133159 | JGI IMG/M metagenome (GOLD analysis project Ga0184618, IMG submission 133159) | Groundwater sediment microbial communities from an aquifer in East River, Colorado, USA - PLM0_30_b1 | ecosystem: Environmental > Terrestrial > Soil > Riparian zone | place: USA: East River...
ATCTCCGCTCTTCCGGCCCCCCCCCCCCCCCCCCCCCCCCCCCCCCCCCCCCCCCCCCCCCCGCGGCCGCCGCCCCCCCCGCCCCCCCCACCCCACCCCCCCCCCCCCCCCCCCCACCCCCCCCCAGGGGCGCCCCCCGCACCCCCCCCGGGGGGGGGGGGGCGCGGCGCGGGGGGGCCGCGGGGGGGGGGGGGGGGGGGGGGGGGCGAGCGCCGCGGTCCTGTTGAACCCGACGCGCGTCGAGCAGGTGTTCGCGGTGGCCGACGCGGGTGAGGTGATGCCGCCCAAGTCCACGTACTTCGCGCCCAAGGTGCCCGCCGGCGTCGTGCTCGCCGACTGGCGGGCCGGCGCCGGACACGCGTAGACTTCGCCTCATGACACTGACGGGAAAACGGGTGCTGCTCTTCGCGGGGCCGTTGTACGAAGACCTCGAGCTCTGGTATCCCAAAATCCGGCTGGAAGAGGAAGGCGCGGCCACGACCGTCGCCGGGCTGGGGGAGAAGACCTACCAGGGGAAGCGCGGGTACCCGGTCACCGTGGACGCGGGCGTCGACGAGGTGGAAGCCGGCGCGTTCGACGGGCTCGTCATCCCCGGCGGCTTCGCTCCCGACCAGCTGCGCCGGTTCGAGAAGGTGCTCCAGCTCACGCGCGAGATCTATCAAGCGGGCAAGCCGGTCGCGTTCATATGTCACGCCGGTTGGGTTCCCATCTCGGCGAAGATTCTCAAGGGCAAACGGGCGACGAGCGTGCGCGCCATCAAGGACGACATGGAGAATGCCGGTGCGCTGTGGGAGGACCGAGCGGTCGTCGTGGACGGGAATCTCATCTCGTCACGCACCCCCGCCGACCTGCCGCACTTCTGCAAGGCGCTCATCGCGGCGCTGCGCCGCGGCCCTCAGGACTAAGCGCCCCCCCCCCCGTGCCGCGCCCGCGCCAGCAGGTTCTCGAGAATCTCGACGCCGTGTACCGCGAGGCCTACGACCGCGCCAAAACGGCGGGCGACGAACGGCGCATGGCGGACCTCGACGCCGCCTATCAGCGCGAGCAGCTGCTACTCGAGGTGTTGCTCGACATTCGCGACACCCTCGCCGGGCCGAGCGCGCCGCGCGGCACGGCTCCTGATCCCGTCACCGCGCTGGAAACGATCCGTCGTATCACCCGTCTCCGGTAGGAGGTTCGCTGTGCCCCCCCCCCCTCCAAGTCCGCGGTGCGCTGCGCTCGCCCTGGTCGCCCCGCTGCTGCTCGGTTGCGGCCGCCAAGCGGACCTCTTCGTCACCGGCGGCGTGGTTTGGACCGGCTTGTCGACGGGCCGCGCGCAGCCCGGGGCCGTCGCGATCGCGAACGGTAAGATCCTCGCGGTCGGTGACTCGGCCGACGTCGCGCGCTACGTGGGCCCCCGCACGCGCGTGCTCAGCGCCGCCGGCGGTCTGGTACTACCGGGGTTCGCCGATGGCCACACCCATTTCATCGACGGCGGCTTCCAACTGGCGTCGGTCGATCTGCGCGACGCCGCCACCCCGCAGGAATTCACCCGGCGCCTCAAGGAGTACGGCGCTCGCCTGCAGCCCGGCGACTGGATTACCGGCGGCGATTGGGACCACGAGCTGTGGCGGGGCACGCCGCTGCCGCAGCGGGACTGGATCGATTCGGTCACACCCAACAACCCCGTCTTCGTGAACCGCCTCGACGGCCACATGGCGCTCGCCAATAGCGCCGCGCTCCGCGCCGCCGGCGTCACGAGGACGACCCCAACGCCACCCGGCGGCGAGATCGTCCGTGACCCTGCCACCGGCGAGCCCCTCGGGGTCTTCAAGGACCAGGCGATGGACTTGATCTGGCGTGCGGCGCCGAACCCGTCTCCGGAAAAACGCGACTCGGCGCTGGCTCGCGCTCTGGCGCACGCGGGGGCGCTCGGCGTTACCGCCACGGCGCACATGTCGGCGTCGTGGGCCGACCTCGCGACCTATCGGCGCTTGCAGCAGGCCGGCCGCCTCACCCTGCGCGTCGCGGTGTATCTGCCCCTCGACCAGTGGCACGCGGTCGCGGACACCGTGGCCCGCGCGGGGCAGGGCGACGACTGGGTGCGGATCGGCGGCGTCAAGGGGTACATGGACGGCTCGGCGGGCTCCCGCACGGCGTACTTCTTCGAGCCGTTCTCGGACTCGGCGGGCTATTCGGGGTTGATGCAGCACACCGAAGTGGAGATGCGCACCTGGATCGGCGCGGCGGACTCGGCGGGGCTCCAGGTGGCCGTCCACGCCATCGGCGACCGGGCGAACGCGCTCTTGCTCGCGATCTTCGACAGCGTCGCCCGCGCCCACGGCGCCCGCGACCGCCGCTTCCGCGACGAGCACGCGCAGCACCTGCGCCCGCGGGAGATTCCGCTGTTCGGCGCGCTGCGCGTGGTCCCGTCGATGCAGCCCTACCACGCGATCGACGATGGGCGCTGGCTCGAGAAGCGCATCGGCCCCGTGCGCATTCGGACGACGTACGCGTTCCGGTCGCTGATCGGGGCCGATGCGCCGCTCGCGTTCGGGTCCGACTGGACGGTGGCCCCCCTCGACCCGCTGCTCGGCATCTACGCCGCAGTCACGCGCCGTACCCTCGACGGCCGGCACCCCGGCGGCTGGATCCCCGACCAGAAGATCACCGTGGGTGAAGCACTCCGCGCGTACACATACGGCAACGCGTGGGCGACGTACATGGAGCAGAAATGGGGCGCCTTGGTCGCCGGCCGCTACGCAGACATCGTGGTGCTCGACCGGGATCTCTTCGCCGTGCCCGCCGACGCGATCGCGGGCGTCAAGGTGCGGTACACGATTGTCGGTGGCAGGGTTGTGTATGCGAAGCCCTGACACCTGACACTCGACCCTAGCCTGAGTACTTGAACCCCGCCTCCTGTAGCGTCAACGCAGCACTGTCTCCGTGCTCCACCCCCGCCGCTACGACTTCGCCGAGCACGAGTGTGTGGTCGCCTGCTGGGAGCGTTGCGACGACGCGACACTCGATCCACCCGATGGAGTCCGCTAATACCGGAACTCCCGAGACGGGGGCCGGCTTCGTCTTGATTCCCTTGAGCTTTTGGGGCGCCTGCTCCGACGTGCGGCCCAGCCTCGCGGCGAGATCCCGCTGGCTCTGTTGAAGCACGCTTATTGCGAAGTGATGCGAGTCGCGCATCATGTCGATGGTCTTGGAGGTGTTCTCCACCGCAACGGCCACCATGGGCGGTTCGAACGCGGCTTGGGTCACCCAATTGGCAGTCATGGCGTGGTCCTCGCCGCCTGAGGTGACCGTGACGGCGTAGAGCCCATAGGAGAAATGGCGGAGGACGGTTTTCTTCGCGGTCTGGTCCATGGGTCTCCTCGCGTTGATGGCTGGAATATTGACCGCTCGGGGGCTGCGCGCCAAGTTGCCGCACCCCGCCCCTCCTCACTGCCAGGAGGTGTTCGTATGTCCCGTCCCGTTGTGTTGGCCGTCGCGACCGTCCTCCTCGGCGCCGCGGCTGGTCGCCTGCCCGCCCAGCAGCGCGCGCAGCCCAAACCTCCGCCACCGACGCTCGAGCAGCTCGAATCCCGTGCCCGGCAGGATTCCCTCGATCCCGAAGCCCGCTTCCTGCTCGCGCGACGCTACTATCGCCTCAACCGATTGAATGACGAGGAGCGGGAGCTCCGCGCCACGATCGCCGTCGATCCGCGCTATGCGCCTGCGTACCTGTGGCTCGCCGACTTGCCGTTCGACCGCCGGCCCAAACTCTGGGAGGAGGATCGCAAGGGCAAGGTCCCCGAGGCGCTGCGGCCCGCCGTGGAGGAGTCGCGCCGGCTGCGGCGGCAGGCTTTCCTCATCGACCCGATGGTGGATTTCCGCGTCGTCGGGGCGAAGGCGCCGCCGGAGGACATGGTGGTCCTGCCCGACTACGGCCGGTACACCACGGAATTGATGGTGTGGCTCGGGATCGGCGCGTTCGGTGAGGGGCGCTACGAGCTCGCCCACAGCGCACTCAAGGCCTGGGTAGAGCGCGCCCATCCGAATCAGCCGCGGGATTCGCTCCCCGACTTCCTGTTCTGGTTCCGGGGTCTTTCCGCCGCGCATCAGCGCGCCTACACCGTCGCGACCGAGGACTTCCGGACCCTCCTCGATCGCTCGCTGAAGAGCGAGCGCGCCGACACGCTCATCCAGATTCCGCTGCGTACGAACGATTACCGCTACGTGCTGGCGGTGCTGCACCAGCTCTGGGGGAAGCCCGCGGATGCGATGCGCCTCTACCAGGAGGCGCTCGCGAACGATCTCGGCCTGTACATGGCGCACGTGCGCCTGGCACAGATGTACCGCGAGTACAAGATGTGGGATCCGGCGATCACGGAGGCGCGGCGAGCGGTCGAGACGAATCCCGACGACCCGAGCGCCGTGCTGGACCTTGGGGTCATCCTCGCGGAAGCGAACCGCGCCGCCGAAGCGGAAGCCGCGCTGGGTCAGGCGGTGGCGGCGAACCCGCGCGACCCGCGCGCGATCTACCATCTCGGCATCGTGCGGCAGCAGCTCGCGAAGCCCGCCGAGGCGCGCGAGGTGCTCGCACGGTTTGTCGCGATGGCGCCGGCCACCCGCTACGCGGGTCAAATTGCCGACGCCAAGCAGCGCCTCGTCGTACTGGGGGCGCCGGAAGGGAGGCCATGATGCTGCGGCGCACCGTCGTTGCCCTGCTCCTCGTGTCCGCGGGCGGACCCGCGATGTTCGGCGGTGCCGGCCTCGGAGCGCAAGCGTTGATCATCCTGAAGCGGGATCTGAAGCAGCTTACGGCGCTGGCGCGGAGCGATTCCAACGACGCCGAGATGCAATACTACCTCGCCCTCGCGTACTGGAAGCGGCACCGCTGGGCGCAGGCGGACAGCATCTTGCGGGCCGTCATCCAGATGGAGCCCCGGTTCGCCGAGGCGTACCTCGCTCTGTACTACCTCCCGTTCTCGCGCCGGCCGTCCCTGTCCACCGAAGAGGCGCGCGGGCGCGTGCCCGAGGCGTGGCAGGCACCCTTGGAGGAAGCGCACCGGTTCTACCAGCGCGCCTTCCGCACCGATCCGCTCGTCAATCTCCGCGTGATGTCGGTCGCCTTCGAGATCGAGGAGGAGCCCAGGTTCACCGACTACACGAGCCCGGAATACCGCCTCTACGAACGCTATTACGCCTGGCTCTTCGACCTCGGCCTGGGGCGGTATGGGTCGGCGTACGACCGCCTCAAGCTGCTCGGCGAGCGGCAGTTTGAAGAATCCAAACGGCCCGACAAGGTGCCCGACGCCATCTTGTGGTTTCGCGGGCTCGCGGCGGCCCACAGCGGGCGGTTCGACGGCGCGATCGCGGACTTCCAGAAGTTGCTCGACCGTGCCCTCAAACAGGAGCAGCGCGACTCGATCATCCACATTCCGCTGCGGGTCAACGAGTATCGGTTCATGCTCGCGGCGCTGCATCACGTGGCGGGCCACGCCGATCGCGCGATTCCTCTGTACCAGGAAGCGCTCGAGCACGACCTGGGCCTGGTGATGGCGCACGCCTATCTCGCCGGGATCTACGACGCGGCCGGCCAACCGGCGGAAGCGCTCGCGGAGCGGCAGCGCGCCGCCGAAGCAGGCGTGGACGATCCGGCGGCGCTCTTCGACTTCGCCCTTACGCTCTTCAACCAGCAGCGGGTGGCGGAAGCCGAGGATCCGCTGCGGCGGGCCCTCGAGCTCAACCCACGGTACGCGCCGTCGCACTATCTCCTGGGCCGTGTCGCCGACGATCGGGGCAAGGCGGCAGAGGCCCGCGAGCATTACGCGCGGTTTCTCGCCCTCGCGCCCCAGCGACTGGCCGACCTCATCGCGGACGCTAAGGCCCGACTTGCGGCAGCCCCAGAGGACGAGGAATGAAGCGCTGGAGCATAAGTCCCGTCCTGCTCTGGACCGTGGGCGTCACCCCCGCCGCGGCCCAGTTCCGCCTTCCCGTGAAACTCGGGGAGCTCGAGCAGCAAGCGCAAAAAGATTCCAACGACGCGGCTGCGCATTTCAACGTGGCGCTCGGGTACTGGAACGAGAAGCGCTGGGCAGACGTCGAACGTGAGCTCCGCCTCGCCGTCGCCATCGAGCCCCAGTTCGCGGAAGGGTGGCTCGCCCTCAGCCGGCTGCCATTCGCGAAGCGGCTCCGGCTGTGGGACGATATCGCCGAGCGCCGCGTGCCGCAGGAGGCGAAGCCGAAGCTGGAGGAGGCTTACCGCTACTACCAGCGCGCGTTCATCATCAATCCGCTCGTGGATCTACGCATCGAAGCCGCAGCGCGGCCACAGAAGTCGGTGTACTGGACGGCCACGGAAGCGCTCGCTGATCTGTATGACTACCTCTTCGGCGGCCTCGACGATATCCAGACAGGCAACTACGAAGGGGCGTACAACCGGTTCAACCGGATCATCGACGAAGCCCCCACGCGCCTGGAGCGCGAGGCGCTCCCCGAGTTCGTCTACTACTTCCGCGGGCTCGCCGCCGGGCACATCGCACGGTGGGACGATGCGATCCGCGACTTCGACCGCCTGCTCGATCACTCGCTCAAAGGGCAGTCTGCGGAGTCCCTCCTCTACTACATTCCGATCGAGACGAACCAGTACCGCTACATGCTGGGCGTCCTGCACCAGCGGGCTGGGAGGCTAGACGAAGCGAGGCGTCGCTACCGCGAGGCCCTAGACAACGATATCGGACTCTATATGGCGCACGCCCGGCTGGCCGCCATCGCGGAGATCAGCCGTGACTGGTCCGGGGCCGTCGCCGAGCGCCGGGCGGCGGTCAACGCCAACCCGGACGACCCGAGCCTGCTCCTCGACCTCGGCCGGACGCTGGGCACGGCCGGCGACCTTCCCGCAGCGGAGGATGTCCTCCAACAAGCGCTGGCGGCCAATCCACGTGATTCCCGCGTGCCCTACTACCTCGGCGTCGTCCAGCAGCAGCTCAACAAGAAGGAGGAGGCGCGTGCGTCGTTCACCCGCTTCATCGACTTGGCACCCAGTCGCTACGCCCGGCAGGTCGAGAACGCGAGGCAGCGCCTCGGTGCGCTTCGCTGATTCGTCGGCCGGATCACGACGCTGTTGGCTCACTCGGGCCGCGATCGCAGGCGCGGTCCTGCTCGCCGTCCCGCCAGGTCGCTGCCTCGCCCAAGCCCGCGCCGCCTACGAAGAGCTCCAGGCCTTCTCCGGCGTCCTGAACCACATCAAGCTCAACTACCCGGACTCCGTGGGTTACGGTGAGCTGGTGGCGGCGGCGATCCGCGGCGTGCTACGCGCTCTCGATCCGCACAGCTCGTACGTCTCGCGGGTGGAGCGGGATCGCCAGAGCGCGCTCGAGCGCGGCGAACTGGCCACGGTGGGCATCGCCCTGGAGGAGGTGGACGGTGCGGCGACGGTCTACGGCGTCGCGCCGCGCAGTCCCGCCGCGAAGGGCGGTGTGCTGCCCGGCGACCGCATCGTGTTCCTCAACGACACCTCCGTCGCCGGGCTCGACATGCGGACCCTAGCGCTGCGCCTCGCCGGCGAGAAGGGCTCCAAGGTGCGCCTCCTCCTGGAGCGCGGCTCCCGGCTCGAGCCCGACACGTTCAGGGTCACGCTGAAGCGCAACCCGTTCGAGGTCCGCTCGGTCTCGATGGCGCGCATGGTGGACTCCACGACGGGGTACATCCGGCTCGAGGACTTTCTTGGCAACGTCTCGTCCGAAGTCCACGACGCCCTCAAGAAACTTCGTGGGATGCGCGCCCAACAGGTGATCCTCGACCTGCGGGGCAATCCCGGCGGCGTGGTGATCGAGTCCGTGGAAACCGCGTCCGAGTTTCTTCCCAAGGGCACGGTCGTCTTTCGGACCCAGGGCCGCAAACGCGATGTGGACACGACGTTCGTCACGAAGCGCGACGGAGAGTTCCGCGCCCTCCCGCTGATCGTCCTGATCGACGAGCGCAGCGCGAGCGCCGCGGAAGCCCTCGCCGGCTCGCTCCAGGATCACGACCGGGCGCTGCTCGTCGGCCGCCGCACCTTCGGCAAGGCCTTGATGCAGGCGATCTTCTTCCTGCCCTCCGGCGACAACATCTGGCTCACCGTCGGCCGCGTCTACACCCCGAACGGGCGCTTCATCCAGCGCCGCTATCGCGGCCTCGGCTACGAGCAGTACCTCAGCTTCGCCGGCAAGTCGGGCGCCGCGGAGGACACCGCGACCGTTTTCAAGACCGATGCGGGGCGGGAGGTCCGGGGCGGCGGCGGCATCGTTCCCGACGTGGTGCTCTCGATCGTCGCGCCGCTGCCCGTCTGGTGGAGCGCCGCCGCCGACTCGGGGCTCGACGACGCCGTATCGGACAGCGTCGCCCATACGCTGCCGCCCGCTCCGGCCGCGCGCGCCGCCTGGCTCGGCGCCGAGACCGAGTGGCGCAGCAGGCTCGTGGCCCCGTTCCTCGCGCGCGTGCGTGCGCGACTCGGCGTCGCCGCGCACACCGACAGCCTCCTCGACCGCCGCCTGGCGCGGATCCTCGCCTCCCGCGTCGCCGAGGTCCGCTGGGGGCCCGACGCTCTCGAGGAGTTCATCGTGCGGAACGACGGTACGATCCGCGCCGCCCGCGATCGCTTCCCCAGGCTCCGCGAGCTCTTGGCCCCGGCGCCGAAATAGGGCATTTTTAGAGCCCATGGCGACGCGCAACCCCCCCCCGCCCCCCCCGCCCCCCCCCTCCGCGCGCACCCCGGCCAAGGCGGCCCGGCCCGCGAAGACCAGCCTCGCGAAGCCCGACCTGCTCGACATCTACCGGCTGATGTTGCTGTCGCGCCGGATCGACGACAAAGAGATCCAGCTCAAACGGCAGAACAAGATCTTCTTCCAGATCTCCGGGGCCGGGCACGAGGCCGTGCTCGTCGCGGCGGGAAAGGTGCTCCGCCCCGCCTACGACTGGTTCTACCCGTACTACCGCGATCGCGCGCTCTGCCTTGCCCTCGGCATGACCCCGACCGAGATGTTCCTCTCGGCCGTGGGCGCCGCCGAAGACCCGAATTCCGGGGGGCGCCAGATGCCCTCCCACTGGGGTCATAAGGCGCTCAATATCGTCAGCCAGTCGAGCCCCACGGGGACCCAATTCCTCCAGGCCGTCGGTTGCGCCGAAGCTTGGCTCCGCCTCGAAGCACCCGTCGCCGACGACATCGTCTACTGCTCGTGCGGCGACGGGACCACCAGCGAGGGCGAGTTCTGGGAGGCCTTGAACAGCGCGAGCAATCTCAAGCTCCCGGTGTTGTTCCTCGTCGAGGACAACAAGTATGCCATCTCCGTGCCCGTCGAAGTGCAGACCGCCGGCGGCTCGGTGTCGAAGCTCGTCACCAACTTCCCGGACTTGCTGGTCGCGGAGGTGGACGGCTGCGACCCGGTCGCATCGTACGAGGTGATGGTCCGCGCCGCCGAGTGGTGCCGCCAGCGGAAAGGACCGGCCCTCGTCCACGCACACGTGACGCGCCCGTACTCACACTCCCTCTCCGACGACGAGATCCACTACAAGCCCTCACGCGAACGCGACGAAGAAGCGAAACGCGACCCCCTCACCAGTTTCCCGAAGCGGCTCGTGGCGGAGGGCGTCGCCGGCGAGGCGGAGCTCGAGGCGATCAAGGCGCAGGTGGACGAGGACATCCAGGTCGCCGCCGACATGGCCCTCGCCTCGCCGCAGCCGAAGCCCGAGACGGCCCTGCTGTGGGTGTATTCGCCCGACGTGGATCCCACCTCCGAGCAGTTCGACACGGAGGACGATCCGCATTTCACCGGCGAGCCCACCACGATGGTCGACCTCCTGAACGCCTGCATGAAAGACGAGATGGTGCGCGATGCACGCATCCTCGTGTTCGGCGAGGACGTCGCCGACGTCAGCCGCGAGCAGTACCTGAAGGACGTGAAGGGGAAGGGCGGCGTGTTCAAGGTGACCTGGGGCTTGCAGCGCCAGTTCGGCGGGGACCGTGTCTACAACACGCCCCTGGCGGAAGCCAACATCGTCGGCCGTGCGATCGGCCTCGCCACTCGCGGCTTGAAGCCGGTGGTCGAGATTCAGTTCTTCGACTACATCTGGCCGGCCTACCACCAGATCCGCAACGAGCTCGCGACCCTGCGGTGGCGGTCGAGCAATGCCTTCAGCGCCCCGGTCGTGATGCGCGTCACCTACGGCGGCTACCTGAAGGGTGGCTCGGTCTACCATTCGCAGACCGGTGCCGTGATCTTCACCTCGGTGCCCGGGTTGCGGGTGATCTGTCCCGCAACCGCCCTCGACGCCAACGGCCTGCTACGCACCGCAATCCGCTGCGACGATCCCGTTCTCTTCCTCGAGCACAAGCACCTCTACCGCCAGACCTACAACAAAGCGCCGAACCCCGGTCCGAATTTCATGATTCCGTTCGGCAAGGCGAAGGTCGTCCGGGAGGGCGAGCACCTGACGGTGATCGCCTATGGCGCCGTGGTACAGCGGTCGCTCGTCGCCGCGAAAGAGCTGGAGGAGAACGGCGTGAGCGTGGAAGTGATCGACCTGCGATCGCTGTCTCCGGTCGACTGGGAGACGATCGAGCGGTCCGTTCGCAAGACCAACAAAGTGATCGTTGCCTACGAGGATTCGCTCTCATGGGGCTATGGTGCCGAGATCGCCGCCCGTATCGCCGACCAGTACTTCCCGTGGCTCGACGCGCCCGTGAAACGCGTCGCGTCCACGGACACGTTCGTCGGGTATGCGCCCGACCTCGAGGACTTCATCCTGCCGCAGGTGGAAGATCTCGCGCGGGCGATGCGCGAGCTGCACGCGTTCTAGTTAGGGGCGGGGCCCCTGGCGTAGCACATCCTGAATCTCCCCCGCCGCTGCGATCGCGTGATCGACGTCGCGGGACAAAGCCCGCGCCTGCTGCGTCGCGTTGGTGAGGTCGCTCAGCACGGCGGCCACCCCAGCCGACCGGAGCCGTAGCAGGTCGAACCGCACGTTCTGCATCGCCATGACGCACGACTCGATCTGATCTTCGACGCGTTTGCGCCGCGCCAGCAGATCGCCCAGCGCCTGGCGCTGCCGCTCGAGCAGGCTCAGCTGCCGCTCGCGCTCGGTGCCCTCCTCGTGCCGTTTCACCGCTTCGATCTTGTCGCCCAGGCGCGCGAGCGTACCGTCATCCACGTCGGCGCTCATGCCGTGCAGCATCCGCGCCAGGTCTTCGGCGCGCTTGAGCAGCGCGTCCACCGTTGCTACGACGTCGGGGAGCAGCTTGCGCTCTGAGGCGGGGACGCGCTCCATGATCTTCAGGATGGCTTCCCGGTCATTCCTGGTCTGGCGCACGGTGTCCACGTGGCGCCCGAAGTCGTCGGTGCTCGCTGGGAGGTTGCCCGCGCGCCTCGAGATCCCGAGTCGAGCCTCGGCGCCGTCGGCCGCCGCGGGCCGGTGCAGCACGTCTCGCCACGAGTAACCCGACTGCCACAGCTTCATGTACTGCGGGAGCAACCCGAACGCGCCCCACGGGACCGCCACGAACAACGACCAGCCCAATCCACCCCCCTGAATCAAGTCGATCAGCATGAGGCCGCCGCACACCGACGCCCAGGAGACGAACCCGTCCCGGAACCGGGCGACGAGCTTTGGCTCGCCGCTCGCGGTGAGCTGCGATGCGGGGTCTTTCGCGGCGGCCCGGCTTCCCCGACGCCGCGGCGCGTCGGACCGTGCGGGCGCCGGCAGTGGGGGGAGGGCGGCGAGCGGCGCTCCGAACCGCGTGCCCCCCCCCCCCGCGCCCCCCCCTCCTCCCGCGCCGCGGGCGCCGGCGGTGCGGCGGGGGCGGTAGGCCGGCGCGCTGCGGGACTCGAGCGCGCGGCGCAATGCGTCCGCCGTGGGCCAGCGGGCTTCCGGCTCCTTCTCGAGGGACCGCATGACGCACGCCGCGAGGTCGTCGGGGCAGGTCGGCGCCTTATCCTTCAAGTACGGCGCCTGCTCGGTGATCTGCTTCAAAAGGAGGCCCGGCACCGTGGGTGCCGAAAAGGGCAGCTCCCCCGTGAGCATCTGGTAGCCGACGACGCCCAGACTGTAGATGTCCGAGCGGCCATCGATCTCGCGGTCTCCGGCCGCCTGTTCGGGGCTCATGTAATGGGGCGTCCCGATCGCCACGCCCGTCGCCGTCAGCGTGCCTGGGCCCGTGGTTGAAGTCAACGCCTTGGCGATCCCGAAATCCGTGAGGACCGACCGGCCCCGGCTCCCCTCGAGTAGGATGTTGTCCGGCTTCACGTCGCGGTGGATGATCCCGAGGGCGTGCCCCGCGCCGAGCGCGTCGGCCGTCTCCATCAGGATGCGGCGGGCCTCGTCCGGCGGCAGCCGCCCGCGCCGTTTGAGGCGCGCTCCGAGCGACTCCCCATCCACGTAGGCCATCACGAAGTAAACGAGACCCTCGGGTCCCTCGCCCACGCTGTGGATCGGGACGATGTGGGGGTGGGAGAGCCGGGCGGCGGTCTCCGCCTCGCGCAGGAAGCGGATGCGGATCTCCTCCCGGAACGCGAGCTCGGGGGGAAGCACTTTCACGGCGACTTGCCGTTTGAGGCGCTCGTCGCGGGCGTGGTACACGACGCCCATGCCGCCGCGCCCAATCTCTCCCTCGAGCGTGAAAGAGGTCCCCAGGGCCTGGGTCAGCCGCTGTGCCAGCGAATCGGTCATGCGGAGTCAGCGAGCATGCGGGGATAAGATTTAGCCGCAACGGCGTGGCCTTGCAACCTGTTCAGCGGCCAACCGTTAGGCCGAGTTGGCAGGCTGCGCCGGTTTGGCGGCGTTTTCTGGAACGCCGCTGCCGCCCGCGGCGTTGTCCCATGGCACGGACGGTGCACGTGGTGCAGCACGAAAGTTGGTGTGTCTCTTCCTCAATTGGAGTCCTCATGTCTGAACGGATGACCCTACCGGTGTTGCCGCTGCGGGAGGCGGTCTTGTTCCCGGGCGTCTCCACCCCGATCGGCGCGGGTCGCCCCGCTACGTTGCGGGCGATCGAGGCCGCGCTGAAGCACGACAAGCGACTGATCTTCGCGGTGGCCCAGAAGGACAACGTTGATGACGTCACGCCCGGGGTGCTCTACACCACCGGGACGATCGCGCGCATCGGCCAGGTTCAGCGAGGACTCGCAGGGGTCCAACTGATCCTCAACGGTGAGGTGCGCGGCACCGCGATTCACTATAGCGAGACAGGTGGGCATCTCGAGGCGGTGATCCACGAGCTGGCCGACCTCGCCCCTCTGAAGGCCGACGATGCGGCGTTCGTGGCGCTGCACCGCGAAGCACGGGAGCGCGCCGCCGAGCTGGGCGAGAAGTCGGGGCTCCCCGAAGACGTCGTCAAGCAGGTGCTCGAGGGTGTCACCGACCCGGGCCGCCTGGCGGACCTCGTAGCAGGGTACCTCGACATCAAGCCGGTCGAACGCCAGCGGCTGCTCGAGACCCTGTCGGTCGAGGATCGCTTGCGGCGGGTGTTGGTGCACGTCCAACGGCAGATCGCCGTCGCGGATGCGCAGGACGACATCAAGTCGCGAGTACAGGAGGAGCTGGGCGACCGTCAGCGCGAGATGCTACTGCGCGAGCAGATGAAGGCGATCCAGAAGGAGCTGGGCGAGGGGGACGAGGGCACGGAAGTCGAGGAGCTGCGCAAGCGGCTCGCGGCGCTCGACCTGCCGGAAGCCGCGCGCAAGGAAGTCGACCGCGAGCTGAATCGCCTGGAGCGGGCGGGCCGCGAGTCGATGGAGGCGCAGGTCATCCGCACCTATCTCGAGACGGTCGCCGAGCTGCCCTGGGGCAAGCGGTCGGAGGAGTCGCTCGACCTGAAGCGGGCCGGGGAGATCCTGGAAGAGGATCACTACGGCCTAAAGGACGTGAAGGACCAGGTGCTCGAGTTCCTGGCGGTGCGCCAACTGCGGCAGCGCCAGCCCGAGGCCGCCGCGCCCGGCAACGAGGACGACAAGCGCGCCAAAGGGCCGATCCTGCTGTTCGTGGGCCCCCCGGGCGTCGGGAAGACGTCGATCGCCAAGTCCATCGCCCGCGCGATGGGGCGGCCCTACGTGCGCATCTCGCTGGGCGGTGCGCGCGACGAAGCCGACATCCGCGGTCACCGCCGCACCTACGTGGGCGCCATGCCGGGGCGCATCATCCAGGGAATGAAGCAGGCGGGCGCCAAGAACCCCGTCTTCCTGCTCGACGAGGTAGACAAGCTGGGGATCTCCTTCCAGGGCGATCCCGCGGCCGCACTGCTCGAGGTGCTCGATCCGGCGCAGAACGACTCGTTCACCGACCACTATCTCGGTGTGCCGTTCGATCTGTCCGAGGTGCTGTTCATCGCTACGGCGAACTTCCTCCAGAGCATCCCGGGGCCGCTGCTCGACCGGCTCGAGACGGTCAACTTCGCGGGCTACACCGAACGCGAAAAGCTGGAAATCGCCAAGCGCTATCTCGTGCCGCGGCAGCTGCGAGAGAACGGCCTCCACCTCGAGCAGCTGACGGTGAGCGATGAGGCGTTGAGTGAAGTCATCGCGAGCTATACCCGCGAGGCCGGCGTACGCCAGCTCGAGCGGGAAATTGGCAAGCTGGGCCGCAAGGTGGCGCGGAAGATCGCCGCCGCCGAGGCCGAGCGCGTCACCGTGGTGCCGGCGGACGTTCCCGAGCTGATCGGGCGGCCGCGGGTGCACCCCGAACGGAAGGCGCGGGAGGATCAGGCAGGCGTCGCGACGGGGATGTATTACACGCCGGTAGGCGGCGACATCATGTTCGTCGAAGCAAGCGTGATGCGCGGTAAGGGCGACCTCGTGCTCACCGGTCAGCTGGGGGACGTGATGAAGGAGTCGGCGCGCGCGGCTCTCACGTATGCCAAGTCGCACGCCGACCAGCTCGGCATCGATGAGGAGACCCTCACGGGCACCGACGTGCACATCCACGTGCCCGCTGGCGCGATTCCCAAGGACGGACCGTCGGCCGGCGTCACGATGGCGACGGCCCTCGTTTCCGCGCTGTCGCGTCGGCCCGCGCGGCACGACATCGCGATGACGGGAGAGGTCACCTTGCGTGGCCGGGTGCTGCCCATCGGCGGCGTGAAGGAGAAGGTGCTCGGCGCCGTGCGGGCGGGGATCAAGACCATCATCCTGCCCAAGGAGAACGCGGCGGACCTCGAGGATCTCCCCGAGGACGTCCGTAAAACCCTCGACGTGCATCTGGTCGAGGAGCTGGGCGAAGTGCTCACACTGGCGTTGCGGGGGGCACGGTTCGAGGCGGGACACCTCGTGTTCGAGGGCCAGGCCCCGGTGGAGCCCCGGATGGTGAGCAAGAACTAGGCGGGTTAGTTTTGGTGACATGAGTCACCCGCGCTTTTCAATCGGCGCCGCGGCGGGCATCCTCTTGGCCGTCGCGGCGCCGTTGCTTGGGCAGGCGTCCAAGGCTTCGACGTCGCGATTCGTCATCGACTCGGCGACCCTGCACAACCTCCCCGTGACCGATCCGCGCGAAGCAGCCGCCCTGTTGCCGGGCGTCTTCGCGCTCGTGGACGCACGGGATCTGTCGATCCGGGGCGGTCACTCGGGGGACATCGTCGTGCTCGTTGACGGGGCGCGGCTCCGCAACGGTCAACGGGGCGCCAGTGAGCTCATCCCCAGCATGAACGGCATTGCCGATCTGACCGTGACGACTGGCGTCGCTGGCGTCGCCACGGGCGAGGCGGTGTCTGGGGTGCTTTCGTTCGCAACGCCGCTGGGCGGCCGGCGGGTCGTTGGCTCGCTGCGATACCGTGCCGACGACATCGGCCTGGACCTGTGGCGCAACGTCGGCTTCAATCGCGTGGAAGCGACGCTCGGTGGTCCCGTGCGGGCCGGCGTGACGTTCTTCACGGCGCTGACGCTCGACGGCCAGCGGTCGCTCGAGACCGAACAGCTGCGAGACGTCCAGGCTCCGGTATACGTGGCGAGCGGCGTCGACACCATTGTCCGACAGCCGGCCACCGTCGGCGACCCCTTGAGTGATACCATCGATCTCGCCATTCCCCGGTTTGTGCAGTACAGCGGTTACTGCGAGCGATCGAGCAACTCTGGGGCGGGGTGTCAGGGGCTGCAGCTGCCCTTCACAGCGCGCGGTTCGTACGCCTGGCAGGCAAAGGTGCAGCGCGCGTACGGCGCCGGTTCCCACGTGAGCGTCACGGGCCTCGCCAACCAGACCGAGGCGCGTGAGTTCCCTTGGGCCGCTCTGTACAATCCCGGGAACCGCGCCGCGACCCACGCCAGCAATCGTGCTCTGATCCTCGATTGGACGCACGAGCTGACGCCGGTGCTCGCCCTCGACCTGAACGTCTCCTATCAAGCGGACGATCGGATTTCGGGACCGCTCACGCAGCAATCGGAGCTCGACTCGCGCGACCCTGCCGGCGGTTTCTTGCTTGGGGGGCTCGACTTCGTGGCCGGCTTCGACGCCTCCCACGCCGTAACGATCGCTGGTACGACGTACCCGGGCGTGAAGTACCTCGAGGACCGGCAGATTCAATGCCTCCAGGCGGGCGGGGCGGCGTGTCAGGATCTTGCGCCGTATCTCGATCGCAACGACCTCCTCTCCTCGCAACCGTACCGGATGAACCCGTACGGGGTCGAGCTGGATGCGTTGTTTCCCCTCTATACCCGGGGCCTGGACGGCACGTTCGACTTGAGCCACGAGCGCCGCTGGCTCGCGCGCGCCGGTCTCGACTGGCAGATACGTTCCTCCCAGCGGCTCCAGGTCGGTGGTGAATTTGAGCGGTTTGATACCCGGCGCTACGCGTCGGGCCTGATCAGCGCGTTCGGGGTCAACGCCTACGTCGAGCGGCCGGTCCGCCAGGGTGCCTGGGTCGAGGATCGCTTTGAGCTCGGGGCGTTGGTGCTTGTGGGCGGGCTGCGCTGGGACCGGTTCGATTCACGCGCGCTCTATCCGCGGACCCCCGGCCGGATCTCCAGCGATACGGTGGCTTTCGATCCGGCAGACCCCACGCGCTACTTCGTTCGAGCACCGGCGCACACGGCGTGGAGTCCGCGGTTTCAGGCCGAGTACGCCCTGTCGACCCACACGCAGGTTCGCTTCTCCGCGGGCCAGCAGGTGCAGACGCCGGCCTTCGAGTGGCTGTTTCAGCGTAAGAACACCGATCTTGCACAGTCGAATCGCTCGATGGCGATCGGCCGCGATCTCGACTTCTCCCGCACACAGACCTTGGAGCTGGGTCTCCGGCGCGAGCTCGACAGCGCGACGGTGCTGGACCTCGCGGTTTACACCAAGGACATCCCCTCGGGCGTCGTCATCCGATTGACGCGGCTCCCGGATCCGGCCTTCGGAGGAACGCCGGCCGACTTTCGGCTGTTTGCCAACGAAGACGTAGGATACGTTCGAGGAATCGATGTGCGGGTCGAACATCGAATCTCACCGTTGCTGGCGAGCTGGTTGGCCTATACCTACCAATCGGGCTCGGCGCTGGATGAGAGTCGCCAAGTGGTCGCGGGATCCGCCGCGCTGACCCTGCCGGACGGCTGGCGGGGCGGCACGCGCCTGGGCGCGATCCTCGAGAACACCGGCGTGTTCGCGACGTTTCGACTCGGGAGCAACCGGCGCTACACCCGGGAGTCCAACCAGGGTCTCGGCCTCACCATCGGCGAGGGCGTGTTCCCGATCGGTGAGGTGAACGGTAGTGCTTTGCCCACGCTCAGGACTGTGGACGTGCGCGTGACCCGTGCCTTGAAGCTCGGGCGCTTCGGCGGCACGTTCTTCGCCGAATCGCGGAACCTGTTGAACTGGTCCAACCTGGTGGACATCTTCACGGAGACCGAGTCCGTTACGAACGCCGCGTACCGCAGTCGTTTTCTCAGCGATCAGGCAGGTCAGTTGATGGCTGAAGCGGGAGACAACGGCCTCGCCACCACCGACCCTCTCTCGGGTGACCCGGCGGTTGATCTCTCGCAGCCGGGCGTGTGTGCCGGTTGGACCTCGCGCAACTCCCCCGGCAGCTACGCCGGCGGCCCGGCCGACTGCGTCCTGCTGCAGGGCGCCGAACGGCGGTTCGGCAATGCCGATGGGTTGTTCACGCAGACCGAGTTCACGAAGGCGTTCGGGGCCTGGTACGACTTGGCGAACGCGCCGTACCGGTTCTACGGCTCGGGGCGGCGCATCCGAGTCGGGATGGAATTCCGGTTCTAAGTCGCCCGCACCCCGTTCACCACCAGGTCCACCGCGGCTTCCTTCCACCGCTCCCTCAGCGCCGGCTCATCGGCGCCGAGGGGGCGGGCGCTTGCCGCGATGACCGATTCCATCCCCAGGTAGCCCACCATCAGGACAAGGGCTTGGGCAGCCGTGACGTGCGGGTCCAAGTCGTCGCGAACCTGGCCGAGGCCCTGCCCCTCGGCGAGCAACACGACCAATCGCTTGATCGCAGGAGCGAAGGCTCCCCCTGGGTCGGGATGGTGCGCCAGAAAGTCGAACAGGGCCGCGAGCGTGACGCGGAGGCCATCGAGTGGCCGGCCCGACGGCAGCGCGAGGGCGGCGAGCGCGCCCTCGAGCTCACCCGCCGCCTGCGCCAGCACCGCTTGAAAGAGACCGCGCTTCGAGTGGTAGTAGTAGAACAGCAGCTGCTTGTTCACGCCCGCCCGGCGAGCGATGTGCTCCACGCGCGCCCCCGCGAACCCGCGCTTGGCGTACTCCTCTCGCGCCGCTGCGATAATCCGTAAAGCCCTACTGTTACTTAGCTTAGGTGACACGGTCTCATTTCCTCAACCAGTTGGTTGAGGAAATCTAATGCCCTTCGGTCGGCGCCGCCACCGCCCGGCCGCTCGGCTTCAGGGTGGTCGGCCAGCCCACGCCGAGATCGTTCCAGTTAAGGATCGCGTTGAACGCCAGGGCGAAGCTCCCCTGGGTCTCCCACCGCCAGAACGGCCGAATCGCGAACAACACCACGTGCCCCTGGCCCACCGGCGCGTCGAGCACCGCGGGACGTCCCGCCAGCTCTTCGCCCGCCACGAGCAGGCCGGAGAGCCGCAGCGAGTCCTTCTTCTGATGGAAGCTTAGCACCACGCGCGGCCGCGCCCGCGCCTGCTCCCGCGTCAGGTCGGCGTCCTGATCCTCAGGCACCTCGGTGCTGGTGTCCACCTGGAAAAGGGGTGTCTGGTTGAAATACACCGCGAGCGTATCGGCGTACCCGTAGGCGATTGGGCTCTTCGAGTCCCGCGTCACAGCCCGGTAGATCCCCCCCGACGCGCGCAGCTGCCGCGCCGGAGTGATATCCACACCTCGGGTGATGCCGTAGTCCGTGAAGACGGCGGCGGTGCCCCCTTCCGTGATCAGTACGCCGCCTGCCGACACCCAATCACGCACCGCTCCCATGCCGTCGAGCCCGATCCCGGGTCGAACGTCATCGGTCGAGTCGATCCCTCCCAGGTTCGGCGTCTCGGCCGTGCGCTGCCACGGAATCTTGGGTCCCGTCATCGGCAACCCGTTGACGATTGCCTGAGCGTTGTTCGTCACGTATGGGAAGACGAGGACGTCGAACCGCTTCAGCAGGTCACGGTCCTTGAGCTGCTGCACGCTCAGATAGCCGTACGGGATGCGCAGCACATCGAGCGCGTAGCGCACCCAGCCTTCATTCTGCGTGTTGAGCCAGGAGTGCACCAACCCGATCCGCGGCACGTCGAGCTCGTGCCGGGCTACCTGCGGCACCGCGCGCACGCCGGTGACCGTGAGGCCAAGCGAGTCGGCTGCCTGGGAGATTCGCCCCTCGACCCCGGGAGTCGCCGGGATGATCGTCGTCCCCCGTCCCCACACACGCCGGTCCACACTGAACGTGTCCTCGCTCGCCCACATCCTCACGTCGCGCAACGCGAATCGCAATTGGGTGAGCCCACTCTCCGTCGTCGGCGCGATGAGATAGGCACCGGCGCCCTTGACCCCGGACACCTGACCCCTGACCCGGGCATCGGCCCTCAGCGGCGCGAGCGGAGCCGTGAACACGGTGGTGTCGGTGATCGGGTGCAGCACCACATTGCGGACGTACTGCAGCGTCCACCCGGTGTCGTCGTACGGGCGCGGGTCGTCGGGCCCGTAGTCCTGTCGGCTGAAGTAAGTCTTCGCGAGCGAGCCGTACGGCTGGTCGAGCCGCACCACGTAATCGCCCGTCGCGACGTCCACGCCGCCCGCCTTGAAGGGCCGTTCGGCACGCTGCACTTCGAGTCCGTGGAAGCGGAGCAGGTTGACGAGATTCGCCGCCTCCACCGGTCGCGCCTGATTGGCGGGAATGTGGAAGGCGTTCGGACCGTCCTTGGCGCGTCCGCGCTCCACCCCCCGCACACCCTTGCGGTAGAACTGATCGAGATAGCGGTGCCCGTTCCGGGCCATGTAGTTCAACGCGACGAGCAGCCCCGACTGCTGGTAGTTGATGTTGTTGCGGATGCACCAGCGCACGCCGTTGAGGGGCGGGTTGGGCCGGAACCACTCGACCGACGTCTGCCGCTCGGGGAGCCGCACGGTGTGGCAATCGGCCCCGCGCGACGTGTAGGTCTCGTAGAACCGACCGATCGAATTGTGCCCGTTCGCCACCCAGAACATGTAGTTCGGCGTCCACCCGTCGTAGAAATCATGGGTCCACACGCCGGGGAGCCCCCGCTTGGTCAGCTCCGTGATCTCCTGAAAGGCCAATTCGTGCCATTCGTCCACCACGATCGGGTCGAGCTCCCGGTTGTAGGGCCCGGTGCCCGTGGAGGTGTACAGAAACGGGACCGACTCGTGGAGGTCGTGCAGGACCGTCGGGTGCCAGGTGAAGAACCCTTCCATCATCGTCCGGGTGAGGACCTGCGACATCACGATCCCGTCCCGGTTGTTGTCGTGCGCCGTGTACCGGCCCCAATAGATCAGCCCCGGACCCACGTTCTTATGGGCTTTCCGATAGCGGTACGTGTCGACCATCCGGTCCCGGCCATCGACCTCGGTCACTGGTGTGATGAGTGTGATGATGCTGTCGCGTATCTGTCGGATGAACAGGGTGTCCTCCACGGCCAGCCGATAGGCCAGCTCCATGAGCATTTCGGGGGAGCCCGTCTCGGGCGAGTGGATCGATCCCGAGGCCCAATAGATCGGCTTGCCGGCGGCGATGAGGCGCTGGGCCGAGTCGGCCGACAGCTTGCGCGGGTCGGCGAGCGCGGCCGTGATCTGCCGGTACGACTCGAGCCGCGTGATCGTACCGGAGTCGGCGATGGCGGCCACGATCATCGGCCGCCCTTCATCGCTCGTGCCCAAATCGAACACCTTCACGCGTGGCGACGCGTCGTCCAGAGCGCGGAAGTAGCGCGTGATGTCGGCGACGTAGGACAGCCGGCCGACCGTTCCCGGCACATACCCAAGCACCTGCAGCGGCGTCGGGACCTTGGGGTCGGCGGGAAGGTGGTCGGTGAGCTCGGTGTTGAACCGCGGTTCGGTCGTCAGCTCGCGGATTTTCGCGGTGTAGGCGGAGTCCACACGCGCGGGCTGCTGGAGCGCGATGAGCGCCAGGACGGCGTAGACCATGCCAGGTTCTCCGGAATGCGGGGGAGGCCTTCCTTCAGAAACGCGATCACGAGCCGGTTCACTTCGTCGGGGGCTTCCTCGGCCGCGGCGTGCCCGGCGCGCGGGATGACGATGAACGCCCCACGCTGCAACTCTGTCACGAGCCGGCTCCCGTCGCGCACCGGGATCCAGCGATCCTCGGCGCCCCACACCACGAGCGTCGGCGCGGCGACGGCGCCGAGCCGCCCGACCAGCGTGTCGAACCTGAACTCCCGCAGCACGCCTCGCAAGGCGCGCCCGAAGCCCGGCTCCGACACCGGCGCGTAATACTGGTCTACGTCCGCTTCCGTCACTTTGCTGGGATCCGCATACGTCGAGCGCAGCAGGCGCCCCGTGATCCAGCGCCCCCGTAGCGCCGTCGCCACACCGCCCGCTCCCGGCCACCGACCGACCTTCAGGATCGCGGGCCACCGCACCCCGAACCCGGCGGCGTCGATCAGTACGAGCCCCCGCACGCGGTCGGGATACGCGAGGGCGACCTCGGCGGCGATCGCGCCGCCCATCGAGTGACCGACGAGCACGGCGGAAGGCACGCTGAGCGAGTCGAGGAGCGCTGCGACGAGCCGCGCGTACGCAGCGTTCCCGTAGCCGCGCGCCGGCTTGTCGGAGAATCCGAAGCCGCGGTTGTCGAACGCGATCACGCGATACCCCGCGGCAAGGACTGCCGGAAGCGTCTTGCGCCAGCTGTACAGCGACGCCCCGAAGCCATGGATGAACACCACCGGCGTGCCTTGCCCCGTGTCGATTACGCGGAGCCGCGTGCCGTCCACGACGCGGTACTGCGCGCGGAACGGCGTACCGGCCGGGTAGCGTTCGCTCGCGGGCATCTCCGCCGCGCGACATGCGGCCGCGGCGAGGCACAGCGCTGCCAACGAACGACGCGCAGTCACGTGATCGTACGCAGCGCTCGGCGGGCGAGCGCCGCCAGCAGTGGGTGGGAGCTCCACAGGCCGGCAACCTGATCGCCGGTGCCGGCCGTCACGACGACCTGTGCTTCATCGACGACGAGAATGGTTGAGGCGTCGGCCGGGGCGGAGATTGCTTCGGAGACCAGGCCCTCCGCGTCGGCCGGAAGCTCTCCGGCAACCCGCAGCTCGACCGTCGCGCCGGCCGCCCCGCGCTTCGCCGCATGCCGCCAGGCGGGGAGCGTGGGCCGCCACAGGTCGGCGGCGAGCACGCCCTCCACCCGTTCGGCGCGCGCCACGAGCTGAAGGATCAAGTTGGCCACGGCGCGTGCGCCGGCGACCTCCTTCGTAACCGGCTCGAGCGGATGAGACGCGTCGCGCAGCGCCCGGGCGAGGCGGTCCAGCGCCTCTCCCTGCAGCGTCGCGAGGGCGGCGAGGAGCGCCTGCGGATCGGTAGGCTGGTAGCGTGTGGGCCGGCCCACTGCGCGGCGCGCCGCTCCCCGGGTCACCAGGCCTTCGAGCGCTCCATACGCATTGGCGCGCGCCACCCGGGCCGCGCGGGCGACGGCGTATCCGGTGGAGGGTCCCAATCGGAGCAGCGTTGCGTATACGAGGGATTCGGTCGGCGTGAATCCAAAGGGCGTGAGGTCGAGGCGTGACATTCGTAGTAGTGAATACTACTACGTCAGCGCACTTGCTCGCGCAACCCCAGGCCCCCAGGCCCTAGGCTCGAGCCCTCTCAGACCACTTCGACCGGGATTCCCAAGAGCCGGGCGATGAGTGCGAGCCGAAACGTTACGTCGGTCTGTCGCTGCGCGGGACTCTTCCCCGGTCCCTCGAGGGGGAAGTAGTGCGACACCACCGGGTTCGAGGACCTGGGTAGCATGCGCAGGCTCTTGGGGCTCCAGATTCCTTGGTCGTCGGTTTCACTATAGAGCCGTGCCAGCACCTTCGAGGCGCTGGGGACCTGGCGGAGGATGCCGAGCCGGGCCAGCAGCTCGAGCCAGTACACGGCGAAGGGCACATCAGTGATCCGCCCCTGCGCGTCGGCGTGAAGGGGATCGCCGAGGATTTCGAAGGTCGGCTTGAGGAGCTTCTTTCCGGCCAGAATGAAGAACGCCCGGCGCGGCGACGGCGTCGAGAAGTAATGCGCCAGCCGTTCCAGAAAGCCGGCCCGCTCCCGCTGCACCGCGGGCATGAACGCGAGCGTCTCGACGGAGAACACCGTCGGGGGGTAGGCGAGGGGGTCGAGCACCGTCTTGCGGTGCGCCTTCTTGAACGGCTTCAGGGCCAGCTCGCTGCGCAGGTAGAGCGAGATGTCGCTGGCGAGGCGATGGGCCGCGCCGCGCAGCCGCGGGTCGTCCACGTGAGCGCCCCGCGCCAGCGCGGCCCCTGCGGCCTGCACTCCCATCCCCCGCGCCCACAACCCGAGTCCGCGGTCGGTCTTTGCGGCACGCTGGAACTCGACCAGCAAGGCCGGGTCCTCGTCACGCGACAGCAGCCGGAATAGAAAGCGGTCGGCGAAGCGGAACGGGCGCATGTCGCCCGGCCAGCCCAACTCGAGGAGGCGGCGGTATTGGTAGACCGTGCCCGTCTCCTTCCACCCCATCGCCTTGGACGGACCCGGCGCCAGCAGGTTGGCGCCCCACAATCCTGTCTCCTTCTGCTTCCGAACGATCGCCAGCGCCTCCTTGTACTGGAGCAGCTGGGCCTGAAGTGCCGCGACCCGTTCCGGATCGCGTGCCGATTCGGGGGCCACCTCGGTGAGCGCCCGGTACTGAATAGGTAGACTGGCGGCCTCGAACAGCCACGAAAGGGGCAGCTTGTGCGCGGAGGGAATCTCCAACGGGCCGCTCCAGGGGTGCGAGGGGAGGGGGCAAGGCTAAAACGGGCGCTAAGTTACGTGGGACGGGCGAGATCGGCAATCGCCTGAAGTTCGGTCATCGCGCCGTCGTGTAAGTGTCTGCAGAATATACTGTTGCGTACTGCCGTCAGTTATGCAGATTCCTGCACCTGCGGGTTACGGCGCACGGCAGACGACCGTGTGGATCGTACCCACGCGCCCCGCCCCCACCCCTGCCTCGCTCGTCAGCACCATGGTCGAGTCGTCGCGAAAGTCGATCGCCTCACCCTGCACCTCGAGGCCCGCGATGTCGCACGGGCGTTCCCGGGCCGGGCTGAGGCGCCCCTCGGCACCGGCGATGAGCAGGTAGATCTCCGTATACGTGCGGATCGCGACAAGACGCCCGTCCGGCCGAATGGCCGCGCTCGTCACTAGGCGACCGGCCTCCCCATTGGGGCGGATGTCGAGCGTTTGCACGAACGCCGCGGTAGCAACCCCTTGCTCCGCCCACTGCGCGCGCGTCACCCGATAGACACGAATCTCGCCCGTGCGTCCCTTGCTCACGAGGTAGAGCGCACTGTCGTGCGGGGAAACGTAGATCGCCTCGACGTCGTGCGCGCCGTCCGGGTAGCGGAGGCGCAGCACCGCGGGGGCGGCTGTGGTGCGGAGTGTGTCGCCGGGCCCCGTCGGCGGATCCGGCTCCGCGACAGCGTACACGGTGACCGAGGACCGCTGCTCTTGATTGTCACCGGTATCGGCGAGATAGACGCAGCTTCCTGTGCGCCGCGGCCGGCTCGGTCGGGGGCAGGGCCCGATCGCCATGTCCTCCCAGTCGACCGCGTCGGCGCCGGGCACAAGGAGAAACCCGAGGTCGCGCCCGCGCAGGTCGGTCGCATAGAGGTACGGGCCGTCGCCCGAGTCGTTGTGGGTCCAGATCACGGCGGGATGCGCGCGGCTTACCGCGACGCCGGAGCTTTCACGGACGCGAGGACTCGCGAACGTCCCCGTCTGGGCGGCGGTCGCGGCCTGCACGACGAGCAGTGCGGAGAGCAGCATGGCCATCAAGAGAATCGGCTTGCTCGCCCTCCGGCAAGGGGTGATAATTCGCGGATGCTCGAGGCGTTGCGCTCACGTCCCGTCGCGAAACTGCCGGCCCACGTCCGCCTGTCAGGTCGCATCCTGTTCCTCTGCGAAGACGCCGCCCTGGTCAAGAGCCAGCTCGCGGGAACGGACCTCGCGTGGACACCCGCGATCAAGTTGCGCAACGACATTTCGACCGACGAGATCACTCCCGCCTACATCTGCTACTACTACGACGACACCCTGGGGGAATTCCCCTACCTCGGCCTCAAATGCGGCGAGGAATTCCCCGTCACGCGCGGGACGGTCAAGCGCGGCGGGTTCGTCGCGTCGGTGAGCGGCAAGCGGCGGGGCAAGGGCTCCTCCCGCGAACAGTCGCCCTACGCCGAGATGTGCGCCGGCGTGAAGCTGGTCGTCGCGGAGAACATCGAGCGTATCTACCGGGAGAACTGCCAGAACCTCGGCATCCTCACCACGACCGACTTCTCCATCATCGACAAGGTGCGGCGCGGCGAAGAGATCCCGCTTTCGACATTTACCGACGGCGAAGGCGAAATCACGCGCGGCATCATCGAGTACGGTGGGCTGTTCAACTACAACGTCGCGCGGCTGCAAGGCAAGGTGGTGCTCACGCCACCGAGCACCCCTCGACGCCCAATGACCCTGGGCGAGAAGATCCTCGCGCGGCGCTGGGTCGTGGATCCCTCCAAAGGGAAGATCGGCGTCCCCGCGGTGAAGCCCGGTGATGAAGGGTTCGTCCTCACCGACATCCGCTTCAGCCACGAGTACGTGACGCCGATGGCGGCGATCTTCTTCGAGCAGCTCGTCGGCAAGGACGCCAAGGTGAACGACCCGGGCTCGATCCTCATGTTCCGGGACCACCTGACGTTTCTGCCCGAGGCGATGACGCCGGAACGGATCAAAGAAGGGTTGCTCGACGTGGCGTTGCAGCTCGAGAAAAAACAGCGCGCCTTCGCCGAGGCGCAGGGGATCAAGCTCTACGGCGAGCTGCGCCTGGGCCACCATGGGTCCGAGGCGATCTGCCACTCCAAAATGCTCGAGTCCCATGCGCTCCCGGGGCAGGTGATCATCGGCTCCGACTCGCACACGCCGCACGCGGGCGCCGTGGGGTGCGTGGCGTTCGGCGTGGGCACGACCGCCATCTTCAACTCCTGGATCACGAAGGACGTGCGCCTGCAGGTCCCCGAGACGGTGAAGGTCGTCGTGCGCGGCAAGAAGCTCGACAACGTCACCGCCAAGGATTTCATGCTCGAGATCCTGCGCCACCCGTACGTGAAGAGCGGCCGCGCCATCGGCAAACTGGTGGAGTACTGCGGCGATGCTGTCGAGTCGCTGTCGGTGGACGAACGCGCCACGATGACGAACATGACCGCCGAGGTGGGCGGCTTCACCGGCTACGTGGCACCCGACGCGAAGACCGCCGACTACCTGATGGACTATCGGGGCATGTCCCGGGCGGAGGCGGAGCGCCTGAGCATGGGCCTGGCGAGCGATCCCGACGCCGAGTACTGCGAGGTGATCGAAATCGACGCGGGCGAAATCCGGCCGATGATCGCCCTCCCCGGCGACCCGGGGAACGGGCTGCACATCGGCGCGGCGGAAGCGCGCATCAAGGTGGACATCGCCTACGCCGGGTCCTGCACCGCGGGCAAGAAGGAAGACATGGACATGTACGCGCGCGTGCTGCGGGAGGCGACCGCACGCGGGGCGCGAGTCGCGCCCTGGGTGCGGTTCTTCATTCAGTGCGGGTCCCAGGATGTGAAGCGGTACTGCGAGGAGCGCGGATACCTCGAGATCTTCCGGCAGGTCGGCGCCACGTTTCTCGAGCCGTCGTGCGGCGCCTGCATCAACGCGGGGCCGGGGGTTTCGAAGACGCGGGATGAGGTCACGATCAGCGCCATCAACCGCAACTTCCCGGGCCGTTCCGGGCCGGGCCAGCTCTATCTCGCCAATCCCTACACCGTCGCCGCGTCGGCGATTACCGGCTACATCACGCCGTGGGAGCCCTCGTCGAGCTAGGGCCTACGGCAGGCTTCCCCGGATCCGTACCTTCAACGCCCGCGCCCCGCTCCCGAAGTCCTTCGCCGAGGTAACGGTACTGATCGTCGAGTCGGGGACTTGTTTCGCCGTGATTGCGAACGCCCCGTTCATCGTCCCGCGGAACGTGGTGAGCTCCAGTCCACCGCCCGACTGGGTCCGCCCCCTGCCGTAGGTCGACGCCGTGGTGCGGAGGTGCCCGCCGCGCGCGAGCCACGCCCTGACCGACGAATCCGCCTCCTGGTGGATCATGAAGCCGGTGCCCGTCCCCGCGGTGTCCGGTGCGAAGCGCGTGCTGAGCGAATCGTCCACCGGCGCCCGCCCCGCCCCCAGGATAAAGAATACCGAGTCCACCGTCTGCGTCGTCGCGCTGTAGCCGTTCCAGCCGAGCACGGCGCTGAGATCGGCGATGACCGAGTCACCGGCTTGTGTGGCACGGATATCGAGCTCGATCCCAACGACGCGAGTCGTGTCACCCCCGGCGGCGACGCGGGACGCGCGATCGATGTAGGGGAACACGAGCAAGGCCAGCGTCGGAAACAGCGTGTCGCCGATCAGGGCCGAATCGAGGGCCCGCCGGACGGCGGCGATCTCCGGAGTGGCGATGGCGTCGGGGTCCACGCCACCCGCGTCGGAGCAAGCGGCGATGACGGATCCCAGCGCGATGAAAAACAGCAGCAAGCGTCGCATAGCGGGAATATGACGCTACTCGGGGTTCTCGGATACCGCCGGTCGCACGTCGCTGCGATAGGGACGCAGCGCGTCGCGCTGATACACACTGCGCGGATTCCACAGGACCCACGACATGATCCCCAACTCCTCGGCGGCACGGATCTGCTCGCGGATCTCATGCGGCGTGTAGCGGGGCAGGCGGCGGCCCAGGGTGAACGCCTGGAGAAACGGCCGGATCGCCGCGGACCGGGCCTGCGACCGCGACCGTTCGATCGCCTCGCGCAGCGCGCGCTTCACGATCGCGTATGGATTCGCGTTGGGCCGCTCGTAGCCGTACGCGCCCCGGTAGTAATGACTCGGGTACACCATCGGCAGCACCACGTCGGCGACCGTAGTGAAGTCCTCCCACACCTGCCCGATCCCGAGGTCGCCCCCCCCGGTCGCCGACGCCGTCAGACCGAAGATGTCGAACGTCACCGGCACGCCGAGCGGTTCGAGCCGCCGCACGAGCAGCTGCACGCTGGCACGCACGGCCGCCCGCTGCGTCTCCCCCGCCCGGCGCGAGGGAAAGATTGCCGTCGCCATCATCTCTTTCGGCTCATCGGGGAACCGCACGTAGTCGAACTGCACCTCGTCGAACCCCAGCCGCACCGCCTCCTCGGCGAGCTGTGCGGCGTAGATCCATACCGAGTCGTTGTAGGCGTCCACCCAAGCGCTGCCGATCCGGTCGCGCCACAACCCGCCGATGTCGCGCTGCTGCACCGACCACTGCGGCCGCCGCTCCGCGAGGAGCGGGTCCTTCGCCACGACGATGCGTGCGATCGCGTAGATGTGATGCGTCGCCAGCGTGTCGAGCCGCCTCCGCGCGTCGCGCGCCCGCAGGCACCGCGTCGCGCCGATGTCGCGTGCGATTTTCACCTGGGAGTCGTACAACATGCAACCGGTGTCGTCCTTCACGTCCACGACGAAGGCGTTGATCTCAGTCGAGTCAGCGAGGCGCACCAAGTGCCACAGCTTGCTCGACCCGAATGCCCACGCGTTGACGTACAGCGCCTTGATGGGGGGAGCGGCGGGCGATGCGCCGAACAGCGGCTCGGGCAGGACGTAGCGCAGCTCGGCGCCGCGCAGCCGCAGCCCGTCCGGCGACGCGGGGATCGCCTGGGCAAAAAGGCCGCGACTTGAGATCGCGGCCCAGAGCAAGAGTGCACCTGCCTGCCGAGCCAACTTCATAGGGGGTATCACGATAGGAAACGGCACCCCGCTAGGCAAGCAGCCGGGCTACCGCAACTGTAAGCTCTTGAACAGCAACGGGTAAGTCGCCAGACTCTGGCCCCGGTACTGGGGCCGGAAGCCGAACAGCATCACCCGTCCGGTTCCCTGGCGCACTTCGAGCAAGCCGGCCTTCCCCGCGACGCGCTCGGGATGCAGCACCCAGCCCGAGAGCAGGACACGCTCAGGGTCGTCCGGCCACCGACCGATCACGCGGACGACGCTCGAATCGAGCACGTCAAATGCGGGCCCGCCCTGAAACCAGACTGCTGTTTGGCGAGGCATACCGCTGGCCACGGCGTTCGTGGTATCCAGCTCTAGTCGGAAGATCGAGCCAGGGGCGTAAAACTCCTCGTCGGGCACGCCCTCCAGCACGTTGCGCACCGGCAGGAGCAGGGCCTGCACCGCGAAGCGGCTCGCCTCGTTCAACGCGACGAGCGTCCCGCCGTCGAGCACGAATTGCCGCAGCGCCTGCGAGCCGTCGGGGCCGATGCCGCCGGCGTACGGCGCCGGGTAGCGGGGCGCGGGAAGGCCCTCGAGGATTTCGCTCGGCGACTGATCGGGCAGGACGATGACGTCGAACTTCTCCTTGAGCTTCCCGGCGCGGACGACCGAATCCACGAGGGGCTGGTAGGGCACCTTCCACGTGTCGAACACCCACCGAGTCCACCCTTCGTCCATCGCGGCGTCGTACGATTTGTAGAGCGCCACGCGCGGCACGGTGACGAGGTCAGTCGCCACGAATCCCGGATACGCGGGGGTTGCCCTCGGCGCCGCAACGGGCGCCGACAGCGGCACGCGCAGCGAGTCCGCCGCGGCTACGGCCGTCACACCCATCAGCAGCGGCAGCGTGTGTGCCGTCACGTCGTACGGCCGCTCCGGCGGCCCGCCCGGATAGAGACGCCGGTCCGGGTAGCGCTGCACCTCGAGCAGCGCTTTCGCGAACGCGGCGTACGGTTGGCGCAGCACGACGACGTACGTCCCCGCCGCGTGCCGTTGCCCCTGCAACGTGAACGCCTGTTGGGCGGTGCGGAACTCAACCTGTCCGCGCTGCAGGATGCCGAGCAGTGTGGCGAGCGCGATCGAGTCCTGCCGCGCGGGGATAACGTACGCGTAGGGCCAGTCCCGCCATCCGCGTACCGCGCGCCGCTCCACCGCCAGGAAGCTCGCGAGCCAGCGGTCGCGATCGCGGGCGGCGTTCACCAGCAGCGCGTACGCGCCGTCGGTCTGGTAGGCCACGATGTCGCGCAGCGTCCAGCGGCCTCCCGGCCACGGATGGGGGAAATTCCAGGAGCGTTCGCGCGGATTGAAGCCCCGGGACCGCGCCTGCAAGCGGTCGAACGGCACGTCGATCGGGGACGCGAGACGCCCACTCGCGGTTTCGGAGAGGATGCGCACGCCGCCGTGGTAGTGCTGGTACGCCCGTGCCGGCGTCCACGCGTCGTACGTGGAGTTGACCGAGATCCCCGTCTTGCCCTGGCTCGCGAGGTCCCACGCCATCGCCGAGCCGAGGGCATTCACCCCGTCGATGAGAAGCGGGTCCACGTTCGGCTCGACTGGGTCGAGATAGGGCGGCAGGAACAGGCGCGCCCCCTCCGACCCCATCTGATGGATGTCGTGCACGATCTGCGGGTGCCACACGTTCTGCAAGGAGTCGACCGTGAGCTGGGTTTCGACCTGCGTGAACGCGTACCAGTCGCGGTTGTTGTCGTGACCCGTGTAGTGGTGGTATAGCTCCGGCGGCTCGCTGCCCTCGGCGGGTGTACCGAGCGTCCGGTTGTACCACTTCGTCACGATCGTGACCCCGTCCGGGTTCTGAGACGGGACGAGCCACAGGATCACGTTGTGGAGAATCGCCCGCGTGGTGGCGCTGGTGTCGGTTGCGAGTCGATAGGCGAGCGCGACGGGGGTCAGATGCCCCCCGACTTCGGTCGAGTGGATGCTCGACGTGATCAGCACGATCGTCTTGCCATCCCGGAGCGCTTCCTGCGCGGCGCGCGTCGTCCGGAGGGTGCGGGGGTCCGCGAGGCCGGCGTTCAGCTGCCGATAGCGATCGAGCTGTCGGAGGTTGCGCGGGCTCGAGATGACCAGCGCGACGAACGGCGCACCCAACGTCGTCTTGCCCAGCTCGCGAAAGTCTACGCGGTCGCTCGCGCGCGCCAGCGCTTGATAGTAGCGCACCAGCATCGGCCATTCGGCAAGCTTGCGGTCGTCGCCCGGATCGAAGCCGAGCACCGAGCGCGGTGTGGGGATCACCGGCCGCTGCGCGGCCTGGGCAGCGGCCGGGGGGGGGAGGGGGCGGCGCGCCGGTGGTCGAGGACGCTGGGCGGCGAGTGGCACGGTGACGGCCAGCCACATCGCCGCCGCCGCTCCCAGCACGGGGCGGGACTGCCGCATCAATGTACGCTGCCCGCAGCCGCCGGCGGCGCGTCTCCCGTGCCGATCCAGTGGGCGAACCAGGTCCGGATCCGCTCCAGCCGGTCGACCAACAACCACGGCGGGCCGGTGCGGGACAGCCCGTGGTAGGAGCGCGGGTAACGGACGAACTCCGCCGGAATCCCGCGCTTGCGAAGCCACAGGAACAGCTGTTCGCCGTCGGTGATCGGGGTGCGCTTGTCGTCTTCGCTGTGCACGATCAGCATCGGCGTGCGGATGTTCTTTCCGAACGTCATCGGCGACAGGGTCCGGTACAGCGAATCACTCTCCCACGGCACGCCGAAGAACTCGTAGTCGGTGAGCCCCTGGGCGTCGGACGAGCCGTACCAAGAATACCAATTGAAGATGGATCGGTCGGTCTCAGCCACCCGGAAACGGTTCGTGTGACCGACGATCCAGTTTGTCATGAAGCCGCCGTAGGAGCCGCCCAGCACCGCCATCCGCGTCGTGTCCACCCCACCCTTCGCGATGACGACGTCCACGGCCTGCATCAGGTCCTGGTAGTCCTCCAATCCCCACCGTCCGCGCGTCGCGTACGTGAACGCGTGCCCGTACCCGGTCGAGCCGCGGGGGTTGGTGAACAACACCCAGTACCCCTGGCCGGCGAGCATTTGGAACTCGGGGAACAGCACGTTGCCGTAGTTTGAGTGCGGGCCGCCGTGAATCGACAAGACCAGCGGGTAGCGCTTCCCCGCCTGGTAGCCGTGGGGCTTCATCAGCCAGCCCTGGATGCGCAGCCCGCCCGTCCCCGTAAACCAGAAGGTGTCGGCCGGAATCACCGCTACCGCGCCCACCAAAGAGTCGTTGAACGACGTCACCCGTCGCTCCAGCGCCGGCGTCGCGACCGGCGCCACCCACAGCTCGGTGGGATGCGTCACGTCGCTCGCCGTGTAGGCGACCGAGCGGCCGTCCAGGCTGCGCGAGAAGCCGCGCAGCTGCCGCTCCCCCGTCGTCACCTGTCGCACCGCTCCGCCCGCCACCGCGACGGCGAACAGCTGGACGGTGCCGCGCGTGTCGGCGTCGAAGTAGAGCGTTTTGCCGTCGGGCGACCAGGCCGGCGCGCCGGGGTCGAGCGCCCAATCGGCCGTCAGGTTGCGCGCCGGGCCGCCTGCCGCCGGAATCAGGCACAGGTCGTTCTCCTCGCCCCGGCCCTTGGCGCAGGTGAACGCAATCGTCTTGCCGTCGGGGGACCAAGCCGGGTCGGTGCTCTCGGTGAAGCCGGTCGCCAGGCGGCGTATCGCACCGTCGGCCACGGTCAGCAGATAGATCTCGGGGCGCATCACATCGCGCACCTCGAGTGTTTCCGTCGAGTCTTGCACGAACGCGATGGTCTTGCCGTCGGGCGACCACGCGGGGGCGTTCTGGCTCAGATCGCCGCTGGTGAGTTGGCGGGGCGCACCGCCCTCGAGCGGCACGGTGTACAGGTGGCTCGGCCGGCGCGTCTCGCGCGGTGGGAGGAAGCCGCGCTCGTCCGCCACGATCGGAATCGACGTGTACACCCGGCCGTCGAAGCGTTTGGGATCGGGCCCGCGCGTGATCGCCGTGGGCGATACGCGCGTCCGCCACGGCTGCTGCTTCGCGCTGTCGGGCTCCGCGCCGCGCCAGCCGAACAGGAGCCAACGCCCGTCGCGGGAGAACGTCGGCGACCCGTGCACGCCCTTGATCTGAAACGCCTCGCCCCCCGGCGCACCCGTGCGCAAGAACCAGATGTCGTCTTCCGATCCCTCACGCCGGCTCGCAAACGCCAGCAGTGAGCCGTCGGGCGACCACGCCGGACTCGACGCTTCCGTCGAGGGGCTGGTGTAGCGGTAGGCCGGCGCCGTCCCGTCCGCCGCCGCCATCCAGATCTCGCTGTGGCGCCGGTCCTTGTCCTCGACAACCGTCGTGACCGTGAACGCCACGCGGCGGCCGTCGGGCGACAGCCGCGGGTCGGCGAGAAACGTCAGTTTGTAGTAGTCGGTCGCCTGCCAGGGGCGGGGAGTCTGGGCGGAAAGGCGGTCGGGCGGACGGGCGGTCAGGGTAAGGGCCGCGATGACGAGCTGCCAGCGGGTCTTCATACAGAGACGCTCGGCTGAGGTCTGGGGACAGGAAAACTACGGCATCCCGCCCCGAGACGCGACGGGCGGCCGGCTGCATGCCGACCGCCCGACCGCCCGACCGCCCGTTACGGCAGTTTGTGCAGCTCCACGCGCCTGTTCTGAGCCCGTCCGTCCGGCGTCGTGTTCGTCGCCACCGGGTTCGCGGGGCCGTAGCCGCGCGCGGTCATCCGGGTCGGGCTCACGCCCTTGCGAGCCAGGTAGAAGCGCACCGCGATCGCCCGATTGCCCGACAGGCGGCGGTTCAGGGTCAACGATCCGGTATTGTCGGTGTAGCCCGCGATCTCGATCCGAATCTCGGGATTCGCGATCAACGACGCCGCCACCTGGTCGAGCACCTCGTACGAGGCCGTCGTCAGGACGGAGCGCCCCGTCTGGAAGGTGACGCCCCTGAGGATGAGCGTCGGCCGCGGGGCCGGTGCGCCCGGCGTCGCCGCGGCCGGTGCGCGCTCCTCGAACAGGAGCAGGCAGCCGAACTGGTCCACCCGGGAGCCCGCCGGCGTGTTGGCGCACCGGTCCTGCGGATCGACCACGCCGTCGCCGTCGGTGTCCTTGGCGATGGGGCACCCGTTCGCGTCCACCTGCGTCCCCGGCGCCGTGTTGGGGCAGCGGTCGAGGTTGTCCGGCACCCCGTCCGTGTCGCTGTCGGCCGGACAACCGGTCGCGTCGACGGGCGTCCCGGCGACCGTGTCGGGGCACTTGTCGATGCCGTCGGCCACACCGTCCCGGTCCCCATCCAGGGGGCAGCCGGTCGCGTCCACCACCGCGCCCACGGGCGTGTCCGGGCACTTGTCGACGCCATCCCACACCGTATCGTGGTCGGAGTCGAGGGGGCAGCCCGTCGGATCGACTGTAGCACCTGCGGGGGTGTCCGGGCACTTGTCGAGCCCGTCGTCCACGCCGTCGCCGTCGGAATCGGGCGGACAGCCCTTGGCGTCCACCGCAACGCCGGCCGGCGTGTCGGGGCACTGGTCGAGGCCGTCGAGAACCTTGTCGTTGTCCTGGTCGTGGGGACAGCCGGTGGCGTCCACCGTCGCGCCGGTAGGCGTGTTGGGGCAGCCGTCGGTGCCGTTCAAGACGCCGTCGCTGTCGGCATCGCTGGGGCAGCCGCGCTTGTCGACGGTCGCGCCGGTCGGCGTGTCGGGACAGGCGTCGCGCTTGTCGCCGACGCGGTCCTTGTCGGCGTCGGACGCCGGCGTGGCGTCTGCCTGGAACATCGCGAACCCGACCGAGCCCACGAGGTGGGTGGCCGACTTGTTGCTGAACAAGCCGCTCGGTTGCGGGGTGCCGTTGGTCGTGGGCGTATAGATGCCGCGGCCCTCCACCCGTAGTGCCACGCGATCGCTTAGGAAGATTCGGGCGCCCGCGCCGCCATGCACGCCGCGGTCGGTGAACTTGTAGGGGTTGGTGCCGCCGAAGTCGAGCGCCGAATAGCCGCCCAGGACGTAGAACGAGAGCCGGTCGCGGTTCAGGGGGCTGAGCACCAGGCTCACTCCGCCGATGATCGGCTCGATCTCCGTCGAGGGTCCAACGCTGTGCGGCGGCTGGAACAGCACCTCGAACTCGAGGCCGATGGCGGGGCCGAGCGCGTACGCGAAACGCACGCCGCCCCCGATCTTGTCGTCCAGGCCAAAGGCCTTGTCGTATTGCGTGAACGCTCCGAACGCGCCCACCTCGTAGCGCCGTTGGTACTGCGCCGCGAGCGCCGACGCGCCCAGGGTCATCGCCAGGCCTACCGCCGCGAGAGTCCGCACGGATTCCTCCGCTCTAGAAGAGCTGGCGCAGCTCCACGCGCCGGTTCTGGGCTCGGCCCGCCGCCGTCGTGTTCGGCGCGACCGGGACCGTCGGGCCGTACCCCTTGGCGGTCATCCGCTCGGGGGCGACGCCCTTCTGCGCGAGATACGCCCGCACCGCCTCCGCTCGCGACTGGGACAGCCGCTCGTTGGTGACCGAGGACCCCGTGTTGTCGGTGTGCCCGGCGATCTCGATGCGAATGTCCGGGTTCGCGACCAGCGATGCCGCGACGATGTCCAGCACAGTGAACGATTCCGGCTTCAGAGCCGACTTGCCGATCTCGAACGTCACGCCGCGCAGGATGACCGGCGTCCGCGCTTCGGTGAAGAGGATCGGGCAGCCGGCGGCGTCCACGCGCGTACCGGCCGCGGTGCCGGGGCACTTGTCCTTCGAGTCGTCCACGCCGTCGCCATCGGTGTCCTTGGAGCGTTGGCACCCGGCGCTATCTACCTCGGTGCCGGCCGGCGTGCTGGGACACTTGTCCAATCCGTCGGGCACGCCGTCCTTGTCGGAGTCGGTCGGACAGCCCGTCGCGTCCACGGTAGCACCCGCGGGCGTGTTGGGGCACTGGTCGATGCCGTCAGCCACGGCGTCGCCGTCGGCGTCCGTGGGGCAACCCTTGGCGTCCACCCGCGCCCCCGTCGCCGTCGCGGCGCACTGATCCAGCCCGTCGAACACACCGTCCGCGTCCGCGTCGGTCGGGCACCCGCGCGCGTCCACCTGCGCGCCATCGACCGTGTTGGGGCACGCGTCCAAGCCGTTGTAGACCTTGTCGCGGTCGGAATCGCTGGGGCAGCCTTGCGGGTCCACGATCGCCCCGGTCGGCGTCCCGGGGCAGGTGTCGCGCCGGTCGGCCACGCCGTCCCTGTCCAGGTCGCGGATCGCGCTGGACCCGGCGAAGATCGACAGGCCCACCGAGCCGACGACGTGCCCCGCCCAGTCGCCTCCCGCGAAGCCCGTCTTTGGAGCGTAGATCCCGCGCGCCTCGAGGCGCAGCGCGACCCGGTTGCTCAAGAAGATCCGGTCGCCGATGGCGCCGTGCGCGGCGTCGTCGGTGAATCGATAGGGAGCGGACTTCTCGAAGTCGAGCCGCGAGTAACCGCCGAGGATATAGAAGATGTTCCGTTCGCTGCCGAAGTTCAGCACCAGGCTGACGCTGCCGAGCGTGAGGGTGGGAGTCGCGGGACCCACCGTGGCGCTCGGGGATTGGTATCCCACTTCGCCCTCGATGCCGACGGTCCGGCCGAAGAAGTAGCCGATCCGGCCGCCGCCTCCGAGCTGGTTGTCCAAGTTGAAGACTTGGTCATACCGGGTGTATGTCCCGAACGCGCCGATCTCCCACTGGTGCGCCCGCTGGGCGGCCAGGGGGGAGGTCGGGGCGGCGGCGATAGCGAGCACCACGAGGGTCATCCGTGCGCGCATGGCGTAGGCTCCCTTCGGTGACGGGCTGACGGTTTTCCCACGGCTAATATAGTTAGCCGCTGGATTAGAAACCCCAGGTACAGCTGCGGCGCTGCCGTGTGACCAGGTCGACCCCTCCCAGGACCAAGCCGCGCGACGTCCCGTCGACCTCCCGCCACGTGATTCCCGCGGGCTCGACGAGGGTTCCCGCCCCCTGCGTGCCGCACATCTGGGTCCAAATCTGGGTGCCGACCGGGCCGGAGAACGCGCCCAGCGAGTCGCCGGTCACGACCGCGGCCATGGTCTCGGCGGCGTTCGTCGCCGCGCCGGCGTACATCCCGCCGACCAGGAGCGCGGCGTTCCCGACGTCGAGCAGGGCGAACTGGGAACGTCCCTCGGGCAGGACGCCGGGGGCGGCGGCCCAGGGGCCCGTGAAGAATCCCGACACGAGGCTCAGGGGCGCCGTGTCGCTCGTCACCAGCCGCTGGGGCGTGGCGTCCAATCCCCCGCCCGGCGGCACGCTGTCGGCCACGCCTCCGATCGTCACGACCCGCCCGTCCCGCACGAGCCCGCCACCGTAGGCGCGGGGACCCGGGAGCGCGGGCTGCTGGTACCAGCCGTCGATGTGCCCGTCGACGCCGATGCGCCCGACGTACACCGCACGCTGCGGCCGCCCTTGGCTATCCGTCCCGCCAAGTACGTAAATCCGCCCGCGGCGGACGACAGCGATGGCGCCGGCGACCGGGGCTGGCAGCGGCTCCAATAGCAGGAAGCGGCTGGTGACGAAGTCGGCGGTGACGTCGGCGCCCAGCACCGTCGCCTGGGCCCGGCCCGCCGCGTCGATCCCACCGATGACGTAGAGGGCACTCCCCGGGACCCGCGAGTTGTGGCGCGTGGCGACCGCCGCGGCGGCGAACGCCCGAGGCACGGGCAGCACGTGACTCAGCGTCGCGTCGGTGGTGTCGCGCTGGCGCACCCACGGGTCGATCGCGCCTCCTCCTCCCGCCGTGGCTCGGGCGACATAGACGCCCGAGTCCGGGGACATGATGATCTGGCCGCCGCTCGAAGACGGCTCCGCACCCCCGGCGGCGTACAATGTGGTGCTCAGCGTGGCTCCGGAGGGGAACTCGGCGGCGGCGAGCGCCACGCCGACCGGCGCGCGGGGGAAGGGTGCGCGGGGCTGCCACACGAGGGCCGCGGGATTGAAGGTCGGGGCCGGGAGGACGTGTATCGTGGCGGTGAGGCGGTGGCCGGTCCCTGTGATCACCGTGAGCGTGCCGGACGCCGCGGCGTCGGGAACGGTGGCGGTGATGGTGAGGGCACTCCAGGTGGAGTCGGCGATCAGGGCGTCGGTCTCGCCGCCGCCCGACCGCGGGAAGCGCACGGCGCCGCCGTTACGTGACGCGCCGAACCCGAATCCCTCGAGGACGACGCGCTGGCCACGGACGAGGATCGGCTCGATCGCGCCATCCACGTAATCGAGGCGGGCGCTCTCGAGGACAGGTCCCGACCCGTCGCCGCCGCAGCCCAGCATGACGAGGACGGCGGCGGGGAGCAGCCTACCGGTGGCCGTTCTCCCCACGCATGAACCGGAGGGCCTGGGACAGCTTGTCGGCGAGGGCCGACAACTCGGTGGCGCCATGGGCGAGATCTTCGATCGCGCGCAGCTGCTCGGCCGCCGCTGCCGCGACCGCTTCGGCTTCCTGAGTAGAGGTTTGCGCGGCGGTGCGCGCCTGTCCGAGCGTGTGGGTGATCTTGGCCGCGAGCTCGACGCTCTGGCGCCCGACTTCGGCGACCCGCTTGCCGGCCCGGGCCGTCTCCGCCGCCGCTTCCGCGATGCGGTCGAGGTCTTTTACCCAGTCGGCCGAGTTTAGTACCACCTGGGCCAGGTCGCCGCGGATGCGCTCGAGCAGCTGGGCGGCCCGGTCGAGCGCCCGGCGTGTGTCCTGCACCGACTTGCCGACGTTGCGCGCTTCGCGCCCGCTTTCCTCCGCCAACTTATGGACCTCGTCGGCGACGACCGCGAAGCCGCGGCCGTGGACCCCGGCCCGCGCCGCCTCGATCGTCGCGTTGAGCGCCAGCAGATTCGTCTGATTCGCCACGAACCCGATCGTCTCGGAGAACTTCTCCACTTGCGTGGCGACGTCGCGGAGCCGCCGCACCTCGGCCGCACTCTCTTCGGTGGTGGCCCCGAGATCGGTCAGTTGGCGCACCGCCCCTTGCGTCCCGGTGCGAACCTTCTCGGCCGTCTTCTCCATTTGGGCGCCGGCGTCGCGGGTCCGGTCGCCCGCGGCCGCGAGCTCGCCGGCGCTGTCCTTCAGCTGCTCGGCCTCGCGGCCGGCTGCGGTGACCAGCTTCGCCGCCTGGGCCGCGCCGTCGCTCGCGCGCTGGGCGGACGCCGCCACCTCCTCACTCGAGGCATGGATCTCTTCGGTCGTCGCGGTCAGAGTCTGGACGTACTGGGTGGTCTGGTCGGAGGCGCCCGTCACGGGCCGCAGCGAGCCATCGATGGCGACCATCAGCGCGAGCTGGGGCGCCAGCAGCTCCAGCAGCTCCCCGTCCGAATCCCGGTATATCGCCGGGTCGGAGTGCCGCACGCTCCACAGGCCTACGAGCTGTCCGGCATGATACAGCGGCACGAGCATCTCGGACCCCGGCGTTTCGGCGCCGGGCACGACGACCTGATCCTTCGCGAGGCCGCGCGCGACGACCGCCCGCCGCAACCGCAGCGCTTCGCCCGTCAGCCCGGCGTCGGCGTCGAAGCGGAAGACCGCGCCGGCCTGCGCTGCGGTGTCGGCCAGCAGCTCCATCTGCCGGGTCCGCGGGTCATAGCGGGCGAAGCCCATCTGCTCCCAGGGCACGAGCTGTCGCGTCAGCTCCTGCACCCGGCTGAAGCTGCGGCTCAGGTTCATCTCGGCGGCAATCACCTGGGCCAGTCGCTGAATCAGGTGCAGCTCATCGGCGCGGACGCCGAGCCGGATCACGTACAGGCTGCCGGCGCTGACCACGACCAGGCCCGCGGCGAGGAGCGCGGTAACGCCCGTGGGGAGCGCCGCGTGCAGCAGGGCGAACCACGCCAACGTCAGTGCGACCGACGCGACGTACACGATGGTCTCCCACCGCAGCGTGAGCTGCGCGTCCACCCACGCGATCGTCTGTCCCAACGCGAGATCGAGATAGAACGTGCCGTTCACCAGCATCGGCAGGAGCACCATCACCAGCGCGACGAGCCACAGATTGCCCACCGTCAGGGCCGCGGCTCCCGTCTGGCCGCCCAGCTGCGCGTACATCAGGCCCACGAGCGTGGTGCCCGTCGTCAAGTGCGCGGCGTTGCTGAGCGCGGCCCGCAGCGGCACGCGCCGCCACAGCATGTCCCCCACCATCATCGCGAAGGGTGCGAGCAGCGCGGCGAAGGCCCACCCGCGATCGAGGAGGGCGTAGAGCATCACGCCCATGACGTAGGAGGAGAACCCGTTGCCCGGCAGCGCCACCCCGTAGCGGCGCGTGAACGCGGCGGCGACGATCAGCGCGATGCTGACGAGGGGCAGGTTCTCGCCCACCGCTGCCGCACCGCTCGCGTAGGCCGCGATGCCCGCGCCGAAGCACGCGAGCCCGGCCAGGGAGACGGCGACCCGGAGCACCAGCGCTGCTTTCATAGAGGGTGTTGGCGCAAGCTCGGGCACGTGGCGCGGCATGTCAAGCACGACTATCGTTTACGACATGAAGGTGACGATCGAGTACTGCGTCGTCTGAAACTACGAGCCTCGGGCCACCGGTCTGGCGGCCGAGATTCGCGACGCGTTTGCTCATGCGGAAGTCAAGCTCATCCAGTCCTCCGGCGGCGTGTTCGAGGTCGAGGCGGACGGCCAGCGTGTTTTCTCCAAGAAGGCTCAGAAGCGCCACGCGGAACCCGGCGAAGTCGTGCGTCTGATCCAGCAGGTCGTTTCCGGTCCGCGGTGAAGATCGCAATCTCCACCGGAGGCGGTGACGCCCCGGGACTCAACGCCGTCATCCGCGGCGTCGTGCTGGCCGCGGTCAACCGTGGCTGGGCGTGCGTCGGGATCCGGCGCGGCTTCGACGGCTTGCTCGGCGACGACCAGGTCATTGCGCTCGGCCCCGCCGAAGTGCGCGGCATCACCCACCTGGGCGGCACCATTCTCGGCACCACCAATCGCGGCGATCCCTTCAAGTGGCGCAGCCAGCGGCCCGACGGGACCTGGGTCGAGCGCGACCGCTCCGACGAGCTCGTCGCGGCGTTTCGCGCGCGCGGGCTCGACGCGCTCATCGCGATCGGCGGCGACGGCTCGCTCAGCATCGCCCTGCGGCTCATGGCGAAGGGCATTCCGGTGGTCGGCGTTCCCAAGACCATCGACAATGACGTCGGCGGCACCCTCGCGACGTTCGGCTTCGACACCGCCGTGGCCACCGCCACCGACGCGATCGACCGGCTGCATTCGACGGCCGAGAGCCACGAGCGCGTCATGGTGGTGGAGGTGATGGGCCGCCACGCGGGCTTCATCGCGCTGCACGCCGGGATCGCCGGCTCAGCCGACGTCATCCTGATCCCCGAAATCCCGTTCGACATCGCCAAGGTGTGCGAGAAGATCCGCCGGCGGGAAGCCGAAGGACGCCACTTCAGCATCGTCGTCGTCGCCGAGGGCGCCGCGCCCAAGGGTGGCGCCGTTTCGCTGATCGATCCCGAGCACCAACGCCTCGGCGGCATCGCGGACAAGGTCGCGCACTCGATCGAGCAGATGACTGCCAAGGAGACGCGCTCCCTCGTTCTCGGTCACCTGCAGCGCGGCGGCAGCCCGACGACCTTCGACCGTCTGCTCGGGCTGCGATTCGGCGCCGCCGCCGTCCGCCTCATCGCTGAGCGCAAGTTCGGCTACATGGTCGCGCTGCAACCGCCCACGATTGCCGCGGTGCCACTCAAGGAGGCCCTCGCCGCGCCGAAGCGCGTCCCCCTCGATTCCGACACGATCGCCACAGCCCGAGACATCGGGATCAGTCTGGGAGACTGACCCGCGACAGGTGTACCCGCCGGCGCACACGCCGGCGGTGCGGGGTGCACACCGGGGGGCACACCGCCTAATATTGCGTCGTGCGCATCCCCCGCGACCACTTCCTTCCCCCCGATCCCCAGGCCTACCTCGCCGCCGAGCCTGCTACCGGTCGGGTGATCGTCATCGCGCCCACCCGCGCCGCATGCGAGACGATCGAGCTGGCCTTGGGCCTCCGGATCGAGACGCTGCTCGAGCGCGAGCATGGCGATGACATCCGCCGCCTCGCCGCCTCGGGTTCGCAGGGAGGAAGTGGGGGATTCGGGATCGTGGCGGGAACGGGGACGGGGAAGACCCTGGCGATCCGGAGCGTGGCCGAGACGATCCTCCAGGCGCCCCTCAAGGTGGGCGTCGTGAATCGCGAGCGGGAGGCGACCCCCGAGACCCCCACCTGGAACGTGGTCATCATCACGACCGGCATCGCGCGGCGGTGGTTCCAGGACGGGCTGATCACCGCGCAGGACACGCTGGTGGTAGACGAGATCCACCAGACGTCGGCGGAAATGGAACTCTGCCTCGCCCTCGGCAAGCGGGCGCGGTGCCGCTTCATCTGGTTGTCGGCTACGGTCGACCCCACGTTCTACGCGGACTATCTGGGCTCAGCCGAGGTGCTCGAGACCCGGGCGTTCGACCCGGCCAAGGCCGCTGACGTACAGGTGTTGGCGCAGCGGCCGCTCGAGTTCCTGAGCGACCGGTTCATGAAGCGCGTGCTCCGGGAGCGCCGCGGCGTGGCGGTGTTCGTGCCCACGCGGGCCGAGGTCGAACAGATCGCGCGCGAGCTAGGGGATCGCTGGCAGGCCTTGGCGACCGCGTTCTACCACGGCGGCGAGCCGATCCGTGTGATCCGGCCCTTTCTTGACGGTTTGGTCAAACGCCCCTTCCTCTTGGCGATGACCGCGGCGGGACAGTCGGCCCTCAACATCCGCGGCCTCGACACGGTCGTGGTCTATGACGCCCGCTACACGAACGTGGTGGAGCGCGGCAAGAACGTCCTGACCCGGCTATACCTGGGTGCGAACGAGATCCTCCAGATGGCGGGGCGAGTGCACGGCCGCGTCGAGGGGGGCGAGGTCTACATTCTGAGCGACCGGGAGCTCGTGTTCGAGGAGCTGCGGCCCACGGCACCCGAGTTCCAGCTCGCCGGAGACGCCGAACGCGTGGCGATCACGTGCGCCGCTATCGGCGTGGACGCGGCGGAGCTCGACCTGCCGGTCCCGCTCGACCGCCGCGCCTACCGCGACGCGGTCGCGCTCCTGACCGAGCGCGGCCTCATAGAACACGGCCGGTTAACGAGTTACGGTCGCGACGTCGAAGCGATGCCGGTCGAGCGGCCGTGGGGGGAGCTACTCTATCACGCCGATCCCCCACTCATCCCGATGGTGGCGGTCGCGGCCAACATCGAATCGCTGCACCGCATGACCCGCGAAGAACGCGAGCTCAAGGGATTGATCCTGCCGGGGTCGGACCACCTGACAGCCTACAACGTGTACGCCGAAGCGGTGAACAAGCACGCCTACCTGGGAGAGGTGTACGGCTTGCCACGTCACCTGTTCCGCGAGGAGATCGATCGCTGGGCGGAAGGACGGGGCGTACTCGTCAAGGCGATCGAGGACATCGCGCTCGGCACCGCTTCGGTTTACCGCCAGCTCGAGCTGCCCCTCCCCGCCCGGCTCCCCTACGCCGACCAGAAGGCGCTGGAGCTTTTTGCTGACCTCGTGGCCAAGATCATGCCGTTCGATCTCGTCATCGACGAGCAGACGGCTGACGGGCGCGAAGCGCGGGTCAGCCGAAGCTCCGTCTGCGGGAGTTGGGGAGCGGTGGCGGGGGCGCTTCGTTACTTCGCCGACCGGTTCGGTGTGCCGCGGGCGAGCATCGAGGGAACGCAGATCCCCGAGCGGGCCATCCGGCGCTACGCCCGGCGCGGCCCGCCGGAGGTCGTGTTCGAACGACACCGGCGACGCGAAGGTCTGATGGCGGTGCGGACGGTGGTCTACTCCGGGTTCACGCTGGAGCGGGAGGTCGAGCCGCTCCGCAGCCCCTTCCCGGACGACCTCGCGGACGCGGCGCGCCGGGCGCTCGTCCAGGCGCTCCTTGCCGGGGAGACGCCGCACCCCGATCAGGGGAAGCTGCGCCGCGCGCTGGAGCGTTTCGGGCACTACTGGCGGCGCTCCGGCGGGCGGTTGACGCAGGCGCACGGGGACCGGCTCGCGGAACGCGTCGCGGAACAGGTCGCCCAAGTCCGCTCCTGGGACGACTTCATCGCCGCGCGCATTACGCTCGACCCCGACGCGAGCATCCCGGCGGTTGAGCGGGCGCGACTCGACGCGCTGCCCGCGTCGCTGTCGTTGTACGGGGACCGCGTGCCCCTGGACTACGAAGTGGACCAGGGCGTCGGCGTCGTGCGGCTGCGACTCAAAGAGGGTCAGGCCCGGCGACTCAACGCGGGAGACCTGCCGCCGCTCGACCGGCCCGTACAGTTCACTGTCACGCGCGGCAAACACGATGCGGTACGCGCGGCATCGCTCGAGGAGCTACGCGAATCACTGCTGGGCTTAGGACGGAGCGCCCGTGCCCGCGGGGTCAGGGAGGGTGCTAGCCGAGGCGGCCGCGGGGGGCCGGGGGGCGGGGCGGGCCGCGGGGGCCGCGGGGGCCGGGGGGGCCGGGGGGGCCGGCGACGTCGCTGAGGTCCAAGAGCGCGAGCCAGAGCGCGTGGTACGCGTCGCGCAGATCGGCGAGCGGCGCCCCGGCGGCGAGCGCGACGGCACAACCATCCAACACCGCCTGGCGGGCTGCTCCTTCCAAGGCCGTGCCACTGTCCGATTGGTCAATGAGCCCGGCGCTGCACACCCCCAGCCAGGCTCGGGCGGTGCCGTCCTCCGCTTGGCGCCGTAGCTCGTGCCAGCAGGCATCGACCGCGACGGTGCCGGGGCCCTTTGCCAGCGCACCCTCAATCCCGGCCGCGCGCTCGCTCACCAGCTGCGCCGCTGCCGCGCGCAGCAATCGGCCGCGTGATCCGTAGTGATATAGAACCAGCCCTTTTACCACGCCGGCTCGGCGGGCCACCCCCTCGAGGGTGAACCCCTCGATGCCAGCCCGCTTTAGGATATGCACGGCGGCGGAGAGAATCGCGGAGCGGCTCGGCGCGGAGTCCTTGGGCACGTATCTGTCCTTGCGGTCAATAATGAGCAGCGCGAAGCGGATGGGCAACAGCAACCTTTTCGTCGAGGTATGCGTCTCACCTTGACACGACCCTCACACCACCCCTTGGTGCGGTCTGAAACCTTGTGACGCGCGAAGTTGTATTGAGGTGTAACTGATATATGGTCGACAAACCCACCGCTGCAGCGGCGCCCCCCGTGTTCTCACCCCTCGCCCGAGCCGTGATTGATTCCGTCGGCGAGGGCATCGTGGTGTTCGACTCCCAAGGCCGCGTGCTGTACGCCAACTCGGCCGCGCGTCGCGTCATCGACGGCCAGAACGGCGATGTGCGGAACCGCCTGCAGGGCATGGGCGCGCGGTTCGCCCCGCTCAAGAGCGGCGCGCAGCCGCTCGGTGAAGCGGCCATCCTCGTCTCGGGGCCGCAGACGCTGGCCGACCGCGAGCGCCAGGCGATCGTCGAGACGCTGCAAGACACGAGCGGCAAGCTCGCCGAGACCGCACGTCGCCTCGGCATCAGCCGCACGACCTTGTGGCGGCGCCTCAAGGCATACGGATTGGACGGCTTTCGGTCGTCGCGCTAGCCTTCTAGCTTCCCCGGGCATGAAGCCCCCCCCTCCTCCCGGGCCCTTCATTATCGAAGAGTATGTCCGCTGGTCCGACGTGGACTTCGCGGGCATAATCTTCTACGGCTCCTACGTGCGGTTCTTCGAGATCGCCGAGACGGAGTTATTCCGGCACTGCGGACTTGCCTACGCCGAGATGTTCGACCGTTTCGACCTGTATCTGCCCCGAAAAGTCGTGCACAGCGAGTTCTATTGGCCGGCGCGGCTCGACAACCGGCTGCGGGTCGCCGCCTACGTCGGTCGCGTGGGCGGTAAGTCCATGACGCTCAACTTCGACGTCCTGCGAGACAACTCGTCGTCGCTGGGCGCGGCGGGGTGGATGGTCCTCGTGTGCGTGGACCGCAAGAGCCTCAAGCCCCGGCCCCTCCCTGCGGGACTGATCGCGGCGCTCGTCCCGCACACCCTCAGCCCCGAGGCGGCGCGCGCGTCGCTGGGAGTCACGGTTCCCTGAAACGTCTCGCGGTGCTGCTCTGGAGCGCCGCGTGCGGACAAGCGGCGGGAGACGAGCCGCTACGCCTCCGAGCCACCGTCGTCCGGCCTGGGGGGGGGGGGGGGCCGGGGGCCCCCCACACGGCCGGGCCCCCCCCGCCGGCCCCGGCGCCCCCCTCAACCCGCGGCCGGCCGCGGGTCTTCG